>Ga0134126_10007892_pt1 | contig 13355 bp, 8 predicted proteins | sample KB31752_FD_96881 | JGI IMG/M metagenome (GOLD analysis project Ga0134126, IMG submission 96881) | Terrestrial soil microbial communities with excess Nitrogen fertilizer from Kellogg Biological Station, Michigan, USA - KB3-175-2 | ecosystem: Environmental > Terrestrial > Soil > Unclassified ...
CAGCCACAGCCGTTCGTGCGCAAGCGCGGCGATCAGCTGGTCGAGCCGGTAGGTGCCGGTGGTGGAAGGTTGCGTCGCGATCACGCGCAGGGCGACGTCGCCCGCGGGTTCGATCGACTCGGCGTTCGCCATGGCGGACGCCGGCAACGGTTCGCCCAAGGTTGCCCAGGTGTCCGCGAAGGCGCGCTCGAGATCCGCGATCGCCGGCCCGTGCAGCGCGATGCCGGTGTCGCGCCACGGGTCGCGCCCGCGCGCAGGATCGCCGAGCCATGCGCCGCTGACGCATACGCCGGATACGAACCCGACGCGGCCGTCCACCGTGAGCAGCTTGCGATGGTCGCGGTTGACCCAGCTGAACGGACTCAGCGGGTCGAACGGATTGAAGGTGCGAACCTCGCCGCCTGCGTCGCGGAGGGGTTGCCAGAAGCGCGATCGTGACTGGCCGAGGCAGCCCATCCAGTCGTGCTGCACGCACACGCTCACGCCTGCGCGGGCGCGCTCGGCGAGCGCCGAGATGAACCTGCGGCCGACCTCGTCATCCTTGAAGATGTAGTTGCCGAACAATATGTTGTCGCGCGCATTTGCGATGGCGTCGAGCCATGCATCGAAGTTCGCCTGAGCGTCGATCAGCAGTTCGACGCGGTTGCCCGTCGACAACGGCGCGCCGGCCGCGCGCGTCAATGCCTGTTCAGCCAATGCCCGGAAGCTGGGGTGGCGGAACTGGCGCGGGTCGTGCATGCGGGGTTTCATTCGTCCATGTTCCGGGTTCGAGGCTAGAATGCAAGGAGAACACATGAACCATCGACTTCTGCGGGATCCGCCAGGGGGAGATCCGTCGGGATGGACGCGTACCAACGCCTGACCGAAGACCTGCCCGCGCGGTTGCCGCCGGGCCGTTCGCAGCGCGCCAGCGAGAAGGCCACGCGCGAAGCGGTCGCGGGCTTGCCCTTGGCCAATCCCACCCAGGCGCTGCACGAAGTGGAGCAAATCCTGGACGGCATGCTGGCGACGACATGGACGGGCGGCGAACGGCTCGCCGCGCTGCCGCACCTGCGCGGGCCGGTGGAAAGTCTGTGCCGGGGCATCGAGCAGCAATTGGGAGCGGATTCGCATCCGCTGCCCGCGGCAAGCGCCGAGCGCGCCGCGGCGGCGCAACGCCTCGAATGGCAACTCGCGTGCGGTTACGCCATCGGCTTGCAGGAGTTGTGCGCACCCGCGGGCAAGTTGCCGATGTTCAAGGGCAAGCTCGCCGCGGCTGCGATCGTGGCCGGCCTCGTGCATGCGAGCCGCGTGCTGACTTGGGCGTATCGCCAGTACCGGACGCCGCCCGCCGGGGTCTGGCGTCTCGTGCATGCCTTGTATGCGTTCGCGGGTGAGCTGGGGCTCGCGGACCAGCCGGTCGAGGATGCGTTCATCGAAGGCGGTCCGCTGTCCGCGCGCAGCGCGTATGCGCAAACGCTGTTGCTGGCGATCAGCAATCCCTATCGCTTTTCCGCGCGCGAGTTGAAGGATGCGGGCGTCGTGATCCGTTGCGTGGGCGGCCAGTGCGGACTGGCGCGCGCCGGCGCGGCGGGCGTCAGCGTCGACACCGATGCCGATGCGGGCCCCGGCTACGTCGCGGAAGAACAAGTCGCGGCCGGCGGCGGCGTGCTGGTGCTCGATGTGCAGCCGGTGGTGCGGATCTTCGACGAACGCATCGCGCGGTTGCCGAAGGGCACCGAAGTGCTCGACCTGCCGCGGCCGGGCGGTGGCGTCGTCACCGTGCAGGTCGCGCTGCTCCGCCGGCTGCAGGCCAGCTGGGTCACCGCGGAGCGTGGACACGCGCGGTTGCCGGCGTCGCACGTGCTCGACCTGATGGTCGGCATGCACGCGCTGCATTATGCGTTGGCGGGCAACCTCGATTTCGGCACGTTCATCCGCCAGGTGCAGGGTGAGGCGATCACCGTCGGCCGGCATGAACTCGCTTCGGCGTGGCTGGCGAACAGCGACACGGCGCGCCCGCAGATGCTGCGCGGCGAGGTGCTCGACCAGAGCGAAGGCGGTTACCGTTTGCGCCTGCAGGCCTCGGATGGTGCGCGCCTGCGGATCGGTGAAATCATCGGGCTCGCGCCCGCGGCCGACGACGAGGACGAACGCGACTGGATGGTCGGCATCATCCGCTGGCTGCGGCTGGAAGGCGAGCGCGAATTGCTTGGCATCGAACTGCTGCATCGCACGGCGCGTGCGGCGGGGGTGCGTCCCATGACCCGGAGTGGGGAAGCGCTGGTGCCGCAGCGTGCCGTGGAGTTGCCGGGCTACGCGGCGCAGGATGGCCTTGCCTTGCTGGTGACCAATCATTTCCCCGGCAACGCCGCGACCGCCGAAGTCGTGCTTCCGGCCTTGGCTTCCGACTGGCACGCGGGCGCCGCGGTCGGCGTGTGGCGTTGCGATGGCGCCGAGGTCATCGGCAACGCGTGCGTGCGCGTCAATCTCGTGCGCGACGATTCCGTGCCATCGGCTGCAACGGAGATGACGCGATGACACTGGAAATGCGCGCTGCGTGTGAACGTTGTGGCGCGAAGCTCGCGCCGGAAGATTCCGCCTGGATTTGCGTGTACGAGTGCACGTTCTGCACCGATTGCGCCGAGTCCATGCAGCACGTCTGTCCGAATTGCGGTGGCGAACTGGTGAAGCGACCGCGCCCGCGGGCGAGTGACGCGTGAACACCGCCGAAGGATTCATCGTCGCGATTCCGGCGCGCTACGGTTCGACCCGCCTGCCAGGCAAACCACTGCGCCTGTTGGGCGGCGAGCCCCTGATCGTGCATGTCGCGCGCCGCGCGCGCGATGCGGGCGCGGCGCAGGTGGTGGTCGCAACCGACGATGCGCGCATCGTCGCGGCGCTGGCCGGTTCGAACATCGAGGTCTGCCTGACCCGCGCCGATCACGCCAGCGGCAGCGACCGGCTGGCCGAATGCGCGGCCACGCTCGGCTGGGCCGATGATGCGGTGATCGTGAACCTGCAGGGCGACGAGCCGTTCGCGCCTGCCGCGGGCATCGACGCCGTGGCGCGCGCGCTCGTCGAAGACGGCGCCGACATGGCCACGCTGGCGGCGCCGATCGAATCGGCCGAATTATGGTTCGATCCCAACTGCGTGAAAGTGGTGCGCGACCTGCGCGGACGCGCGCTGTATTTCTCGCGCGCACCGGTGCCGTGGGCGCGTGATGCACTGGCACGCGACCGTTCGGCGATTCCAGCGGGGGTCGAGGTGCTGCGTCACATCGGCATCTACGCGTATCGCGCGGGTTTCCTCAAAGCGTTCGCGCGTTTGCCGGCGACGCCGCTGGAACGCGCCGAGTCGCTCGAACAATTGCGCGCGCTCGAGCACGGCCACGCGATCGCGGTGCGCGTTGCGCCCGAGCGTTTTCCCCCGGGCGTGGACACCGAAGAAGACCTTGTGCGCGCCGAACGCACGCTTGCCGCGGGAGCGCCGTGACGTGAGCCTGCCGCCGCCCGGTGTGTTGTTCGTGTGCCTCGGCAACATCTGTCGTTCGCCGACGGCGGAATACGTCGCGCGCGCGGAATTCGCGAAACTCGGGCTGCACGTGCCGGTGGCCTCGCGCGGACTCGGCAACTGGCACGTGGGGCAGGGCGCCGATCCGCGCGCGGTGGCCGCCGCACGCGCGGAAGGCTTCGACCTCACCCCGCATCGTGCGCGGCAATTCCACGAGGATGACTTCAGCCGTTTCTCGATGGTGCTGGCGGTCGACCGCGCGACCTTGGCCGAACTGCGCCGCCGCGTGCCGAATGACACGCCGCCACCCGAGCGTTTCCTGGTGGCTGCGGGACTCGCGCGTCCGCACGCGGGCGAAGAAGGCGACGTGCCCGATCCGTACACCGGCACGCGCGAGGATTTCCGCCGAGTGCTGGCCTTGATCCGGCGCGGCGTGGATGCGCTGGCGCTGCGCCTCGCCGCGCGACCGGTCGAAAAAGGCAACGGACCATGATGCCGGGCGACATGCCCTTCAAAGCCGAGGGGCCGCGCGAGATGCTGCCAGAAATCCCCGAAGCCCTGCAGTGGGTGAATCGCCACGGACGATTGCGGCTGGCCGAATTGCGCGGACGCGTCGTCATGCTGGTGTTCTGGAATGCCACCAGCACCAGCAGCATCAATCTGCTCGGCGAGCTGCGCCTGCTCGAACGCAAGCATCCCGATGAATTCGTGTTGCTGGGCGTACACACGCCGCGTTACGTCTCGCAGCAGTCGGACGCCGCGGTGCTGAAGGCGCTGCAGCGCATCCGCTTGCGCGCGCCGGTCGCCAACGATCCCGAGTGGCTCGCGTGGATGCTGTATTCGATTCCCGCGTGGCCGACCACGCTCTTGATCGACGCGGAGGGCCAGCTCGCGGCGCGTTTCGTGGGCGAGGGCCGCGCGGCGGAAATCGAGGAAGCCGTCGCGCGCCTGCAGGAGGGTTTGCCGCCCGCGCACGTGCGGCCGATGCCCGACCTGCTGGAGAACATACGCACGGACATCGCCGGTCCGCTGGCATTCCCGGCGCACGTGCTGGCGACCGATTGGCGCCTGTTCGTCAGCGACACGGGACATCATCGCATTCTCGAATGCAGCCATGACGGCCGCGTGCTGCGGCAGTTCGGTTCGGGCACGCCCGGGAATTGGGACGGGCAGTCTTCGGCCTGCGGGTTCCAGCTGCCGCAGGGACTCGCGCTCAGCCAGGGGTGCCTGTACGTCGCCGATACCGGCAACCATTGCGTGCGCCGGATTCGCCTCGACACCGGCGAGGTCGATACGGTGCTCGGCGCCGGCCGGCCTGCCTATGGCGATGTCGAGGCGCAGGGTTCCGGCTTGCGCGTGTCGATCAACGCGCCGCAAGCGGTCGCCGCCGACGGCGACGTTCTCTACGTGGCGGCGACGGGACAAAACCAGATCGTGCGCGTCGACCTTGCCGCAGAGCGCGCGGCGACGCTGGCCGGTGACGGACGCAGCGACGTGCGCGACGGCATCGGCGGGCAGGCTTCGCTGGCGCAGCCCGGCGCACTCGCATTGATGCCGGGACAATTGCTGGTGGCGGATTCCGGCGGCAATGCGATCCGCCGTTTGCGCTTCGCCGATCTCGCACTGACCACGTTGGCAGGATCGTCGCCGTGGGAACCGGGACGGCTGGACGGCACGGGACGCAAGGCCAGGCTGGCCTTTCCCTCCGGATTGGCGGCAGCGGAAAACCGGGTATACGTGGCCGACACCTGCAACGACCAGCTGTGCGTGCTCGATCCCTACAGCGCCGAGTTGGCGACGCTGGAATTCGATCATCCGCTGCACGAGCCGCAGGGCCTGTCCTTCGCGGCGGGCATGTTGTGGGTGGCCGATCGCAACGACCACGCAATCCTGCGCGTCGATCCGGAACGCGGCACCTGCGAGCGCGTGGCAGTGGGCGAATGACGTCTGCGTCGCAGAGGGACGCAATCCCGGCGCCGCTACAATGACGCCATGCCTTCCGATGCAACGGCCTTCGACGGCAAGGCCTTCGTTCGCAATCTCACCACTTCGCCCGGCGTGTACCGCATGTTCGATGCGGGCGACGCGCTGCTGTACGTCGGTAAGGCGCGCAATCTCAGGAAGCGGGTCGGCAACTACTTCCTGAAGCCGAATCTCGAACCGCGCATCGCCTCGATGGTTTCGCAGATCGCGCGCATCGAGGTGACGTTGACGCGCACCGAGGGCGAGGCGCTGCTGCTGGAAGCGCAACTGATCAAGTCGCTCAAGCCGCGCTACAACATCATGTTGCGCGACGACAAGAGTTATCCGTACATCTTCGTGTCGGAAGATCCGTTTCCCCGCATCGTGTTCCACCGCGGCGCCAAGCGCGAGAAGGGCCGTTACTTCGGGCCGTTTCCGAGCGCGCACGCGGTGCGCGAAAGCCTGGCGCTGATGCAGAAGCTGTTCAAGGTGCGCCAGTGCGAGAACAGTTATTTCCGCAACCGCTCGCGTCCGTGCCTGCAATACCAGATCGGCCGCTGCACCGCACCGTGCGTCGACTTCATCGGGACCGCGGAATACGTCGAAGACGTGCGCCATGCCATGATGTTCCTGGATGGCCGCAGCGATGCGGTGGTGAAGGAACTCGCCGCGTCGATGGACGAGGCCAGCACGCATCAGGACTACGAGCGCGCCGCGCGCCTGCGCGACCAGGTCGCGACCTTGCGCGGGTTGCAGGCGCACCACTACGTGCACGGCGCCAGCGCCGACATGGATGTGTTTGCGTGCCGTGTCGAAGCCGGCATCGCCTGCGTGTCGGTGCTGTTTTTCAGAAATGGCATCAGCCTGGGTTCGCGCGCGCACTTCCCGAAGCTGGCGTTCGACTCGGCGCCCGAAGACGTGCTCGGGCAATTCCTTGCCCAGTATTACCTCGACCAGCCCGCGCCAGCGGAAGTTGTGTGCGATCGCGAACCCTCCGACGCGGTGGCGCTTGCCGAAATGCTTTCCGCGCAGCGCGATCGCGAAGTGACGTTGAAGTGGCGCGTGCGCGGCGAACGCGCCCGGTTCGTGGAACTGGCTTCGCGCAACGCCGAGGCCGCATTGCTGGCGCGCCTGGCGAGCCGACAGACGCTGCACACGCGTTTCGAGGCCTTGCGAGACTTGCTGCAACTCGATGAAACGCCGCAACGGCTCGAATGCTTCGACATCAGCCACACGCTGGGCGAGGAAACCGTCGCGTCGTACGTGGTGTTCGGTCCAGAAGGCGCGCAGAAACAGCATTACCGCCGCTTCAATATCCGCGGCATCACCGGCGGCGACGATTACGCGGCGATGCGGCAGGCGCTGGAGCGGCGCTTCAAAGCACTGACCCGTGGCGAAGGCGAAGCGCCGGACGTGCTGCTGATCGACGGCGGCAAGGGCCAGGTCGCGCAGGCGCTGGACGTGTTGCGCGAACTCGGCGTCGCCGGAATCGAAGTGGTGGGCGTCGCCAAGGGCCCGTCGCGGCGCGAAGGCGAAGAAACCCTGGTGCTGGGTGACAGCGGCCGCGAACTGGAACCCGGTCCCGATTCGCCGGCGCTGCACCTGATCGACGCGGTGCGCGACGAAGCGCATCGCTTCGCGATCACCGGCCATCGCAAGCGCCGCGAGAAGGCGCGCGAGCGGGGCATGCTGGAGGATGTGCCCGGGATCGGCGCCGCGCGCCGTGCGGCTTTGCTGAAGACGTTCGGCGGGCACGCCGGCGTGATGGCTGCGGGCGTCGAGGAGCTGTGCGCCGTGCGCGGCATCAATCGCGAACTGGCCGAGCGCATCCACGCGTTCCTGCACGGGTGATTCGTGCGATCGTCCTGATCGCGGCATCGCCGGGAGGTGCTGCAGCGTCGAGCCATTCGCGTCATGCAATGACGCGCGGACGGGCTTGTGCGACACTGGTGCAGATCATTTGGAGCGACGCGTGCGCATCAACCTGCCGACCTGGCTGACCTTGTTCCGGGTGTTGTTGCTGCCGGTGATGGTGCTGGTGTTCTATTCGCACGATGCGATTGCATCGATTCCGCTCCGTTTCGCCAACATCGCCGCCGTGGTGGTGTTCGCGCTGGCATCGGTGACCGACTGGCTGGACGGCTGGATCGCGCGCCGCTGGCACATGGAATCCGCGTTCGGCGCGTTCCTCGATCCGGTCGCCGACAAGTTGATGATGGCAGTCGCACTGTTCCTGCTGGTGCAGAGCCATCCCACCTGGTTGCTGGCGGTGACCAGCGCCGTGATCGTCGGGCGCGAGATCACGGTGTCCGCGCTGCGCGAATGGATGGCGTTCGTGGGTGAGCGCGGTCGCGTCAAGGTGCAGTGGATCGGCAAGTTAAAGACGGTCATGCAGATCGTCGCGATCCTGATTCTCTTGTGGGAACGCGACAAGGACGCCACCGTGCTGCGCGCGTGGAAAGTGGGCGAGGGGCTGCTGGTATTTGCGGCCGTCCTGACCATCTGGTCGGGGCTGGCCTACATGCAGGCCGCATGGCCGGTGCTGAAAAGCGGTCGCATGCCGGGCGAAGGGGATGCTCCACAGGCTTGATCCGAATCTCCGGCCCCCGTATCATTGCCGGCTCCGCGGGAATAGCTCAGTTGGTAGAGCACGACCTTGCCAAGGTCGGGGTCGCGAGTTCGAGTCTCGTTTCCCGCTCCAGGTTTTCGAGACCCCGGTACGCCGGAGTCTGTTGTTTCCGGGCCGCGCAATGGGGTTCCGGTTGGAAAGCGGCCTCGTGAAGGCGCCGCGTTTCCGTCACCGGCCAGGTGGCAGAGTGGTCATGCAGCGGACTGCAAATCCGCGTACGCCGGTTCGATTCCGACCCTGGCCTCCAATTGGATGCATCAACTCCGGTGCACGCTCGGCGACGGTTTGCGTGCATACGTCTGTACCCATCGCTGCGATGCCTCTTTATCGACGCGAGCGATGCGGCGAGTCGGCGCAAACATTTTGTCTGGCGATCGTGAGTGTCATCGGTGCTTGATCAGCTTTGCCGATGACGGAAAGCCGAGCGCGTCCCGTAGCCTTTTTCTTCCGATCGACGCCTTCTCGTCGTTAACGAAGTACTAACGAAAAATCCGGCGGAGCTTGCATTGCTCGAGGGCGAGGATCGGCCCACGCCCGCATTCGCGCGAAAGCATTGCGCCGTTGTCCCCTAATCGTGTACAACTGCTGAATCAAGAGGTGTCGGTGCAGGGTTGATGAAATATCGGATGCGTCTGCCGGAGAGGCGGCAGGCGCGTCTGCAATAGGAAGACAAAGCGAGCCACGAGGGGCGCATCATGGATGCAGCGGTTGATCGCTATGCGGCTATTAGACCACTTGAACTACTCGGGATAAGCGTGACGGAGGAGCGCGCTTACCGGATGCTGCTGGAGCGCCACACCGCAACCGTTGCCGACATTGCGGCCTCCCTTGAAATCACGCGCAGCGTCGCGCGGCGATTGCTTGCCGATCTCGAGGCTTTGGGCCTCGCCACACATACGCCGAAGATTCCCAGGGTCTACGTCGCGGCTCCCCCGGAGTTCGCGGTCGCCGCGCTGGTCAAGCAGAAGCAGGCGATGCTGGAACGGGTTCGTGTCGCGATTCCCGATCTCGAGGCGCATTCCGCGCGTTCCAATCGTGCGGACGGTCATGATCTGGTGCTGGAGCTGATCGAAAACCGCGCGCATCTGGGCGCGGTACTGGGACAGTTGTACGAGTCCTACCGCAGCGATGTCATGTGCTTTCAGCGCGCTCCCATTCTTGCGCCAGCCGTCTTGCCGCCGCAGACACCTCGTCCGGGGGTGCGGGTCAGGACCATTTCCGACAACAGTCTGCTCGAAACGCCGGGTGCGCTCGAGCGGATCAAGGAAGACGTGGCGCGCGGGGAGCAGGCACGCATGCAGCCGGCGTTGCCGTTCAAGATGATGATCTTCGACCGAAAGGCGGCGGTCATTTCCCTGGATGGTGACCGGCCCGAACATGCGCCCACGCTGCTGGTCCATGGCGGCGCGCTGTTGAATGCTTTATGCCTGCTGTTCGAATTCGTGTGGGAGCGTGCGACTCCGATCTTGCTTGCTCGTGGCAGCACGAGGGGCGACAAGGGCGATGACGACGAATTTGCGGCCGCGCTGGTGCCCTTGTTGTCCGCCGGCCTCAATGACAAGGCCATTGCTGCGGAGTTGGGCATTTCCTCGGCAACGCTCAACCGGCGCATGAGCGAATTGATGCGAAAGACCGGCACCCGCACCCGCTTTCAACTGGGCTGGCACGCCGCGCTCGCCGCAACTGCGAATGGGCCGGCGCAATGACTTGCGCCGTGACGCACCGTTCTCGCGTGCGTGCCTCGACATCTCGCGCGTCGACAAAGTTCGTGATCGATTTCGATCATGATGGTTATCCATCGCGTTGCGCTATTGATGCATGCGGCGACGACATGCCAGACTCCGAACACGTTTTTGTGTGCAAGCAGTGACGTCGGAATGACGTGACCGGGGCACGCTCCGCATCCTGACCGATCGTGAAAGCCCATTTCTAAGCGCACCGCCATTCGGGTGGTGTGACGGGGGAAATCGTCTTCAGAAAAACCATTCCGTTCTCCATGCGCCGTGTCATTCGTAATGCATTGCGTTGGACGCATCGCGAAAACCGTCCAGTCCTGAACAATTCCGAGGCCGACCGATGAACAAGAAGATCTACAGCCTGATTTGGAACAAATCCCTCAAGCAAGTCGTCGTGGCATCAGAGCTCGCGACTGCCCGAGGCGGCGGCGGTTCGGAAGGTGCTGCATCAGGAGACCGGCCCAAAGGGCTGCGCCGCCTGCAATTGTCGATCTCTCTGCTGGCGTGCCTGGGATTGGTCCCATTGGCAGCCTTCGGTGCTGCGGCGACCCAAGCCGCGCAGACGCGAAGCGCTGCGGTTCATGCGCAGACTGGCGCGAACCCTGCACCGGCTGTCGCGGCCAGCTACTTCGCGGCCAAGGGTGCGGGCGATGGCACCCAGGGGGCGCTCGCAAGTGGCGCGTATTCGACAGCAGCGGGTGCAGCTTCGTTCGCGTCCGGGAACTATGCCACGGCGGTTGGGTATCACGCGTTTGCTTCAGGGGCTTACGCGAGCGCGTTTGGAAGCAGTGCAACGGCCTCCGGCACCTATTCGGTGGCAATGGGCGAAAGCTCGACGGCGTCCCAGGCGTATGCGGTTGCAATCGGATCCCAATCCAAGGCGACCGCGAGAAAGGCGGTGGCCATCGGGCTGAAAGCCAACGCAGCCGGCGGACAGGCGTTCGCGCTTGGCAGCTACGCATCCGCCAGCGGCAGCAATTCGACCGCACTTGGTGGCGCCATCGACAAAGATGGCAATGGCAAGATCGGCGCGGGCGAATACACGTCCGCCACGGGTGGCCTGTCGATGGCGCTCGGCTCGGCTTCGCAGGCAACCCAGGACAATGCCACCGCGATCGGCAGTGAGTCCGAAGCCACGGGTATCGGTGCGACGGCGGTGGGCAGCACTTCGCTCGCGTCGGGCACGGGCGCCGCCACGCTCGGATTCGGTGCTCAGGCAACGGCCGACGGTGCGGTAGCCATCGGGTGGAACTCGATCGCGAACGCAGCCAATACCGTGTCGTTCGGGGGCAATGGCACCTATCGCGAACTGGTCAACATAGCCGATCCGACCACGGCGCATTCGGCGGTGAACCTGGAATATCTGCAGAGCCATTACGCGACGACTGCGCAGATCATGGCGGCGGCGACACCGTTGGTAGCAAATCCAGGTTCGTATGCGCACTATTTCGATGCCAACGGCCCTGCCGACGGCAGCGACGACGCATCCGCGACTGGTGCGCACGCGACGGCTTCCGGTCCGCTGGCGACAGCTTCGGGCGACAACAGCACGGCCAACGGATATATGGCCACCGCCAGCGGCGGCAGTTCCAGTGCGTTCGGCGACAACGCCAGCGCATCCGGTGACGGCAGTACGGCGCTCGGGCAGGACTCGACCGCGAGCGGGTTGAACGCAACAGCGGTGGGTTACGGATCGGCAGCAACCGGCGATCACGCGCTGGCGATGGGTGACAGCGCTACCGCGGTAGGCGAAAACGACATTGCCGTCGGCCACGGTGCAGCGACCGGTGGCAGCTATGGCAACAACATTGCGATCGGCACGGGGGCCTACGCAGGCAGTGCTTACGGTGGCAACGTCGCAATCGGCCAAGGCGCGAGCGCGACGGGCAAGTACGCGACGGCGATCGGTCGAGGGGCCCAGGCGACCAACAAGTACGGCACCGCCTTCGGCGTCGATGCGGCAGCGACGGGCAGCCGTGCCACTGCGATCGGTGGGAAGGCCGTTGCCAGTGGTCAAGTGAGTACTGCAGTCGGCAAGTATTCGGTGGCGAGCGGCAATTTTGCGTCCGCGTTTGGTGGTGGTGCGCAGGCAACAGGTGATTCAAGTTCGGCACTTGGCAACTATTCGGTGGCGACCGGCGGTTACAGCACCGCGGTCGGCAATCAGGCGGCGTCATCCGGGTTTGGCAGCCTCGCAGCCGGAAATTTCGCGGATGCGAAGGGCGACTACGCATCGGCGGTGGGCAACCAAGCCTCCGCGTCGGGTTATGCCAGCACTTCACTGGGTTCGCAAGCCAGCGCGTCGGGCGATTCATCGGTGGCCTTGGGTCGGACGACGGTGGCAAGTGGCGACTATGCGACCGCAGTCGGTCCCTTCGCGGTGGCACAGGGTGCCTCGTCGGTCGCCTTGGGTGACACAGCGAATGCGCTTAGCGATAACTCGATCGCTATCGGCAAGAACGCGTATGTCGCGGCGACGGGTCAGGTGGGCAACTACTACTCGGGCTACAAGACCGTGCCGACGGAGGGTATTGCGATTGGTGCGAACGCCACCGTGACGGGCGTGCATGGTACGGCGCTGGGGACGAACGCGAGTGCGAGCAATCTGTACACGACGGCGCTCGGAGCGGATGCGTCGGCCAGTGGCCGCTACAGTACGGCGGTAGGCATCAAGGCACAGGCGACGGGGACTTCGGCCAACGCGCTGGGTTACGGCGCGCAGGCGACGGGAACCTGGTCGAATGCGCTGGGCACGAACGCAGTGGCGTCGGACACGTTGGCCACGGCGGTGGGGCAGCAGGCGCAGGCAACGGGCAAGTACTCGACGGCGATTGGCGCGACGGCGCGCGCCTCGGGCCAGGATGCGACGGCCCTGGGCAAGGGTGCCTATGCGAGCGGGCAGGACAGCGTGGCGCTGGGCAAGTACGCGACGGCGAACGCACAGGCGGCAACGGCGGTGGGCAAGTATGCATCGGCGACGGGCATTGCGAGTTCGGCGTTTGGCTACGGTGCGCACGCGAGTGGCTACATCTCGACTGCGCTGGGCACGGATGCGAATGCCGCGGGTGACCTGTCGATCGCTGAAGGCTTCCGCGCCTCGACGGCGGCGGGTTCGCGCTACGCCACGGCGGTGGGATCTTTCGCGAGTGCGTCGAGCTACAACGCGACGGCCATCGGCACGCACGCCGCCGCGTCGGGTGATTCATCAATTGCACTAGGCAACACCAGCCTGGCGAGTGGTGAATACTCGACGGCGGTAGGCCCGTTTGCGGTGGCGCAGGGGTACTCGTCGGTGGCGATGGGTGATACGGCGAACGCGATCGGGAACGAGAGCATTGCGGTCGGCAAGAACGCCTATGCGGGCAGCGACAACGGCGTTGCAATCGGCAACAACGCGTATGTGGCGAAGACAGGCCGGGTGGGCAACTACTACAGCGGCTACTCGACGGTGCCGACGCAAGGCATCGCGATCGGGTCGGGCGCGAGCGTGACGGGCGTGAATGGCTTGGCGCTGGGTGTCAATGCGACGGCGAGC
>Ga0134126_10007893_pt1 | contig 13354 bp, 16 predicted proteins | sample KB31752_FD_96881 | JGI IMG/M metagenome (GOLD analysis project Ga0134126, IMG submission 96881) | Terrestrial soil microbial communities with excess Nitrogen fertilizer from Kellogg Biological Station, Michigan, USA - KB3-175-2 | ecosystem: Environmental > Terrestrial > Soil > Unclassified ...
CCTCAGGATGTCCTTCGAGGCCCTTCGGGGCTCCTCAGGATGAGGGGGGTGGCGCAGAGACGGCCCGCTCGGTTCGAAGGCGGGCATTGCAAGCGACCGGCGGCTGGGCATCGACCGTTAGGTCTGAACCGCTAGTTCTCCGGCGCGATCGGCACGCAATCACGCCGCCCCGAGGCTATGCAATCGCCGACCTCGCGATGATGCTGCAACTCGCTCATCAGCCACCAGCCACCGATGAGCAGCAGCGCCACGACGACGGCCGCCACGACCGTCTGGCGATTGCGGGTTTCGTCGTCGGGCTGCGGGTCGTCTTCGTCGGCCATGCCGGCTTCCTGCCCGAGCGGCGCAGCGCCGTCCAGTGGACGAGGGAGCGCGGCTCGCCTAAACCCACGCGGGGAGCTTCAAAATGCGCAAGGCGATTTGGGCGATGTTGCCGGCGCTGGCGCTGGCGGGCTGCTACGTCGATAGCGACCAGCTTGCGCAGACGCGCCTGTTCAACCAGCCGGCGGCGAGAGTGCGCGCCTGTTTCGGCAAGCCGGACCAGCGCATTTCCGTCGGCGTCGAGCAGATCTGGGTCTACCACGTCGGCCGGTTGGTCGACGAAGGCTGGGTTCCCGCGCTCGGCGAGGACGAGCGGCCGACCTTCTCGGCCCCCAACGGCGATTGCGAGGCCCGCTTCACCATCGACAACCACGGCCTGCGCGGCATCGCCTACGCTGATGCGCTCGGCCGGCCGATTCCGCAAGCCGAGCGCTGCGAGATCGCGGTCAGGCGTTGCCTGGAGCCCTGAAAGCGCGCTCGGGCTGTGCGCCGAAGCGATTCGCGCCAGGCGTTCCGCTGGTGGCGAACCACACGATCAGCACGATCCAACCGATCAGCGGCACGAACGCGAGGAGTTGCCACCAGCCGGATCTATCGGTGTCGTGCAGCCGGCGCGCGGCGGCGGCAAGGGTCGGAATGATCGTCCCGAGCGAGACAAGCGTTTCGACAAATTGACGCCCGGTGGCGACGTCGATGACGGCGCCGATCACCCCCGCGATCATGCACGCCAGAATGAACCACCAATATTCCGAGCGGCTGCCGCGGCCCGAGAAGTTGAAATAGTTCGTCAGGCAATAGTTGACGGATTCCGTGAATGTCATATCAACCCCTCCCCGACCGTCATTTAGCGAACGAGGGACGGGAATGGAAAGCGCATAAACGCGCTCAAAGCAGGCCGAGTTCGCCGAGCGTGCGTCTGAGCGTCTCCGGCATCTCGCCGGCGCCGGATTTGCCGAGATCGGGCGGCACGTCCTTGTCGAGGAAATAGCGCCAGCCCTGGAAAGCGCGGAACGGGCGGGGCGCCACCTTGATCACCTTCGGATCGAGCCAGAGACGGCAGCGCCCGACGCCATCCACATCAAGGAACGGCTCGATCCCGGTGACGCGCTGGCGCGCCGAGAGCTGGCCCTTGATGATCCAATAGAGCGAGCCGCCGCCGACAATCTCCGCCGCCCGCGACGGGACCATGCGGGTGACATGCAGCGCACGCCGCGGCTCGCCGCGCGCCACCCGCTCGCCGACGCGCTCCTCGATCCACTCTTCGAGATCGACAATCGACTCGGCGCCGACACAGAGCTTGATGAGATGCAGCCGCATCGCAGCGTGTTAGCGCGCGGCGCGGCGCTGCGGAAGGCGGGGGGTGTGGACAACCTGTCGGAGCGCTGCTCTTCGCGCTCATTGGGCGCCGCGCTAAGGCTATGGGCGCACTTCGCGTTTTACCATAAGGCGAGAACCGGTCTCGATCATCGGGTCTTGGCTGAGGAAATTCGGAAAGTCGCCGAGCCCTCAATCCTGACCGCCGACGAGGCTTTCCTCCAGCATCAGCCGCGCTCGGGCGCGCACACGCTGGGTCTCGCTCTTGAGCTGGCCACAGGCGGCGAGAATGTCGCGGCCGCGCGGCGTCCGCACCGGGCTGGCGTAGCCGGCGTTGAAGACGATCTCGGAGAAACGCTCGATAGTCTCCCAGTCCGAGCATTCGTAAGGCGAGCCGGGCCAGGGATTGAACGGGATCAGGTTGATCTTGGCCGGCAGGCCCTTCAGCAGCTTGACCAGCGCCCGCGCCTCGGCCGGGCTGTCGTTGACGCCCTTCAGCATCACGTATTCGAAGGTGATGCGCCGCGCATTCGAGGCGCCGGGATAATCGCGGCATGCCTCTAGGAGCTGGGCGATCGGATATTTGCGATTCAACGGCACCAGCTTGTCGCGCAGGGGATCGTTGGTGGCGTGCAGCGACACCGCCAGCATGGTTCCGCATTGCTCGCCGAGCCCCGCCATCTCGGGCACGACGCCGGAGGTCGAGACGGTGATGCGCCGCTTCGACAGCGACAGCCCCTCGCCATCGGTGAGCACGCCGATGGCGTCGCGCACAGACTCGAAATTATACAGCGGCTCGCCCTGCCCCATGAACACGACGTTGGACACCGCGCGCACGCCCTCGCCGCTCGGCACGAGCCCGTCGGTCGGCGCGACGCCGCCGGGGAAATCGCCGAGCCGGTCGCGCGCCACCATCACCTGAGCGACGATTTCGGCGGCGCTGAGATTGCGCGCCCAGCCCTGCGTGCCGGTGTGGCAGAACGTGCAGTTGAGCGTGCAACCGACCTGGCTGGAAACGCAGAGCGTGCCGCGATCCGACTCCGGGATATAGACGCACTCGATCTCGGCGCCGCTGTCGCGCGGCCCCTTGGGCGGCATGCGCAGCAGCCATTTGCGCGTGCCGTCGGCCGAGACCTGCTCGCCGACGATTTCCGGCCGCGTCAGCGTGTAATGCGCCGCGAGTTGCTCCAGCAGCGGGCGGGCGATGTTGCGCATCGCCGAGAATTCGCCGACGCCGCGATGATAGATCCAGTGCCAGAGCTGGGTCGCGCGCATACGGATTTCGCGCTCGGGCGTCCCAAGCTCGGCGAGCGCGGCGGCGATCTCGGCGCGGGTGGCGCCGGCGAGGCTGGATTTTCTTTCCGGGGAGGCCATCGGCCTCATATAGATAAGCTCGGCTGGGAGGTCCATCGGCGGGCTCAATGCCCAAAACGGCTCAGCGCGAGAACCGCGCCGAGAATGACGACGGTCTGAAAGCCGATGGTTCCGAACATCCATTTCAGGATATCCGCCTTGCACCCCACGATCGCTGATTTTATCGCCGCCTCCAGGCGCAATACCGTTTCGCGCAGGTCGGAGCGCAAATCGGCGATAGCGGTCTTGGTCGCAAGCTGGTCCGCGCCGGCCTGAGCGAACGCCTCGGACAAGCCTTCGGCTTGCTCCGGACTGAACTTGGCCTTGTCGCGAAGGGTTTTGGCAAATTTCAGAGTGTCAAAAGCGACGGCGCTCACATTTCGGCTCCAGGTGCGCGGAGAAGATAGGCCGGATCGCCTCGCCGCGCAGCCCTTTGCGCGGCGAGAGCCTCGCGTCTCCCAAGCCGCCGCGCCGTCGCGACGGCCAGCCTCTTCCCGGCGCCCCGCCCGCCATGCGAGGATGGCGGCCATGATTATCTCGACCTGGAACGTCAATTCGGTGCGCCAGCGCCTGCCGCACTTGCTCGACTACCTCAAGGAGGTCGCGCCCGACGCCATCTGCCTACAGGAGATCAAGTGCGTCGACGAGCAGTTCCCGCGCGAGGAGATCGAGGCGCTTGGCTATAATGTCGCGACGCACGGCCAGAAAACCTTCAACGGCGTGGCGATCCTGTCGAAGCATCCGCTGGAAGTCGAGCGCGGCCTGCCCGGCGACGATGGCGACGTGCAATCGCGCTACATCGAGGCGGTCATCCCTTGGGGCAAGCAAGCGCTCAGGCTCGCCAGCCTCTACCTGCCGAACGGCAACCCCGCGGGAACCGACAAATACGCCTACAAGCTCGCCTTCATGGACCGGCTCATCCGCCATGCGCGCAAGCTCCTGGCCTACGAGGAGCCGATGGTCATCGCCGGCGACTTTAATGTCATCCCGCAGGCCCGCGACGCCGCCCATCCCGAGCAATGGACCGGCGATGCGCTCTATCTGCCGCAAACGCGGGCGAAATTTCAGGAGTTGATGGCGCTCGGCCTCACCGACGCGCTGCGCGCCACTACCGACGCCGGCGGGGTCTACACATTCTGGGACTATCAGGCCGGCGCCTGGCAGCGCAACAACGGCATCCGCATCGACCATCTGCTGCTGTCGCCGCAAGCCGCTGACCGGCTGGCGTCGGCCACGGTCGATAAGGAGATGCGGGCAAGGGAAAAGGCGTCCGACCATGTGCCGGTGCGGATCGCGCTGAGTTGACGCTGCCACTTCACTCGTAATGCTTGAGCCGTGGCCAGCGCTTGGAAAGCGACCACTTCGGCTGCCGCAACACGTAGATGTCGAGCCCGCTCTCGTAGGGCATCGCGTAGGCGTTTTCGATGTGCCCGGCGACCTCGATGCCGCCGAAGGCGCCGGAGAACTTCGCCCCCGGCGGCCCCAGCGCGATGACCACCGAACCGTCGAAGCCGCGCGGCCCCCACAGGAAATATTGGTTGTGGCCGCTGATCGCCGGCGGACCGCCGAGCGCGGGGCCGTAGATATCGACCGCCGCCGCCTCGCCGTAGTTGCGGCCGAAGAACACGGCGCGCCGGCGTTCGTCCTCTGGCAGCGCCCGATAGACCCGCGCCACCTCAGCCGCCATTTCGCGCCAGCCGAACATATCGGCGAATTGCTGCGGCAGAACGGCCGGCTTGAGATGCTCCGTCGAAGCCGCGCCCGGCGCCAGGCCGAGACGCCGCGAATAGGCGATGACCTCTTGCGGCGGCAGGATCGGCAGCACCAGCGGCGCGGTGAGGAGTCCGGCCAGCACGACCAGCGCCAGCGCGGCGAGGCGCGCCGCCCGTGGTCGCAACACGCCTTCCCACCACACGCCGCCGGCGGCGAACAGCGCGGGATAGGCCGGCGCGAGATAATAGGCCTTGCCATGCCCGGCGATGAACAGCGCCGCGGCGGCGAAATAGGCGACCGCCAGCGCCCGCTCCTGCGGCGCTTTCGCGAGCCGCCAAAGTCCGGCGATCCACACCAGCGCCAGCGGCGGGCCGACGAACAGCAGTTCCTGCCCGAAAAAGCCGAGGGGCGACAGCGCGATGTTCTTGCTGGCCGCCCCCGCCGCGCCGATTTCCAGAAACGGGAAGCCGTGCGCCGCCTGCCAGGCGAGATTCGGCGCGATGATCGCCAGCGCCAACAGCGCCCCGGCCCACGGCCATACGCTGAGGAGTTGGCGGCGCATCGGCGCGGCGATGATCCCGACGAGCAGCGCGACGACATAAAAGGCAATGAGATATTTGCTCCACAGGCTGATGCCGACCACCGCGCCGAGCGCCAGCCACAGCCGCCGGTCGCCGCCGCGCGCCAGCCGCGCGACGAGATAGGCGCACGCGAGCCAGGTCAGCGGTTGCAGGCAATCGGTCGACATCAACAGCCCGTCGACCAGCAGGATCGGTGAGGCCAACGCCGCGAGGCCTGCGAGCGTCTGCGCGAACCGGCCGCCGCCGAGAAACCGTGCGAATTCCGCGACCAGCGCCACCGTCGCCGCCATCGCCAGCGCCGGGAAAAGTCGCAGCGGCGTCAGCGCGACGCCGAACAGCTTGTAAGACGCCGCCGCGATCAGCGGAACCAGCGGCGGCTGATCGACGTAGCCGAGCCCCGGATGCAGCCCGCAGACAATGAAATACAGCTCGTCACGGAACACGCCGTAATGCGGGTTGGCGAACAGATGGATGCCTAAGCAGAGCGCGGCGAGCCAAAGCGCCGGCGCCGCAACGCGGGCGGCCGTCATAACCTTCTCCGTCGGCGTTTCGCGGGCAAGCTAGGCGGCGGCCGGCGCGTTTGCAAACCGTGCGCTTTGGCGAAGCGCCGCACATCTGCTAGAGGCGCGCCATGTCCGAGATCGTCACCCGCTTCGCCCCCTCGCCGACCGGCTTCCTGCACATCGGCGGCGCGCGCACCGCTTTGTTCAACTGGCTCTACGCCAAGCACGTCGGCGGCCAGTTCCTGCTGCGCATCGAGGACACCGACCGCGAACGCTCGACGCCCGAGGCGGTGGAGGCGATTCTCGACGGCCTGCGCTGGCTCGGGCTCGATTGGGACGGCGAGGCCGTGCATCAGTTCACCCGCGTCGAGCGCCATCGCGAGGTCGCCAGACAGATGCTCGCCTCCGGCAACGCCTATCGCTGCTATTGCAGCCCCGACGAACTGGCTGAAATGCGCGAGAAGCAGCGCCTCGCCGGCCTGCCGCCGCGCTACGATGGCCGTTGGCGCGACCGCGACCCCGCCGAGGCGCCTGCCGGCGTCGCCCCGACCATCCGTTTGCGCGCCACTCAGGAGGGCGAGACCGCCATCGACGACAAGGTGCAGGGCAAGGTGGTGTTCCCCAACAAGGACCTCGACGACCTCGTGCTGCTGCGCTCCGACGGCAACCCGACCTATATGCTGGCCGTCGTTGTCGACGACCACGACATGGGCGTCACCCACGTCATTCGCGGCGACGACCATCTCACCAACGCCGCCCGGCAGACGCAGATTTATAGCGGCCTCGGCTGGGAAGTCCCGGTCTGGGCGCATATCCCGCTGATCCACGGTCCCGACGGCGCCAAGCTCTCCAAGCGTCACGGCGCGCTCGGCGTCGATGCCTACCGGGCGATGGGCTACCTGCCGGAGGCGCTGCGCAACTATCTCGTGCGCCTGGGCTGGAGCCACGGCGACAAGGAGATGTTTACGCAAAGCGAGATGATCGCCGCCTTCGAACTCAGCGCCGTTGGCCGCTCGGCCTCGCGCTTCGATTACGCGCGGCTCGAAAACATGAACGGCCATTTCATGCGCGCCACCGACGACGCGGCGCTGTTCGAGCAGTTTCTCAACACCCTGCCTTATCTCCAGGGTGGTCCGCAGATGGCCGCCGCGCTCGATGCGCCGAAGCTGGCGCAGCTTCGCGCCGCCTTCCCCGGCCTGCGCGAGCGCGCCAAAACGCTCGTCGAACTCGTCGACGGCGCGCAATTCCTGTTCGCGCATCGCCCGCTCGCCATCGAGCCCAAGGCCGAGGAGGTGCTTGCCAAGGGCGGCCGGCTGCATCTGAAGGTGCTGCTGCCGCGCTTGACGGGGCTCGCCGAATGGAGCGCCGCGACGACGGAGGCGGCTGTGCGCGCCTATGGCGAGGAGATCGGCGCCAAGCTCGGCACGGTGGCGCAGCCGCTGCGCTGCGCGCTGACCGGGCGCACGACGTCGCCGGGCATTTTCGACGTGCTGCGCGTGCTCGGCCGCGAGGAGAGCCTGGGCCGGATCGCCGATCAGGTGAACGCCTGAACGGCGGGTGGCTTGCGCTAAGCGCCGGGCCTCAGCCACATCGCAAAAGGAACCCCCGCCATGTCCGAACCCATCCTGCGCGCCGAGGCGCAAATCCCCACCGTCAGCGCCAGCAAATATCTCCAGCAGCTTTGCAAGCACTTCCAGCACAAGCTGCCGGCGACGTTCGACCCGCAGGCCGGGCAGATCACCTTCCCGCTCGGCCAGACCAGGCTCGCCGCCGACGATGCGACGCTGACCATCTGCGTCGAGGCCGCCAACGTTGACGATCTGGAGCGGCTGAAGGATGTGGTTGTACGCCATCTGGCGCGCTTCGCCTTTCGCGAAGAGCTGAGCGTGAACTGGCGCGAGCCGATTGCCGGGGCTTGAGGCGCCGTGTTATCGTAAGCCCGTAGCCAAGCGAAACCGGAGCCGATGCAACCCCTGACTTCCGCCAGCAGCCAGACGATCGCTCACATCGCCGCGCTGGAGAGTGCACGCCCCTGAGCCCCCGATTTGAGCGGCCCCAGCCGGTAGAGCTCCGGCCATGACCCTCGTCGTCGCCGTGCTCGTCATCGTCGTCAGTCTGGTCGGCGCCGCTTTCTTTGCGGGCGCGGAAACCGCCCTCACCGCCGCCTCGCGAGCGCGGCTGCAAGCGCTGGAAACCTCCGGCGACCGCCGCGCCAAGCTCGCCAACCGGTTGATCGCCAACAAGGGCCGGCTCATCAGCGCCATGCTGGTCGGCGGCCAGTTCGTCACCATTGCCTCGTCGGCCTATATGACGAGCGTGTTCGTGCGCGCCTTCGGCAAGGGCGGCGTGCTGGAAGCCACCGCGATCATGACGGTGCTGATCGTCGTCTTCGGCGAGGTGCTGCCCAAGACCATCGCCATCGCCTATCCCGACCGCGTCGCACTCATCATCGCACCAATCGTCGCCGTCGTCGTCACCGTGTTCGCCCCGCTGGTGCGGGCGGTCGAAATCTTCGTCGGCCTGTTGCTGAAGCTGTTTGGTTTCGCCGCCGGCGTGCGCGATTCCGGGCTTTCGGGGGCGGAGGAACTGCGCGGCGCCGTCGACGTCCTGCACCGCGAGGGCGAGGTGGCGCGCGACCAGCGCGACATGTTCGGCGGCCTGTTGGAGCTAGAGGACGTTCCCGTCCGCGACGTGATGATCCATCGCACCAAGATGCGCACGCTCGACGCCGATTTGCCGGCCGCCGAACTGGTGCGCGAAGCGCTCAACTCGCACTATTCGCGCATTCCGCTGTGGCGCGACGATCCCGAGAACATCATCGGCATTCTGCACATCAAGGATCTGTTCCGCGCCTACGCGGCGGCCGGCGGCGACGTCTCCAAGCTCAGCCCCGCCGACGTCGCGCTCGATGCCTGGTTCATCCCCGACGCGACCTCCTGCCGCGCGCAATTGCAAGCGTTCCTGCGCCGCAAGACCCATTCGGCGCTGGTGGTCGACGAATACGGCATGGTGCTCGGCCTCATCACGCTGGAGGACATCTTGGAGGAGATCGTCGGCGACATCACCGACGAGCACGATGTCGCGATGCCCGGCGTGCGCCAGCAACTCGACGGCTCGCTGCTCGTCGATGGCTCGGTGACGATTCGCGACCTCAACCGTGCGATGGATTGGGATTTGCCCGACGATGAGGCGGCGACCGTCGCCGGCCTGGTCATTCACGAGGCGCGCACCATACCCGAGGCCCGCCAAGCCTTCGTGTTCCACGGCTTCCGCTTCGAGGTGCTGCGGCGGCAGAAAAACCGCCTCGCCATGCTGCGCATCACGCCGACGGAGGCCAAAGGCAAGGCGAAAGCGGCCAGCTAAGGCCGCCCCATAAGCTCAGTGGCCGGAGCTATCCGCCGAGCGGCTTGCCTCGAACAGGAACCATACGCGCCGCTCGGTCTCGTCGATGAAATTTTCGAGCAGGCTGGCGGTGGCGACGTCGTCGGCGTCGTCGCAAATCTCATGCGCCTCGCGCATCGCCTTTATGCAGGCTTTGTTGTCGTCGATCAACTCGCCCAGCATCTCTTCCGGGTCGACATATTCGCGGTCGTTGTCCTTGATGCGGCTGCGCCTGGCGATCGAGCCGATCGAGGTCAGCGTCGGCTGGCCGAGCTTGCGCACGCGCTCGGCGAGCGGGTCGATGGAGGCGTAAATCTGCTCCCCATGCTCATCGAGCAAGAGGTGATAATCGCGAAAATGCGGCCCGCTCATGTGCCAGTGGAAATTCTTCGTCTTCACATAGAGCGCGAACGTATCGGCGACGATGCCGTTGATCGCCTCAGCGACCGCCTTGACCTGCTTGGGGTCGAGATCGGTCGGGGTTCTCAAATTGGAAGCAGAGCTGGTCTTGACGGACATGGAAGGCCCTCACGAATGGAACGGCTGCAGCGAACACAATCAGGCCGGCGCAAGGCCGGCCATCCCACGCGAAAGAAGGGAGGCGAACCTCCCTTCCCTCTTGCGTTACGCCTTGTCAACGGCGTCCTTTACGGCGTCCTTTGCCTCGCCGACCGCCTTCTGCGCCTTGCCTTTGGCCTGCTGCGCAAGGCCCTCGGCCCGCATCTTGTCGTCGTCCAGAGCGCGGCCGGCGCTCTCTTTGACCTTGCCCATCGCGTCGTTCCCGGCGCCCTTGATCTTGTCGGTGGTGCTGGACATCTGAGGTCTCCTTGGTTGATTTCCGATTGCCTTGTTGAAACGGTCGCTCCCCCTCGCAGGTTCCCTCGGGGTCCGCGCCGGCAGGGCTATTTCGAAGCCAAAGGGGCCGGCGGGCGGCGGGTCAATTCGTAATTGACCTGCGCCCCCAACAGGATGATCGCCGCCGAGACCCACAGCCAGGTCATCGTCACGATCACCGTCGCCAGCGATCCATAGGCGGCGCTGTAATTGGCGAGCGCCTCGACATACCAGCTAAAAACATATGATCCGAACGCCCAAAGAAAAGCCGCGGTCGCGGCGCCCGGCAGCAGCCGCAGGTAACGTGCAAGCGGACGGCACGGCCCCGCCCAATATAGAAACGCGATGACGAAAACGGCGAAACAGAAGAACAGCGGCCAGTGCAGCAAACCGTAGAGTTGGGCTGCTTGCGGCGGCAGCCCGCCGCGCATCAGGAGCGTCAAAGCGCATTCGCGCCCGGGAATAGCGGAGAAAGTCGCGCAGGCACGCCGACGTTCCGCCGCTGCGAAATCAGTCGCCGGCAGCGCGCTCGGCGATCGTCGCCAGCGCCTCGCGCGCCGCGGCGCGGCTCGGGGCCTCGTCGCCGGGCAGCCGCATCTTCGCATCGAGCCGCGCCAGCGCCGCCAGTTGCGCCTCGCGCTCCGGGCCTTGCGTCAAAATTCCCGCCATCGCCAGCGCCAGCGGCCCTGGCATGCAATCGCGCTGTAGGAACTCAGGGATCACCTGCTGCTCCAAGATGAGGTTCGGCAGCAGGATCGACGACACGCTGATGAAGTGTTTAACCGGCTCTTCGAGCCGCGACACCTTATAGGCGCCGATCAGCGGCACGCCGGCGAGCGCCACCTCCAGCGTCGCGGTGCCGGAGGCGACGAGGGCGGCGCGGGCGGTGCGGTAGGCGGCGAATTTGTCGGCCTCGCTAATCAACAGCCGAGGCGCGGCCGGCCAATTCGCGGCGCGCGCCGTCACTTCGGCGTGCAGATGCGGCAGCGTCGGCAGCACAATGTCGAACGGGCCCATCGAATGCGACAGCGCGCCGAGCGCGGCGCCGAAATCGCCCATCAGCCGCGCCACTTCCGAGCGCCGCGAGCCCGGCAGCGCCAGCACGACGGGAGGCTTGGACTCGCGCCGCGCCCGCTCCTCGGCGTCGGGGCGCAATTCCACCAGCCGCTCGATCAGCGGATGGCCGACATAGACGCATTTCGGCCCGCCAAGCCGCTCGTGCGCGGCAGGCTCGAACGGCAGCAGCGCCATGACCTTATCGACATAGGCCGTCATCTTGCGGGCGCGGCCCGGCCGCCAGGCCCAGATCGTAGGGCTGACGTAATCGATCACCGGCAGCTTCGGCAGATGCGCGCGCGCCCGCCGCGCGACGCGATGGGTGAAATCCGGGCTGTCGATGAGGATGAGCCCGTCCGGCGCCGAGCGGATCACATGATCGGCGGCCCAGGCGATATGGGCGAAGATGCGCGGCAGCCGCGCCAGCACCGGCAGGATGCCCATGACCGCGACTTCCGACAGCGGAAACGCCGATTCGAGCCCCGCCGCCTCCATGCGCGGGCCGCCGACGCCGACGAAAGTCACCCCATCGTCGGTCAATTCCCGCAGCGCCTGGATGAGTTTGGCCCCGAGCGCGTCGCCCGAGGGTTCGCCGGCGATGAGGGCGATTTTCAATCGCCTCACGCCGACCACCCGCAGACGAACAGGCCCGCCTTCGCCGCCGCCTTCTTGAACGCCGGCCGGTCGGCGATCAGCACCTCGCCGGCGGCGATCGCCAGCCCCACGAGCTGCGCCCGCCGCGCCGCGGCGATCGTCGCCGGGCCGACGGCCGGCAGGTCGAGCCGCACGTCCTGCTCGCGCTTGGCAGCCTTCACGAACACCCCGGCGCGGCCTTTCAGCCGCAGCCGCCCGCCGGCGCGCAAGCCGGCGACGCGCTCCAGCATCTGGTCCGTGCCCTCCGCCGCCTCGACCGCCAACGCCCGCTCGGCGCAGACCACGACGCCCTGGCCGATGTCGAACGGCGACATCGCCTCCAGCAGCCGCGCGCCGAAGGCGATGTCGGCGCGCGCCTCCTCGTCCGGCGGCGGGCCGACGATCTCGCCCTTGGGCGCCAGCAAGCCGGGCGCGAACTCGCGTGGGCCCAGGATGCGGAAGCCCTCGCCCTCGAACAGCCGCGCCACGCCGCGCAGCAGCATGTCGTCGCCGCCGCGAAACAGCTTGGCGATCTCGCCGGCGCGCACGATCGCGCCCCAATCCGGCAACAGATCGCCGAGTTCCGGGCGCGTCACCGCGCCGAGGAACGCCATCTCCCGCACCTTACGCGCGCGCAGCGCCGAGATCAGTTTGCCGACCTCGCCGAGCCGCACCCAGAGATGCGGATAGGCCTCGATCTCGCGCGGCGCGGAGCCGACGAGCCCGACCAGGAACGCCTCGCGGCCGCTGTTGCGAACTTCCCGCGCCGCCTCCAAAGGAAGCCCGCCGCTGCCGCAGACAATGGCGAGCGGCGCCGTCACGTAGTTTCATCCCGGCGCTCGCGCGGCGTCACCACGCCGCGATCGCCGCCCTCGCGCAGGAAATCGACGATCATCTGCGTCGCCCGGTTGCCGGCGAACTCGCTTGCCACCGCTTCGGTGCGCTCCTTCAGCGTCCCCGCCTCGCTAAACAGCGTCTTGTAGGCCCGCCGCACGCACTGGATGTCCTCCAGCGTGAAACCGCGCCGCTTCATGCCGACGACATTGACGCCGCCGAGCCGGCCGCGATTGCCGATGGCGACGCCGAACGGGATCAGATCGTCGGTGACGCCGGTGAGGCCGCCGAGAAAAGCGTGCGCGCCGATGCGCACGAACTGATGCGCCGCCGCGCCGCCGCCAAGGCTGGCGTAATCGCCGACGCGGCAATGCCCCGCCAGCATGACGTTATTGGAGAGCAGCACGCCCTCGCCGAGCCGGCAATCGTGGCCGACATGGGCCTGGGCGAGGAACACGCAAGCGTCGCCGATGACCGTTTCGCCGCCGCCGCCCTCGGTGCCGGGGTTCATCGTCACCCCCTCGCGGATCAGGCAATCGGCGCCGATCCGCAGCCGCGTGCGCTCGCCGCGATATTTGAGATCCTGCGGCTGGTGGCCGATGGCGGCGAAGGGGAAGATGCGGCTGCGCGGGCCGATCTCGGTCGCGCCGACCACCACGACGTGGGAATGGAGCTTCACCCCGTCGCCGAGGATCGCCTCGGCGCCGATATGGCAGAACGGGCCGATCTCGACGTCGGCCCCGAGCGTCGCGCCGGGCTCGACCCAGGCGCTGGGGTGAACGGAAGCACTGGGGTGAACAAAGGTCAAGCCCACACCATCATCGCCGACAC
>Ga0134126_10007895_pt1 | contig 13351 bp, 10 predicted proteins | sample KB31752_FD_96881 | JGI IMG/M metagenome (GOLD analysis project Ga0134126, IMG submission 96881) | Terrestrial soil microbial communities with excess Nitrogen fertilizer from Kellogg Biological Station, Michigan, USA - KB3-175-2 | ecosystem: Environmental > Terrestrial > Soil > Unclassified ...
GAGATCGTCATATACGAGCGTCGCCGAGCGGTCTGCGAGCCGCGCTTCCGTTGCACGTCCCTTTCCGGTCCGCACGAGTGCGGCGTGTACGCCGGCGTGTTCCGCCGCCTGGAGGTCGCGATCATCGTCGCCGATCACGAGCGACTCCTCCGTGGAAATGCCTGACCGTGCGATCGCCTCGCGGATCAGGCCAGGCTCCGGTTTACGGCACGCGCAGCCGGCATCCGGCGCATGCGGACACCACAGCACGGCGTCCAGGGCACCGCCGGCAGCTTCGGCTTCGGCCTGCATCCGAGCGTGCACCGCCTGCAGCTCATCGAGGCTCATGATGCCGCGGCCCACGCCCGATTGGTTCGTGACGACGGAAAGCCGAATGCCGGCGCGACGCAGAAGCGCAAGCCCCTCGAGCGCGCCGGGCAGCCAGCGGAAGTCCTCCGGCCGCATGACGAAGCCCGGCGGGGGGGCTTCGTAATTGAGCACTCCGTCACGATCGAGGATCAGGTGGCGGTATGTCATGGCAACCGGGGCGCCACGATCGACGCCGGATTTGAGCGTCAAGCCTACAACAGCGGAGGCCGCGCTACGATAGTATGAAGCGAGGGCCCGGCCCTTGCTGCATGAGGCGGCAGGCACGTCCCCGTGCCTGGGTGGAGGCCCCGGGTGAGTCGTCGAGAGGACCCAAGATGTGTGGAATCGTCGGAGCGATTGCCGAGCGCAACATAGTTCCCATTCTGATGGAGGGCCTGCGCCGGCTCGAATATCGCGGCTACGACTCGGCTGGGATCGCCGTGATCGACGGCCATCACCAGTTGAAGCGCCTGCGCACCGTCGGCAAGGTGCAGGCGCTGCAGCACACGCTCGATCACGATCCGACGCACGGCGAGCTCGGCATCGCGCACACGCGCTGGGCGACCCACGGCGTGCCGAGCGAGCGCAATGCCCATCCGCACATCTCGCGCGACGGACTCGCGATCGTTCATAACGGCATCATCGAGAACCATGAGGAGCTGCGCGCCGAGCTCCAGGGCTGCGGTTACGAGTTCACCTCGGAGACGGATACCGAGGTGATCGCCCATCGCGTGCATCGCCATCTCGAGACCGTAGGCGATTTGTTCAAGGCGGTCCGCGCAACCGTCGCCGAGCTCGAAGGCGCCTATGCGCTCGCCGTCGTGAGCGAGGGCGATCCGGACCGCATCATTCTGGCTCGGCAGGGGTGCCCCGTCGTCGTGGGGCTCGGTGTCGAGGAGAACTTCGTCGCCTCCGATGTTGCGGCGCTGCTGCCGGTGACGCGGCGCTTCGTGTTCCTTGAAGAAGGTGACGTCGCCGAGATTCGCCGCGCATCCATCCGAGTCCTCGATCGCGACGGCAACGCTGTCGAGCGTCCCGTCCGCGAGAGCGAGCTCTCCGCGGATGCGGCCGAAAAGGGTCAATACCGGCATTTCATGCTCAAGGAGATCCACGAACAGCCGCGCGCGGTCGCGAACACACTCCAGGAGCGCGTCGCCAACGGGAAGCTGCTCGAGGCCGCATTCGGCCCGGCGGCGACCGAGGTATTCCGGCGCACCGAGCACGTGCACATCGTCGCGTGTGGCACGAGCTTTCATGCCGGCGCGGTCGCGCGCTACTTCATCGAGCAGATCTGCAAGCTGCCCTGCGCGGTCGAGATCGCGAGCGAGTACCGCTACAGGAGCCCGCTCGTACCGAAGAACTCTCTGTTCGTGACGATCTCGCAGTCCGGGGAGACCGCCGATACCCTCGCGGCGCTGCGGCTCGCGAAGCAGGCCGGGTATCTCTCGCAGCTCGCGATCTGCAACGTGCCGGAGAGCTCGCTCGTACGCGAATCCGAGCTCGTGCTGCTCACGCGCGCCGGCCCCGAGATCGGGGTCGCCTCCACCAAAGCCTTCACGACCCAGCTCGCCGGGCTCGGGATGCTGGTCGTCGCGCTCGCGAAGTTTCACGGCGCCGATGCGGAGCGCGAGCGCGGCCTCGTCAGTCGCCTCATCGAGCTGCCCGGCCACCTCGAGCGCGCCCTCGAGCTCGATCCCGTGGTGCACAGGCTTGCCGAGCGCTTCGCCGACAAGCAGCACGCCCTCTTCCTCGGCCGCGGCGCGCTGCACCCCATCGCCATGGAGGGGGCGCTGAAACTCAAGGAGATCTCCTACATCCACGCCGAGGCGTACCCCGCGGGCGAGCTCAAACACGGTCCCCTGGCGCTCGTCGATTCCGAGATGCCCGTGATCACCGTCGCACCGAACAACGATCTGCTCGAGAAGCTGAAATCCAACCTCATGGAAGTGCGCGCGCGGGGCGGGGAGCTGATCGTGTTCGCTGATCCGTCCGCGGGCCTCACAGACGGCGACGGTGTGACCGTCATCAACATGCCGAAGCACGTCACGTACTTCCAGGCGCCTGCGGTATACACCGTACCGCTGCAGCTGCTCGCCTATCACGTCGCGATCTTGAAGGGGACCGACGTGGATCAGCCGAGAAATCTGGCGAAGAGCGTGACGGTGGAGTGAGCCCGGACTCGTTGACAACGCGTTCGTAGCGGCGGCAGGATCGGCGGGCTGGCGTCCGCGCGCGTAGCTACGGCATGCAACTCACTGACGATGAAAGGGCGATGCTCGACGGGCGCGATGGCCCTGCCCGTCAGAAGGCCATGGAGCTCCTCGTGCGCTATGCGGAGGCGCTCGGCGCGGACCGCTTCGTCGATACGCGCAACGTCGCAGGCGTACCGGGCTCGACCACACCCTTCCTGCACGACTACTACAAGAACGTAGGCGAAGGCTACGACGTCATCTTTTCGCGATTCGACCTGGATAGCGACGAAGTCGTGGAGGTGCCGCGCGTAAGCGTGCACGCCTGTCATCTGCAGAGTGGGGTGGACCCGGAGAACTGGCAGATACTGGGGGCGAAACCGCTCGCTGCGGCGCTCAGCCGCGACAGCGAGTCCGCGGCCGCCGCGCGCGAGGTGCGGATCTTGAAGACCTGCACGCCGTACCTCGCAGGCAACGTGCCCGCCGCAGGCGAGCATTGCGCATGGATGGAGTCCTCGGCCATCGTCTACTGCAACTCCGTGCTGGGGGCGCGCACCAATGCGGAGGGACGCGAGAGCACGAGCGCCGCAATGCTCACCGGAAAGATTCCGGACTGGCGCTTGCACCGCGACGAGTGTCGCTTCGGCTCCCATCACATCGAGGTCGATTGCGACGTTGAAAGCCTGATGGACTGGGGCATGCTCGGGTACTTCGTCGGTGAGGCGGTGCAGGAACATATCCCGGTGCTCACGGGCCGGTTGTCCCGGCCCGATCTGATCCGCCACAAGCACTTTGGTGCGGCCGCCGCCTCCTCCGGCGGAGTCGAGATGTATCACATCGTCGGCGTGACGCCCGAGGCGGCCACGCTCGCGCAGGCGTTCGGCCCGAGCCGCCCGGTCGAGCGACGGGTATACGGTCCGGCGGAGCGGCGCCACACCTATGATCTCCTCAACTCGCGCGCGAGCGATCCGAACGTCGATTACGTCATGCTCGGCTGTCCGCACGCGGCGCTCGAGCAAATCGAGGAGGCCTGCCGGCTCCTCGACGGCCGCCGCATCAGCGCCAACTGCAATCTGTGGATCTTCACGTCGCGTGCGGTGCGCGCACTTGCCGATCGGCAAGGCCTCACGAAGATCATCCGCGATGCCGGCGGCCACCTGCTGACGGACACCTGCTCGGCGATCGGCCAGGCCGTGCCGCCGGGAACCAAGGTGGTGGCGCTCGATTCGGCCAAGCAGGTGCACTACCTGCCAGCGATCATGGGCCTCCAGGCGTGGTTTGGATCGACGCGCGACTGCATCGATGCGGCCCTCACGGGGCGCTGGCGCGGAGAGCGGCCGTGAGCGGCGACCTCATCGTCCTGCGCGGCCGTGGGGTCGTCCGCGGATGCGCCGAAGGGGAGGCGCTCGTGACGCATGAGGCCATCTCCGGTTGGGGTGGAGTGAACCCCATGCAGGGCACGATCATCGAGTCGCGCCACGAGCTGCGGGGGCAGAGCTTCGCGGGCAAGATTCTGGTCTTCCCGGGAGCCAAGGGCTCCTCGGGCTGGTCGGTCGCATTTCATACGACGCGGCTCGCAGGCGTTGCTCCGCTCGCGCTCGTATTCAACGAGATGACGACCAAGGTGGCGCTGGGCGCGGTGGTGATGCGCGTGCCCTCGGTCACCGATCTGGATCATGATCCGCTCGAGGTCATCGCCACGGGCGATTGGGTGCGAGTCGACGGTGATCGAGGCCTCGTCGAGGTACGCAAGGCGGCGCGGGAATAATCAGTCGACCAGGGCAGACTCGCGGCTGTGCTCGGCAGCAAGCTGGCGATGCATCAGGCGGCTCTTGAGGAATGCCACGAGCTCTCGGACGACGGGGCGGTCCATCTTCATTTGTGGGACGAGCGCCTTGATCCAGTGCGTTGCGGGTCGGAAGTCCGGCAGCAACGGCACGAGCCGACCGTCGCGCAGGTCCTCCTCGACGAGGTAGCGTGCGAGTACGGCGATGCCGAGACCGCGGCGCGCGAACTCGCGGATCACGCGCCCGTCGCTTGCGTGCAGGCGCGAGTGCACTTCGACACTCAACGCGCCGCGCTCGCTCTCGAACACCCAGGTGGTACGAAACAGAGTCGAGGTGAGGCAGTCGTAGTCAATGAGCTCCGTCGGGTGACGCGGCGCGGCGCGCCCTTGCACGTAGGCCGGCGCACAGCAGGTTACGAGCTCGTATGGACACAAGGGCACATCGACGACGTTGGGGTAGGACACCGGTAGCGCCCCGATGGCACAGTCGTAGCCTTCCTCGAGCGGGTTGACCGAACGATCCACCAGCGCGATCTCGAGAGTCACGCCGGGATGCAGCTGCAGGAACTCGGCGTACAGATCGCCCAGGAACTCGGAGGTCACCGTGGTGGGCGACTTGACGCGCAGCTGGCCTTCGATGCCATTGTCTTCGGGGGCGGCGGCTTTGAAGATCTCATCGAACTCAGCCGCCAGGCGCACGAAGCGCGGGAGCAACGCCTCGGCCGCCGAGGTGAGCGTCAGGCCGCGCGTCGAGCGCACGAGCAGCTTGATGCCCAGCTCCTGCTCGAGCTGGTCGATGCGCTTGGTGACGACGGACGGCGCCACGCCAAGCTCGCGCGCCGTGCCGGAGAAGCTGCCATGCCGCGCGACCCGCAGAAACGCGTTCAGGTTGAGCAGGCTGTTAACGGACGGACTCCCTCGTTGAATCGCAGTGGCCGGATATCGCGGCGCCCTCTCGGACCCGCCGAGGCTCTCGCATTCTCAGAAAACTGTTCTCGGTAAACGCGGCGTTCTGCCGGCGTCGTTCCGATGCTACAGTTTCTCACAAATTAACCAGAGCTCGAGCGATCAAGGGGGAGCAATGAGCACGAGGATCCCTGCACGCGGGCGCGCGCGCCCGAGTCGAGTGTTTTCCTGCCCTGTTGTCGTGGGTCTCGGGTGCTTATCGGCGGCGCTGACCGCGCCGGCAGCGCTGGGACAGCAGGCCCCCGGCGCGGCTGCCGCGGCGCAACCAAGCGGCCCGCTCGAGGAGGTTGTGGTCTCAGCGCAACGCCGCAACGAGAATCTGCAGACCACGCCGATCGCGATCACGGCATTCACGGCCCAATCACTCGAAGCGCGCAATCTGGATAACATCACCGATGTGGGCGCATACGTGCCCAGCACCGTGATCGCCCCCCTGGGCGCCGGCTGGGGCTCGACCATGGCGGCCTTTATCCGAGGCGTTGGCCTCGGCGACAACATTCTCTCCTTCGAGCCCGGCGTACCCATTTACGTCGACGACGTCTACCTCGGTCGTCCACAGGGGTCGATTTTCGATTTGCTCGATCTGGAGCGCGTCGAGGTGCTGCGGGGCCCGCAAGGCACCTTGTTCGGCAAGAACGCCGAGGGCGGCACCGTACGCCTGATCTCGGTGAAGCCGATGGGTAACAACACCGGGTATGCGAGCCTTACCTACGGCAAGTTCAACCGCATCGAGGCGCGCGCGATGGCCGACGTGGCGCTCATCGAGAATGTGGTCAATGCGCGCTTCTCCTTCTCCAGCAAAACGGCCGACGGGTATTTCAAGAATTTCGACTACGTGTGCGTCAACGGGCCTGGGAGCCTGGGCACGCTGCAGCCGGCAATCGCGCCGGGCTCGAACTGCGTGACGAGCCTGCTCGGGAGCGAGAACGTGCAATCGGGCCGGGCGGCGTTCCGCTACCTGATCAGCGAGGCCGCCGAGTTCAACCTGATCACCGACCTCACGGTGCAGAACCAGACCGGTCCCGCCGACAAGTACACGGTCATCGACGGCACCAACGCCCTCAACAACCTGTGGAGTCTCGGATACGGTTATCTCGGCCCGGTCACGGCCGGACCCGCGGCCTACATCGGCAAGCCGGTCGCCTACGACGGCCGCTTCATCACCAACAACTTCTATTCGGCGTACAGCAACTACGGAACCGATCCGGTCTCCGGCCGCAACGTTCCGAACATCAACGATCTGTACCACTACGGCTTCTCCGGCACACTCGACTGGAAGCTCTTCGAGAAAGTCAACCTGAAGTCCGTCACGGCGTACCGCGAATTCAGGAACAAGTTCGGGCGCGACTCCGACGGCAGCCCTCTGTCACAGAACTCCACCTACGATGATTCTCATCACCAGCAGTTCACGCAGGAGCTGACCTTGACCGGCAAGGCCGGTCCGGTCGACTGGGTGGGAGGCTTTTTCTACTACCACGCCGAAGACTCAAACCGCGGCTACGACGTGCTGTACCCCTGCGCGCTCCTGGCCGGAAAGCCGATCCCGCAGGTCTGCATTCACGAGCAGGACAGCTACGTGTCGCAGACCACGAAGAACTGGGCCCTGTTCACCAACAATACCTGGCACATCACCGAGCCGCTCTCCCTGACCGCAGGCGTGCGCTACACCTCCGACGAGAAGGACGCGACGATCACCATTACGAATTTCGACCCGACGCAATCGAGTGCCGGAGATGTCCTTGGCAAGTACGTGCCGCTCTCGACCGACCACACGGACTTCGACGTGTCGCTCGACTACCAGTTCACGCCGGACGTGATGGGCTACGTGCGCTACTCGACCGGCTTCAAGGGCGGCGGCTTCAGCCCGCGGCCGGCGGACGCGGTGCAGACCCAGCCGTTCAAGCCCGAGTTTCTGAACACCACCGAGCTCGGCGCCAAGTCGGAGCTGTTCAATCGCACGGTGCGCCTGAACGCTGACTTCTACTACTCCAGGTACACCGATCAGCAGACCTTCGCCCAGCAGTGCGACCCGGGCACCGGTGGACCGGGACAGCCGCCCTGCATCAACTGGTTCCGGGAAGAAAATGCCGGCACCGCGCGCATCTGGGGCTTCGAGGGTGAGCTGCAGGCCGAGCCGATCACTGCCCTGCGAATCGACGCGTCCGTCGGCTACCTCAACTACTGGTTGCAGGACAACGGCGGAAACAATCTTCTGTTCACCGGCAACCAGTGCAACGGGGAAACCTGTTATTCGCCGCGTACGCCCAAGTTCACGGGCACCTTGGGCGCCCAGTACAGCTTCGCCGTGGCCGGCGGCACGCTGACGCCGCGCATGGACTACGCCTACCAATCGAAGATCTACTTCGTCACGAACAACGGCTGCTTTACGACAACGGGGCCTGCGGGCTGCGGGACGGGCGCTCAGGGAGGCTACGGGCTGCTCAATGCTCGTGCGACTTGGGCCACGGGCGATGACAAGTGGGACGTCGCGCTGTGGGGACGCAATCTCACCGGCAAGGAGTACTTCTGGGGCAAGCTGAGCTTGATCTCATTCTTCGGCCGCGAGCAGGGCAACCCCGCGCCGCCGCTCGAGTGGGGAATCACGTTCAAGCGTAACTTCCAGTAAGCATTGCGCCGATCCGGCCGAGGCTGACGGACGGTCAGCCTCGGCGCGCTCGCGGTCACCAGACGAGCACGCCTCACGCCCGAGCCGTCGTAACGGCTGCTACTGCTCGCCAATGCTACTGCTCGCCGAGAGCCTGGCTCACGGGCATCCGCCCCGCGCGTATCGCAGGCAATAGCCCACCGAGCAGACCGATCACCAGAGCCCCCAGTGCCGCCTCGAACAAAAGCGAGATCGGGACCACGAACTCGAACGCGAACTGCGAATTCCCCAGGAAGTTCGTGTTGGCTTGCAAGTCGTTCAGCGCCAGATAGATGATCGCGGCGCCGAAGACACTGCCCGCCAGGGCGAGGAGCACCGACTCGCCGACGACCGCTGCGCCCACAGAGAAAGCTCTGAATCCGATTGCTCTCGCTGTTCCGATCTCGCGCACTCGCGCAGCGACGGCGCCGTACATCGTGTTAAGAGCGCCGAAGGTGGCGCCGATGCCCATGATGATGAGGAGAGGCACGCTGAAGAACCTGACCGTGCTCAGCAGATTGCGCGCCATGCGCTCGAAGTACTGCGACTCGGGCAGTGCGTACACGTTGAGATTGGGAGCCGCCTTCAGCGCAGCCTGAAAGCGTGCCGCCGCGGCAGTGCTCGAAAACTTCACGCGGACGCTGTGCACGTCAGGTCCGAGACGGAAAGCGGCCTGCAGGACGGGCAGGTCGGCCCACAGCTCGGACTCGATGGCGCCGCCGCCGTCTTCGAAGACCCCGACGATCTGCCATTCGGTATCCGCCAGACGCAACTTGTCCCCGACATTGAGACCCGAGAATTGCCGTTGGCTGCTGCGGCCCACCAGCAGCTCGAATCGTCCCGGGGCGATCTCTCTGCCGGCCGTCACCTTCAGGCCGCTGCGGATCCTGAAAGCCTCTGGAGTCACACCCCGAACCGATAGGTCGACGTAGTCACCCTGGCTGATGCGCTTGACGCTGATCGAGCGAGAACTCTCGGGTGAAACGACCGCGCGCGGGTCGCTGGTCGTCGCGAGGCCCGCCACCTCCGCAGCGGTATCCCGGTCCAGGTCGCTCTGGTCCTCGGAGTCCTGGCCCCCCTTGAGCACCATGACAATCCCATCGTCCGCGCTCGCCATCAGCAGCGACCGAAAGCTCGCGGCGATGGAGAACAGGCCGACGAAAACCGCCACGATGCACGCGACGCCAAATGCATCGATGGCTGCGCTCGCCCAGCGCTGCGGCAACGTCAGCAGGTTCAGCCGCAGGAGCGTCCACATCTGTCCGATCATCGCCGCTCCATCCTGATTGCCTCGACGACCGTCAGGCGCACAGCGCGCCGGGCCGGAAACCAACCGACCAGGCACCCGCTGACGACCATCAGCGCCACACCGGCAATCAGTTGCGTGCTCGAGAGCTCGAGGTCACCGAGCCGTCTCTGCGCCAAGTGAATGAGCCAAAGGGCGGCCAGCAGGCCCAGGCTGCCTCCCGCGAGCAGCAACACGTTGGCCTCCGTCATCACGAGCAACCAGATCCGCTTCGATCCGAAGCCGAGGGCCCTCAATGTGCCGATCTCACGAGTGCGCTCGCGGAAGCTCTGCGCCAAACTGTTGCCGGTCGCAAGCAGCATCGTCACGAAGACCGCTGCGAGAATCAGATAAGCGATGAGACTCACGTTGCCGACTCGTCTGAAGTAGTCGCGCTGCACCCCGTCCTGGGTGCCCGACAAGGTCTCGGCGCCCGAGTTCATGAAGAGCTGATCCACCGAGTGAGCAAACCGGGACGGGTCCACACCGTTGTCCAGGATCGCGACGATGAAATCGATGGTGCCCCGGTCGTTGGCTCGACTCTCGTCGACGTACGGATAGTGACAATAGAACTGGAAGTGCCCCTCGGCGGGGTCGCGGTAGTGCCAGATGCCGCGAACCGTGAAGTTGAAGACGTGCGTGCCATCCAGCTTGGTGATGCTGGGGATCGTGATCGGTATGACGTCGCCGAGCTTCCAGCCGTACTTCCGTGCCGTGAATTCATTGACGAGCGCGCCCTGGCGGTCCGCGCGATAGTCGCGCACCTGCTGTAAGTCCCAGATAAAGCGACCGGTCGTGTCCGGCGCTTGGGGGAAGTCCTCGTTCATGGCCAGGGTGCCCAGCCCATTTTTCGGGTCCTGGTAGTACCCGCCCCGCGAAATCGTGAAGTCCACCTGACCGTGCCTCAATCCGGGAATGCGACGGACCTGTTCCACATAGCTGAACGGAAGCGTGTTGGTGTACTTGGGGTAGATGAAGATGCGCACGTTGTCGGAGAACCGGTACCCGCCGCGGAAGAAGACACCTACGGCCGACAATGCGCCGAACAGCATGAACGCGCTGACGATGGACACCGCCAGGAACAGCAGCCGCGTCTTGTCGCGGGTGATGTTCGACAGGACAAATCCCAGGTATTTCACGGGGCCCCTTTACAACGCCAGAGGTCCGCCGGGAAGGCAGGATGCAGCGTATTCTTGCTCCAAGCCGCTATGATGCCGCAATACCGGCTTGGACATCCCGATGATCGAGACGTACTCCACGGGTTCGACGCCTGGCGAGGAGATGGCCCGCGTCACCGTCAGGCCCATACGCGAAAGCGATTATGCGGGTTGGAGACCGCTCTGGGACGGTTACAACGCGTTCTATGGACGCCACGGCCAAACTGCTTTGCCCGAGTCGGTCACGGCGGTAACCTGGCAGCGTTTTCTGGATCCCAGCGAGCCGGTGCACGCGCTCGTTGCCGTAAACCAGGGCGAGATCGTCGGGCTCGTGCACTACCTGTTTCACCGAAGCACGAACCGGCTCACGGACGTGTGCTACCTGCAGGACCTGTTCACGGCTCCCGCGATGCGGGGCCTTGGCATCGCCACGCAGCTGATCGAGGCAGTTTTTGATCGCGCCCGCGCGGCGGGCGCGACGCGAGTCTATTGGCAGACTCACGAGACAAACAGTGCGGCTCGGGCGGTATACGCGAAGCTCGCGAAGCACACTGGCTTCATCGTCTACACGCATGAGCTCGAGTAGAGCTCGCGAGCGTCGCGGCTACAGCGAACCGAGAAACGCGAGAATTGCCTCTTGCTCTTGTTTGCTCGATCCCTCGAAGCGTTTCGTCACATCGCTCGCTTCGCCCCGATGTCGGGTGATGGCGTCGCGGAATGTGAGAGATGCACCGTCGTGCATCAGCATGCTGCGCATGCGCACCCCCCACAGGGGGGCGGTACGCATTCGGTTGGCGCTCAACTGGGTGGGATCGAGCGGCATGTCCTGCCATCGCGTCTCGTACACGTGCCGGCCATAGTGCTCCACCATCGCGATTGCGACGCCATCGCCCGTGCCGATGTCGTGGAGCAGGTAATCGCTGTATGGATGGAAAGTCTTGTTGCCGAGCGCATCGGGCACGATGAATTTCGCGCCATTCACCGCTGTGCCCGCGCGTGCGGTCGTCAGCGTTGGAACATGGCAGACGCTACAGCCGATCTTCGCGAATAACGCCTCGCCTCGCTGGGCCGCAGCGGTCGCGGATAGGCGAGCGTCACGCGTCGGGGGTTTCGTCGCGCGCATGAAGCGCGTGAAATGATCGATATCCGAGAGTCCGTCTGCCCCGGCTTTGTCGTTCGGCTCGGAGACCGTGTTGCACAGAGTGGTCACCTCGTCCGGGAAAAGGGAGTTGGTGATGCCCATCTCATTGAGGTACGCGTCGCCCGAGAACGAGAGCAGGCTCGCCTGCTGATCTTTCCAACCAAAGCGGCCGACGCGGGTCATGCCTGGAGACTCGAGGACCGGAACCCTGAGCGCGACGCCGCAGATCCTTCGATCGCTGCGGCACTGCCTGTCGGCGATGGCGATCAACGTCGAGTCCGCGACCGCCTCGACGAATCCTGCGCCGAGAAGACTCAGCGAAACGCGAAACGTACGGATGTTCTCCGACTGCGGTACGCGCTCCTGAATGTTGGTTTCCGGAAACGCGCCACTCGGACAGATGGCGCGCTGGTTGACGAGCGTGCGCCCCTTGATGACCTCGGAGCCGCCATTGATCGGGATCTCCGGGAACACGAAACGCCCTTGCCGGTCATTGTGACCGACGCGCACTTCCATGACCTGGCTGTTGCCGCCCGAGGATGGGTTCTGATGGCATTCGCGGCAGGATTGCGCATTGTAGAGCGGGCCGAGGCCGTCCCCGATCTGCTCGACCTCATCGAATTTCGCCTGGTCGGCCTGGTAAGTGGGCGCGTCCGTGAAGCCGTTGCTCGCGTTGTTGAAGCCCGTCGGCGCCGGCAGCGGCGGGGCCGGAAGGTTGGCGCGAGACGGCGGTTGTTGAGAAGCAGGATGCGGACCGGTCGAACACGCGACCGCGAAAACGCCGATGCTGCAGATCGCAACCCCCACCCAGGTCTTCATCGGGTGCTCCCTCCCTTTGCTCCCCAGGGGTCAGTTCACCTCGAATCTATACCCGTGCTGCGGGCTCGGCAAACTCCGTGCTCATGCGATGCGCCAAGCTGTCGCATACGTTTGATCGGCCTTACGCGATGGCGAGGCCGAGCACCTTGCTCACATCGTGAAGCAGCCCGAAGGCCGTGGTTTGATCCATGCCGCCCGCGAGCACATAGGCCCTGCCGCCGGTCTCGACCTCCAAAGAATTGGTGACACGGGCGACCTTGACGCGATACGCGGCGCCCATCACCGAGCCCATGGCGGGGTTGACGATGGCGACGTTCGGAATGACTTCGTTGCTGATGCCATTCTTCACGATGAGGCGATGGATGTCGTCCTTGGCGAAGCTCTTGCGGTTCGCCTCGACCGACAGCGGGCTCACTCGAAAGCTGCTCGGCTTTCGATGCGCCTGCGGCCGCATGTCGCGAACGTATCCGAACCAGACGCCCCACACGCCGAGCGGCAGCAAAGTGAACCAGCCGATGGGCCCCACGAGAAGTCCGAAGAGGCATGCGAGCCCGCTCATGATCACGATGTACATGTATTTGGGAACCGGTGCCGGGGTCACGTCGAATACCACCCACTGACGCCGTGGCGGGATTTCCGGCGCTGCCCGGCATGGCCGACGAGCTGTGCTATGTCGTGCGTGGCCCAATCGCCGGGCTCGCCGAGACCTCTCCTGCCTGCTCGCAACCTGCTGCCCGACGCGGCGCCCTCGACGGCGAAGGGTTTGCCGACAAGGAGTTCACCGCAGAGCGTCTCGAGAGCCTGTTGCACCCGCCACACGCTTTCACCGTGCTGCACCTCGGCGCGCATTTCAGTTTGAGACCCGGAAACGTCAATCGCTCCTTCCTTCTCCTCGGTGATGGCGCTCGCCTCACGCTGGATGCGCTGAGCACGCTCGACTTCTCGGGGCTCGACATCGTCACGCTATCGGCTTGCCAGACCGCCGTCGGGGGCGGCGAGTCCGACGACGGCCGGGA
>Ga0134126_10007896_pt1 | contig 13350 bp, 14 predicted proteins | sample KB31752_FD_96881 | JGI IMG/M metagenome (GOLD analysis project Ga0134126, IMG submission 96881) | Terrestrial soil microbial communities with excess Nitrogen fertilizer from Kellogg Biological Station, Michigan, USA - KB3-175-2 | ecosystem: Environmental > Terrestrial > Soil > Unclassified ...
ACGCACTGGCGGCGATCGATGCGTCGGTGGGCGAGCTGCGCGATGCGCTCGAGCGCGCGGGTCGCTGGGACGAGACGGTGCTCTGGATCGTGAGCGACCATGGCCACTCCCGGGTGAACGCGCACGACGATCTCGTGCACGTCGTTCGGGCGGCGGGGTACAGCGTGCTCTCGCATCCATGGCTGCTCGCGCGGCGCGCGATGGTTGCGGTGATGGTGGGCGGCAACGCGATGGCGCATCTCTACGTCGAGCTCGATCGGCGTGTGCGCGCGGGATGGCCCGCGCTGCGCGAGCGATGGGAGCCGCTCGCGAGCGCGCTGCTCGCACGCGAGTCTGTGGACCTGGTGATCCTGCATCACGACGACTCGAGCACGGAGCTCCGCGCGCGCGGACACGGGAGCGCGATGATCGAGCACGCGCACGGCCGATTCTCGTACCACCCGATCGATGGCGATCCGCTCGGCGTGGGCCGCGAGCTCAATGCGCTCGACTCGCGCGACGCGTTCGACGCGCTAGCGAACACCGACTATCCGGACGCGCTCGTGCAAATCGCGCAGCTCGCGGCGAGCGCACGCTCGGGCGACATCATCCTCTCCGCAGCGCCGGGGTGGGACCTTCGTGAAAAGTGGGAGCCGATTCCGCACGTGAGCACCCACGGGTCGCTCCGTCGCGAGCACATGATGGTTCCGCTCATCACGAACCGGCCGGTACACGGCCACCCGCGGCGCACAACGGATGTGATGCCGAGTGCGCTCGCCGCGCTCGGACTTCCCGCCGCGGCGGGACTCGACGGAGAATCGTTCTTGTGAGAAGCGTGATGTGCTACGAAGCGGCCACGCGCCTGAATAGTGGCGGCAGCGACAGCGCAGCCCAGATGAACTCCAGGCCAATGAATCCCCAACGGTGGTCGTGCACGGCGACGAAGCCCAGCAGCATGGAGCCAACGAAGTTGAGCACGTTGAACCACCTGTCGCGCCGGTCCATTTTCCCCGTTTGCAGACATGCGAATGCGACGAGGACGAGCACCGCTCCGGTAACCGACATCAGTTGATAGAACACCGCTGCTCCGCGAGATTGGGTAAGCCCACATGACGAAGAATACCGTGTCTGCCGCCGGCGCCACGACGTGGCCGCGGCTCGTGCTCGCACTTACGGCGCGCGCGATTCGCTCGCCGTCGCTCGGCGTCGCGCTCGTGCGTGTCGCCTGGCGCTTTCGCGAGCGCGGCTGGTATCGTCGCGCGCCATTTCTGCCTCTCCCGCCGCGGGAGTACGTCCGCTGGCGAATGTACACCGCGTATGGCGATTACGATGCCATCGCGCCAGCGGAAGACGTCGAACGGTACGCGCGCTGGGCGGTGCGCTCGCAGTGACCACGGCGGCTCCCGCGCGCACTCTCGAGGATCGGATCCGCGCGCAGGGCTACGGGCTGGGCTTCGACCTCGTGGGCATCACGACGCTCGGCGAGATGGACACCGCGCCCTACTTCGATCGCTGGCTCGAGCGCGGCTTCGCGGGCGACATGCACTATCTCCCGAAGTGGCAGAGCAAGCGGCACAATTCGCGGCTGCCTTACGAGGGCGTGCGCAGCGCGATCGTGGTCGCGATGAACTATGGCGGCAGGGAGCCCTCGGGACCCGTTGCGCGATACGCGCGCGGCGACGACTACCACGACGTTATGGACGCGAAGCTGCGCTCACTGTTGCAGTGGGTGAGCACCGAGGTGGGACGCAATGTGCGTGGCCGCGCCTACGTCGACACCGGCCCGCTACTCGAGCGCGATCTCGCGCGCCGCGCGGGGCTCGGCTGGTTTGGGAAGAACACGAATCTCATCAATCCGAAACTCGGCTCGTTCTTTTTTCTGGGCGCGCTGCTGGTGGACCTCGAGCTCGCGCCGAACGAGCCGTTCGCGAGTGATCATTGCGGCACGTGCACACGGTGTATCGAGGCCTGTCCCACGGGCGCGATCGTGGAGCCGCGCGTGCTCGACGCAACGAGATGCATCTCGTACCTCACGATCGAGAACAAGGGAGAAATTCCCTTAGCGCTAAGGGAATCGATCGGCGAGCTGATTTACGGCTGCGACATCTGCCAGGAGGTGTGTCCGTGGAACGAGAGCTTCGCGAAGGAGCTGCGCGAGCCGGCGTTCGCGCCACGTGAGGCGCTGGCGGGCAAGGACGCGCGAGCGCTCGCGCGCGAGCTGTTGCTCATGACACAGGCGGAGTTCAGCGCTGCGTTCAAGGGCTCGCCGATGAAGCGAGCGAAGCTGAGGGGGCTCAAGCGCAACGCGGCGGTGGTGCTGGGTAACGTCGGCACGTAGGACGCCGACGTGCTCGAGCGCGCGACAACGGTGAGTCCCACGTCGGGTCACTTCGCGCGAAGAACGACCTGCGCGAGCACGCCGGCGAGCACTCGAACCCCCGGCGGTGGACTGGGGCGAATCGACAGGACGTACACGCCAGGCCGCGTCGGGGTGAACGAGTAATCGTAGGTCTCACCCATGCTGATCACCTGCCGTGCATCGCGTTGCGTCTGCGCGGCGGCCGGCAGATCAAAACCATCCTTCGCGATCGGCGTCCACTCGACGATGTGCGGCGCACCGCGGCCGTCTCCCGTGTCCGACTCGGCCATCAGCGAGATCGTCGGCGTCGGGTTCGTCCAGGCCAGGCTCAACAAGCGCAATCGCGCCGGCCGTCCAACACGCAGCACGATGGTGTCGGCTCCAGTGGCAGCATCGATCTCGAGCCTCCGCGGGCCGCCCAACCTCGATCCTTTGAGCAGAAACGTCTGCTCGTCCGGCGACGGCGCGATGCCCGGATCGCGAACTATCAGCGGGCCCACCATCCCTGCACGCTCCTGGCGAACGTTGTCGATGTGGGTGTGGTACATGAAGGTCCCGGAGCGCGGCGGTGTGAAGCGCGCGACAAAGGAGTCGCCGGGAGCAATAGCGGGGGCGAGGTGCTGACCGGTTCCGCTGAAGCCCGCGACGCCGTCGACGTAGCTGTCCTGCACTTCGACGCCGTGCCAGTGCACGCTCGTCGGTTCGTCGAGGTGGTTGACGATCGTGATCGCGACCGGTTCGCCTCGCACCAGATCGAGCTCGGGGCTCTGGCCGAGCGGCGCGGCGGTTCGATGGCCGTTCTCGTCGATGATGAATCGCATCGAGGGGACAGCTGCTGGCGAGCGCGCGTCGCCCGGAGCGCTATCCTGAACGGCAACGAGGCGCAGACGACGCGGCGCGCTCGTCGCCGGCTGGTCCGTCTGTCGCGCGATGACGCTCGCTCGACCAGGCCGCTGCGCGACGCTGATGCCGAGCACGAGCCCGACCATATCACGGTGATGCGGGTCATCTGGCGAGGCTGAGACAGAATCCGGCTGGAGGTGAATCGACCAGTGACAATGGAACATCCAGTTCCCTGGCCGGTCGGGCGACCAGGTCAGCGACATCGAGGAGTACGGCCACATCAACTCCGTGACCACGCGACGACCGGGCGGTCCCTGCCCCTCGCTCCCGACCAACGGTCCCGTGAATGAGTCGACGCGATAATAGAACCCGTGCAAGTGCATCGGGTGAGGCGCGTCTGACGCATTGATCACCCGCCAGTGGAGCGAATCACCGACGGTCGCACGCAAGCGCTCGGTGTTCGGCCATGAGCGTCCGTTGATCGTGTAGAGCAGCCGACCGATGGTGTCGAGGGCGGGCGGCCGATTCGGGGCGAAGTTCGCGATGTAGGCGGAATCCGGAGTTTCCATGATCACGAGCACGCGATCGCTCGGACGCGTGCTCCGGCGGGCGCTGTCGATGACCATTGCTCCCGTCAGGAGCCCGGCCACGCCCCGTTTCCGCGTGATCGCGGCCGTCGTGACCGCGCGATAGATGTAGTTGCCGGGCACCACGCCGACTGTGGCAAGCTCGCCGACAGCAGCTGGCGCCACGACGGCGGAGTCCATGGCCTTCATGTCATCGTGGCCGCCGCGCGCAGCGGCCGGGACGAAGAACGTCAGCGGCACCGCGAGGTCGTTCCGGACCGAGAATCGAACGACGGTCCCTTTCGCCGCGCGCACGAGCGGGCCGGGGATGAGCGGCACCTGCCCGGATTCGGCGAAGGCCTCGACTCGCATCGAGGGACGGCTGCTGCCGTCGGCTCGCCATGCGCCCATCTGCGCCACCAGCGCGACGCGGAGAGTGTCGCCGTGCAGCACGCCAGCGCTCGCGAGGTTGGGGTTTGGCTGAACGACAGGAATCCTCGGAGGACGAGCAGCCGTCGTTCCGCGCACAGCGACGCCGGACGTCCACAAGAGCACGGCGGGCAGTGCCAGCACCGATCTCACCGAACCAGGAATGATGGATACGCGCACGCGATCGATCCTCCCGTACGAGAATGCGGTGGAAGATGGCGTGATGATCCGGATGCGCCAGAGCGCCAGTCAGGTCCCGGGGCTGCAGGACGCGCTACAGAACTGGCCCGATCACACTGACGGCTACTTCCAAGCGAACGTGAAGAAGTAGCGATGGACCTTGGCATTCGCGGGAAGATCGCGCGCCCGATTCGCACGACGCGCGCGTCTGAGCGACGGCTATCGCTACTTCGTGCTGCCGAGAAAAGTCGTGATCGCGCGAACGAAGTCCCGCGGTCGTTCCAGATGCGCGACGTGATCTGAGTTCGCCAGAACAACCCACGTCCGGTCTATGCTCGCCAGTTGCGCGAAGAATGTCGCGGCCTCGGATCCGAGCACGTGGGGATCACGTTCGCCGTTGAGGATCAACACCGGCATGTGGATCGCGTGCGGGTCGAGCACGTCGAACTCGTTCTCGTCTCTCCAGTCGACGCGAACGCTATCCGAGAGAAGCGCGGCGCGCACGTAGGCATCTTTCACTGACGGCGAAAACGCACCAGGCGTGATGAAGTCCTCGCCAGCCGCTCCTGCGGTCGTGTGCTTGCGCGGCGGTACGGCTGGATCGGCCGTGTGCGTGGAGCGCGTCCGCGTATCGTAGATCAGCCCGTACACGATGAGTCTCGAGAGCTTCTCCGGGTATCGCTGCGCGGCAAGAAGCGCGGTGAGAGTCCCGCGCGAGTAGCCGAGCAACGCTGGACGGGCGCTCTTGCTTGCTCCGGTGCGCGCCTCTTTCGTCGCGATCCAATCGAGCACCTCGCCCGCGTCGCGCGCCGCCCGATCGGGAGTGAGCCAACCGCTGCTGTCACGGCGCGTGGCGCCGTAGCCGCGTTGATCGAGCGCATAGACCGCGTAGCCGCTCGCCGCGAGGGCATCCATCGTCGAGACGGAATCTCCGGTGACGTGCAGATCGAAGTTGGGAAGGGCACTCCACGTTCGACCGTGCAAGAGCAGGATCGCGCCGTTCGCACGACCCGCGGGGTGCTTCTCCCACACGACGAGCGGCTCGCCATCGTCAGCCCGCACGACCGACCGCTCGAGATGCGGAGCCGGCGCGATGGTCTGGGCTGGAACCGACGGAGACGCGCAGGCAATGACGCCGACCGCAAGCATGGTGATGCGACCCAATTGCATGCTCAGACCCTTATGGCGAAAGTGAGTCGTTTCGGATTGCCGTCAGCGATCCACCGTCGACATTCGCTCGGCATTGTAGCGCTGCCCCGAAATCTTTCCCGGCGCCAGCGCCGCGTCCAGCGTCGTCATCTCTGCAGCGCCGAGCTCCACGTCCGCAGCCGCGGCATTCTCCTCCAGATATTTCCGGCGCTTGGTTCCGGGAATCGGCACGATGTCGTCGCCCTTGTGCAGCAGCCACGCGAGCGCGATCTGCCCCGGCTTCACTCCTTTCCGCGCCGCCAGATCGCGCACCGCGGATGCCGCGCGTACGTTCGCGTCGAAATTCTCTCCCTGATAGCGCGGATCGCCGCGCCGATAGTCGCCCTCTGGATACTCCTCGGCGCGCATCGCCGCGCCGGTAAGAAATCCGCGGCCGAGCGGCGCGAACGGCACGAGGCCGATCCCGAGCTCGCGCAGCAGCGGGATAATGCGCGGCTCGAGGTTCCGCTCCCACAACGAATACTCGCTCTGGAGCACGGAAATCGGGTGCACCGCGTGCGCGCGGCGGATCGTCGCCTCGCCGGCTTCCGACAGGCCGAGGAAGCGCACCTTTCCCTCGCGCACGAGATCGGCCATGGTGCCAATCACATCCTCGATCGGCACCGCAGGGTCGACGCGATGCTGATACAGCAAATCGATGTGATCCGCCTCCAGTCGGCTCAATGAACCTTCGACGGCCTCACGGATGTGCTCCGGCCGGCTATCCGTGCCGGCGATGGCACCCTTGGAATCGAACTTGAAGCCGAACTTGGTCGCGATCACTGCACGATCGCGGTGAGTTGTGGAACTCTTCAGCGCGCGCGCGAGCAGCCTCTCGTTTTCGTACGGCCCGTATGCTTCCGCCGTATCGAAGAACGTCACGCCGAGCTCGATGGCGCGATGGATGGTCGCGATGGATTCGGCCTCGTCACGCTCCTGGGAGGTGCCGTACGCGTAGCTCATTCCCATCAGGCCGAGGCCGATGGAGGAAGCCGAGAGTCCCTGCGTGCCGAGTGTGCGCGAGATCAGCATGGGAAGTACGTGGGTCAAGGATTCACTGAGAAACTTCAGATGCGGCGCCGCTCGACGAGTCCGCTCGTCGGATTCACCGTGATGACAGCTAGCTCGGCAAATTGCAGTCCGTGAATCGCCTTATTGGGACAGAGGTACGCGATAACAGAACGTCGGGTGCCTTCCGCGTTTCGCCTACCCAAGCATCAACGTGACGACCATTATGAGCACGATGCCGGCGGCGATCAGAATTCCGACGCGCTGGACTTCGCGCTCGGGAGCGATCGTTGAAAATCTCGGACCGCCGAGTACAAAACCGCCGGCAACGCAGCCGCACAACACCATGAACCACTCGACCCCATCGAATCGCACCAGAAGCGGCTGCCTCTGGAGCCACCGATATGCGAAGAGAACGACAACAACGTACGGAAAGCCCGCAATGAATCCCGCAGCGAAGGAGCCGAGCCACTTCACCTTGGCGATCCGACGGCCGATGATGGAGTAGCTGAGTCCCGACAGGCCACCTGCCACAATCGCGATCGGGAGCAGCGCCAACGCTCGCAGATCGCTGAGGCGAGCCGTGAAGTGACCGTGGAGAATTATTATTGCTGCCACGATCGGGATCAGCGCGAGGACGCGCACGCCCATGAGCAGCATGATGAACAGCGCGCCATTCGCAACCGGTTGCCAGAACTCCGGCAGCGAATCGACCCAGTCAGTTATGCGAAACGCAAACGTCAGGTCGAGAGGAAGCTTTTCCTCCTCATGCTCACTCGTCACGTGACCCTCCGGGGTATGAGGCGGCCAACACGAGGATCAATTGTGACTCCGGATTCGCCTCATGCAAGACACAGCGCCGACCGCGCTTCGTACCGCTTCCTTGGTCGCGTTCTGGCGGCTCCAACACCCCGGCGTCGAATTCCGTAAGTTCTCTACAATCGACTCCGATTACCTTCGCCGAGCACTCTCCCTCCCCGCCGCCCATGCCATCCCTCCCCTCCGTCCGCCACCTCCGCTGGGCCGACCTCCCAAAGGAGTCCGTCACCGACCAGCTCTCGCGCCGCCTCGTCACCGGCGACCGCATGATGCTCGCACAGGTCTATCTCAACAAAGGCTGCATCGTCCCCAAGCACTCGCATGAGAACGAGCAGATCACCTGGATCATGGAAGGCGCGCTCAAATTCTGGATCGGCGAGGACGGCGCCGAGGAAGTGATCGTCCGCGCGGGCGAGGTGCTGCACATCCCGTCGCATGTGCCGCACAGGGCCGAGGCGCTCGAAGACACGCTGGACGTCGACATCTTCAGCCCCATTCGACAGGACTGGCTCGACCACACCGACGGCTACTTCCACTCGAACGTGAAGAAGTAGCGATGGACTTTGGTATCCGCGGGAAGGTCGCGCTCGTTGCCGCGTCGAGTCGCGGACTTGGACGCGCATCGGCCGCGGCGCTCGCGGCCGAGGGTGCGGAGCTCGTGCTCTGCGCGCGCGGCGAGGAGGCACTGCGCGCGACCGCCGCGGACATCCGCCGCACTTCTGGCGTGCGAGTGGTGGACATCGTCGCCGACGTCGCCACGCAGGCGGGCATCGCCGCCGTCCTGTCCGCCGCCCAACGCGAGTTCGGACGCGTCGACATTCTGGTCACGAATGGCGGCGGACCGCCCGCGGGCCCGTTCGAGACGCACGCGCCCGAAGCGTGGGACGCGGCCGTGCGCACCAATCTCACGAGCGTGGTGGAGCTCGTGCGCGGCGTGCTGCCGGGGATGCGCGAGCGGCGATGGGGACGCATCGTGAATGTCACCTCGATCGCCGTCAAGCAGCCCATCGACAATCTGATCCTGTCGAACAGCGTGCGCGCTGCCGTCACCGGCTTCGCGCGCACGCTCGCGAACGAGGTCGCACCGCTCGGCATCACCGTGAACAACGTGATGCCCGGCTACACACGCACCGCACGCGTGGAGGAGCTCGCAACGCGCACCGCGACACTAAAAGGCACTACGCCCGATGCAGCCTTCGCCGCGTGGGAACGTGAAATTCCGATGGGTCGACTCGGAGACCCTTCCGAATTCGGTGCGATGGTCGCCTTTCTCTGCTCCGCGCACGCGAGCTACACAACTGGCGCTTCCATCCCGGTGGATGGTGGCTGGATCCGCTCCCTTCTCTGATACGCCGATGACGCACACTTTGTCCTCCGCCGTCGCTCCAGCGCACGACGACGTCCCGCCGCTCGCCGCCCGCGTCGACTTGCTCTCCGGCGAGGGCGCGCTTGACGTCTTCCGTCGCGCCATGGAGCTCGAGCACGCCGGACGTTCGATCGTGCATCTCGAGCTCGGCGCACCGGATGTCGATGCACCATCGCACGTCGTCGACGCGGCCGTCACGGCACTGCGCGCGGGCGACGCTCGCTACGTCGCACCTCAGGGGATCCCCGAGCTGCGCGAGGCGATCGCTGTCGACGTGCGCTCACGCGGCATCACAGCCGATGCTGATCAGGTGATCGTGACGCCGAGCGCGAAGACGGCGGTTTTCTACGCGATGCTGGCGACGGTGGAGCCCGGGAGCGACGTGCTCGTTCCCGACCCCGGCTTCCCGATCTACCCATCCATGGCGCGCTTCGCCGGCGGCACGGCGGTAGGCTACGCACTCGATGCTCGCAACGCGCCGGACGTCGACGACATTGCGAAGCGCATCGGCCCACGCACGCGCGTGCTCTGTCTCAACTCGCCCAACAATCCCACCGGCGGCGCGCTCGACGCCGCGGACATGGCGCGGCTCGCCGAGCTGGTCGAACGCCATGACCTTCGTGTTGTCACCGATGACATCTACTCGCGCCTCGTCTTCGACGGCGGGCGCGCGCCGACCATCGCCGCCTGCGATGGTGCACGCGCGCGCACGATGCTCGTGGATGGCTTCTCCAAGACGTACGCGATGACCGGCTACCGGCTCGGCTACCTCGTGGCGCCGCGCCCATGGGTGGAGCGGCTCGTCACCTTGTGTGTAAACGGCCACACCTGCGTGCCGCCATTCATCCAGCGCGCGGGGATCGCGGCGCTCACCGGCCCGCAAACCATGGTGGCGACGCAGATCGCCGCGTATCGCGCGCGGCGCGACCTGCTTGTGCGAGGGCTCAACGCGCTGCCGGGCGTGCACTGCCCGGTGCCGGCCGGCGCGTTCTATGTGTTTCCGGACTTCTCCGCGCTTCTCTCCGCGCACGGTCTCACCTCACGCGCATTCGCGGACCGGCTGCTCGAAGAGCACGGCGTCGCGGCAATCGACGGCGCGGCATTCGGCGCGCGCGGCGAAGGGCGGCTGCGCCTGTCGTTCGCGTCCGCGCAGGCAGACCTCGACGCGGCGGTCACGCGCATCGGCGCCGCGGTGGCGGAGCTAACTGGCTGACATCATCATTGACCGGCGACGTGCCCGAACAGCTGCTTCGGAATCATGACGTGCGCGCCCATCGTCCCGTCCACCAGCTGCGTGATGCGCACGTCACCGGCCGTACTCAGCAACTGGTAGGCATCCTCGCGCGACAGGTGGTAAGTGTCGCCGAGTAGTGCGATCGCCTGACGGGTGGCGATCTTCGTCGCCACGGTCAGGTTCGAGTCCGCGCCCATCGCGATCCAGTCGGTGGGCGTCTCTCCGCGCGGCCAATCGAAGTGCAGGTCCTTGCGTACGATGAGCTGGAACCGGCCGCGCAGCGAAGTCTCGAGTGCCGTGATGTCCACCTCGCCGTCGCCCTGCCCCGCGTGGCCGTCGCCGATCTCGAGTAGTGCGCCGCGCGTGTGCACCGGGATATAGAGAATCGTTCCGGCGACGAGCGCCTTGTTGTCTAGATTCCCGCCGTGCGTTCCGGGCGGAGCGCTGTTGATGCGCCCCTGCTCGGGTCGCGGCGCGACTCCGATACTTCCGAAAAACGGGTGCAGCGGAATCGCGATCCCGAGCGAATCGGAGAAGTGCGCCACCATATGCCGCAGGTCGAGCGGGATCACGCGGAAGCGCGACACGCCCGGGAAGTCCTCGGGCAGGAATCCGCCGCGCGGTCCGAAGCCGTTGCACGCATAAGGCAGGTCGATCGCAATAGACTCGATCCTCACCTCGAGCACATCTCCCGGCTCGGCACCGTCCACGTAAATCGGGCCGGTGAGGATGTGCCCACCCGGGCCGCGGCGGAGAGTCGAGTCGCGCACCGCGGCTACGATCGCGCGGTACGCCGGCTCGATCGTCCCGCTATCCAGCCCCGGTTGCAGGAGCCGCGCCCCGCACGTCGAGACCGCGCCGACGATAACCTCGTCCCCGGATGCGACGCGCAACACCGGCGCTGCGGCGGGATCGTATCCGCCGTACACGACTGTCGTCGGCGACGGCATCAGCGTGTGCACGGCGCCGACCGGGTGCGCGGGCCAGAAGTTCGGATTCTTCGTAGATGCGGCGCACGCAGCCAACGCAATGAGGACGAACGGGATGATCGTGTGCGGGAATCGACGCATGGGTCCCTTTGACGCGGCAGTCAAGCGAATCGGGGAAGCGGTGACGGAGCTGTCCTGATATCTACACCCCCACGAACGTCATGTACGCTCCCAGCGCCAGCAGGAGTGCCGCGACGATACGGCGAAACACGCGCTCGGGAATGCGACCGAGCACGCGCACGCCGCCGATGGTGCCCACGAGCGTGCCGGCCGAAGCGAGCACGATCAGCGGCCAGACGTTCGCGAGAGCGTGGAGCTGGGTGACGAAGTACACCGGCATCCGCGCACCGTCCACGATTAGCCCGATCGCCGTCGCGGTGGCGACGAATGCCTGCTTGTCGACGTCGAACCCCAGCAGCGCGGCCGAGCGAATGCCGCCCTGGTTTCCCACCAGGCCGCCGAACAACCCCGACGCCGCACCGGCGATCCACGCTACCGGTCCGTGAAACCGCATCCTCCGCGCAAGGCCCGTCATCTCACTCGCACCAACGAAGAGCAGGATGACGCCGAACGCGACGCTCAACGCGCGATTGGTGGCGTAGGAGTGGAGCAGCGCGCCCGTCAGCCCGCCCGCAGCGCTCGTCGCTCCGAAGCTCACGAGCACGCGGCGATCGACGTGCGAGCGAAGTCGCCAGAAGCGGAGTGCGGTAGCGAGAAAGTGCGGAATCGAGACCGCGGCGACGGCGAGCTGCGTTCCCATCCGCACGGCGAACAGCGGCGTGAGCAGACTCCCGATGCCGAACCCCACGATCGACGCGACGGCTCCGGCCAGCGCCGCAGCCGCTGCCACGATCAGGCCAAACGTCACCTTACGATCCCCTCCCCTTGCGCGTCTAGGTAAACCATTTTACCCTCTCCCATAGAGCCGCATAGTAAGCCCCCCCCTCGCAACCCAACCACCCGTGTTCAACAACGAATCCGGCCTCCTCCAGGGTACCCTCGAGCTCCTCGTTCTCAAAACCCTCTCATGGGGACCCATGCACGGCTATGGCATCGCCAACTGGATCGAGGGCGCCACCAACGACGTCCTCCGCATCGAGGAAGGCTCGCTTTACCCGGCGCTCTATCGCATGACCCGCCGCGGCTGGATCAAGGGGACTTGGGGTGTTACCGAGAACAACCGCCGCGCCAAATACTACCGGCTCACGGCCGAGGGTAAGCGACAGTTCCAGGAGCAGACCTCCGGATGGCAGCGCTTCGCCGCCGCCGTCACGCTCGCCGTGGGTAGTGCGCACGCACCGAGCTGGGCGAGCTGACAATGCACAATCCATTTTCGCATCCCGGCTCGCGCCGGCCCTTCGAGGCCGCGCCGCAAATCGAAGTAGGCGACGAGCTCGCGTTCCACCTCGAGCAGCGCATCCGCGACTACGTCTCGCGCGGCATGGACCCAGGCACCGCGCGCGCCAGCGCGCTCGAGCGGTTCGGCAACGTCACCAGCGTGCAGCGCGAGTGCGCGGAGATGCTCGAAGATGAGCGCCGCGCCGACGCGCGTCGCGACTGGTTCGAGGATCTCCGCCAGGATCTCCGCTTCGGACTTCGCTCAGCCGCGCGCGCCAAGCTCTTCACCGCGCTCGCCGTGCTCACGCTCGCTCTGGGCATCGGCGCGAACGCCGCCGTCTTCGGTGTCGTGAAATCGGTGCTCCTCGACGCGCTTCCCTATCGCGAGCCGCAGGCCCTCGTCCGCGTGTTCGCGCGCCTTCGCGACGGCAGCTTCGTTCGCGGCGCGCTGAGCGCTGGCGCCGCGAACGACGTCGGCATCCGGCAGCGATCGTTCTCGAGCTTCGCGGTGTTCCAGAGCACCGCCGGCGACCGCATCTACAAGGGCGATGGCGGCGCCGGCATCGTCCACGCCGCCTGGGTGCAGCCCGCATTCCTGTCGACGCTCGGCGTCGTCCCCACCCTGGGCCGCGACTTCCATGAAGATGATGCGCGAGGCGACACCGCGTTCGCCGCGATCATCACGCACGACGCATGGCAACGGCTGTTCGGCGGCAATCCGCATATCGTCGGCGCATCGATCCTCATCAACGGCATCGCGCGACAGGTCGTTGGCGTGCTGCCACGCGACTTCGTGAGCCCCGTGAGCGATGCCGACGTCTACTTCGCCCTGTCGCTCCCGGCTCTCCTGCGCGATCCCGTCTCCTCGCGCGGCTCGCACTATCTCTCCTTCGTCGGACGAATGAAAGCCGGAGTTTCCGTGGAACATGCGCGCGATGACGTCGACGCGATCTCAACCAGCCTTTCGCGCGAATACCCGCGAGACGACGGTCCCTTTCAGCTCACCACCACTTCCCTGCGCGACGCGATGGTGGGCGACGTGCGGCCCGCCC
>Ga0134126_10007897_pt1 | contig 13350 bp, 11 predicted proteins | sample KB31752_FD_96881 | JGI IMG/M metagenome (GOLD analysis project Ga0134126, IMG submission 96881) | Terrestrial soil microbial communities with excess Nitrogen fertilizer from Kellogg Biological Station, Michigan, USA - KB3-175-2 | ecosystem: Environmental > Terrestrial > Soil > Unclassified ...
CATGCTTGGGGTCATCGAGCACGGTGAGATCGAATTGCGCGATGCGGCCGTCGCTGGTGTAGGCCGACACCACGTCGACGTCGCCGGCCGCGGCGGCCTGATACATGAAATCGGATTGCATCGTGCGCTGGGCGCGGAAGCGCAAGCCATAGACGTCGCGGATTGTCTTCCATTCCGGGCGGTCAAAGAATTCGTAATCGCCGGCGATCGAAAGTTCGCCCGCATGGGCTGCCAGATCCGCTATCGAGCGGATACCGAGCTTTTGCGCGCGTTCGCGCGGCATCGCCAGCGCGTAGGCGTTCTCGAAACCGAGCGAGCCGAGCATGCGGATGCCGTGCGTGGTCTCGAGCCAGCGTGAAACCTCGGCCAGCACTTCGGCGCGCGGCTTGATGCCGGTGCGGTGCAATTGGTTGGCCCATAGTGTGCCGGAATAATCCACGTAGGCGTCGATGTCGCCCGCCGCGAGTGCGTCAAAGATGACGGCCGAGCCGAGCCCCTCGCGGCCTTGCGCGGACAAGCCGCGCGCCTCAAGCCGCTGCTCGATCAGCGCCGCCAGCACGTATTGCTCGGTAAAAGGTTTGGCGCCAATGATGTAAGCACTCTGCGCGCGGCTGTGGCCTGGCAGCAGAGCCGCAAGCACGACCAGTGCCAAGCCAATGCCGCCGGCAACCACCAGAATATTGTGGTGCTGCTCCACGCCGTGCTCCATCAGCGCCAGCAGTTGATCGACGATCAGCGCCAGCATCGCCGCGGCGACACAACCGAACAGAACGAACACCCAGTTCTGCGTCTGCAAGCCGGCGAAGATGTAATTGCCCAGGCTGGTCTGGCCGATCGGTGTCGACAGCGTGGCGGTGCCGATCACCCACACCGCCGAGGTGCGGATGCCGGCCATGATCACCGGCATCGCCAACGGCAACTCGATATCGCGCAAGACCTTGCCGGGTTTCGAGCCGATCACGCGTCCGGCCTCGAGCAGCGAGCGGTCGACACCGTTGAGCCCGATCACGGTGTTGCGCAGAACTGGCAGCATCGAATAGAGCGCCAGTGCCAGCACCGAGGGCAGAAAGCCGAGCGCCGAAAAACCTTTGCCGAACAGCTTTTCCGACAGGCCGGCCAGCGCGAGCAGCATCGGATAGAACAACGCCAGCAGCGCCAAGCCGGGGATGGTCTGGACGATGCTGGCGACCGTGAGCAACGCGGCGCGCAGTACCGGACGCCGCCGCGAGGCGATCGCCAGCGGCAGGCTAATGCCCAACCCGATGGCGAGCGCGGTGATGCTCACCAGCACGTGGCTGCCGAGGTAATCGGGCAGTCGCGCGAAAGCCTCGGTAAGGCGGGTGTCAGTTATCACGGCCGCGATGATGGCACGCGGCGAGGGCCCGGCGAAACCGCGTTTGCGGCCGCCAAGCCCCGGCCAACTCCTTGGTCTGGATTGAAAAATACCGCTTGCCGCCCGCCGCCGCCTTGAAATGACAGTCTGATTACAGTCTTATGACAATGGGGCTGTGCGCTGGAGTAAAGCGTGCTCGTTGCCGGGCATGGCCACCCAAGCCCATGCTGTCTGCCGCCGCCACGCTGTTCAACCGCCTCGTCTTGCCAGAGGCTATGTCCCGGCGCGACGCCGCGACGCTCGCCACCATCATACTCCTGCACGTCGCCGCGCTCGGCACTATGGCGGTAACCGAGGTCGATCTGCTGCCGAGGGTCGCCTTCCTGCTGGCCTGGGCGGTGTTGAACTGCTTCTGGCTGGCCGTGCTCAAGCGTCCGGCAGTCGCCGCGCTGCTGTCGCTGATGCTGATCGCCGCACTCATCATGCTGTCGCAGTTCAAATATGAAAAACTTTGGATGACGGTCAATTTTGTCGACCTGATGGTGATCGATCAGGAAACCGTCACTTTCCTGGTTTCGATCATGCCACGCTTGCGCGCTCCGATTGCGCTCGGTGCAATCGTCGCGGTTCCGCTCCTGGTGTTCGCCTGGCGGTTCGATCCATTCCGTGTCCGCATGCGGGTGGCTGTACTTGGCGGCGCTCTGGCTTTCAGCGCGTTGGCGGCGCTGTCGCTGTTGGTGCCGACCGAGCTCTATGACGAGTTCTTGGCGCATAATTACGTGTCGAAATTTGCCCGCACTGGCGTGGAGGCGTTATACGAAGTCAGCGCGCACGGGCTATTGCAATCGGACGCTACCGCTTCCGAGCAGCTTGATTCGACGCCGCTTGCCGCCTGCCAGCCGGCCGGAAAACTTCCACACATCATCTTGCTGCACGACGAGTCGAGTTTCGACATCACCATTGCGCCCGGCATCAAGGTTCCGCCCGGCTATCAAAACCATTTCCGATCGTTCGACGGCAAGGCGCGCAAACTCGTGGTCGAAGGCGCAGGCGGTCCGAGCTGGTTCACCGAATATAACGTGCTCACCGGGTTGTCGGCGCGCTCCTATGGCCGCTTCGCGACATCGGCGACGCGCATCGCGGCCGGGCATGTCATGCGTGGGCTGCCGCGTGCGCTGACCCGGTGCGGCTATAAGACGTTCAGCCTCTATCCGTTCTATGGCGCATTTCTCGATTCACGCGGTTTTCAGACCACGGCCGGGATCGGCCGCTATATGGACATGGTCGATCTTGGCACCCGCAATTTCGAGGCCGACACCTTCTACTTCAACCGGGCCGAGAAGATCATCGCGAGCGAAGGCGCCAAAGGGCCGCTGTTCCTGTTCGTCTACACGGTTGCCAATCATTTCCCATGGGATACGCGGCTGCGGCCCGAGTTGACCCCGAATTGGCGCGATCTCGGCAACACTCCGAAGATCGACGAGTATATCCGGCGGCAGGGCATGACCGCGGTTGAATACGCCGCGCTGCTGGCGCGGCTCAAGACTGAATTCCCGACCGAGTCATTTCTGGTCGTGCGTTTCGGCGATCATCAGCCCGAATTCGGCTATCGCATCATCGATCCCACGCTCAGTGAAGAGGAACTCGCGCGCCACCTGGAAGCGTTCGATCCGCGCTATTTCACCAGCTACTACGCCATCGACGCGGTCAATTTCAAACCGGTCAAGCTGTCCTCGGCGCTCAACACGCTCGACGCGCCGTATGTTCCGCTGGTGGTGCAGGAGGCCGCGGGCGTTCCGCTCGACCCGTCATTCGCCGAGCAGAAGAGGATTCTGCAACGCTGCCACGGGCAGTTCTATCGTTGCGCGGCCGGCACCGAGGCGCGCCGCTTCAACCGGCTGCTGATCGACGCCGGGCTGATCAAGGGACTCTAGGCCATGCTTTGCAAGTTGGGGCGGTCCGGATAACTTGCGCCGAGCCCACGGCACGGGGGATATTTATGACCGATAGTATGACCGCGAGCGCGCAGAATTCTGCCGTCGCGCTCAGCGACGTTTCTATCGCGTTCCGGCTAAGCGGCGGTGGCAGCTATACTGCGGTCGAGCACACGGCGCTGAATGTTGCCGATGGCGAATTCGTCTCGATCGTGGGACCGACCGGCTGCGGCAAATCCACGCTGCTCAATGTCGCTGCGGGGCTGATCGAGCCGTCGTCCGGGCGGGTCGATATTTTTGGCACGCCGCTTACCGCGCTCAACCGCCAGGCCGGCTATCTGTTCCAGGCCGACGCGCTGTTCCCATGGAAGACCGCGCTGGAGAACGTCGCCATCGGCTTGGAGACGGCAGGCACGCCGTCGCCCGATGCGCGCGCGCGGGCACGGCAATGGCTAACGCGCGTGGGCTTAGGCTCGTTCGGCGACCGCTATCCGCACATGCTTTCGGGCGGCCAGCGCAAGCGGGTCGGGCTTGCTCAAGTTCTCATCCGCGATCCGAAGATATTGCTGATGGACGAGCCGTTCGGTCCCCTCGACGCGCAGACCCGGCAAATCATGGGCAACCTGCTGCTCAACCTGTGGAGCACCGACCGCAAGGCGGTGGTGTTCGTCACGCACGATCTCGAAGAGGCGATCGCGCTGTCGGACCGCGTTGTCATCATGTCGGCGGGGCCGGCCGCCCGCATCATCGGCGACTGGAAGGTGCCGCTGATGCGTCCACGCGACATCGCCGAGGTTAAGCTCGACCCCGCGTTCCACGAACTGCACCGCGACATCTGGCAGATGCTCAAGGCCGAGGTGGTCAAGGGCTACGCGCAGACCGAGGGAGGTTGATGCTGCGGAATTTTGCCGCGTTAATACCGCTCGTGATACGAACTGAAAAACAATTGGGAAAAATGAAAATGCAAAGACTGACCCTCGCGAATACAGGCTACCATCACTGCGTCTTCGTCTTGATTGCGATCGATCTCGATCCCCAGGAACTGCCGGCCGGGGCTGACGCGTGACGATCTGTTGGTGAAACTCAAGGGTTGCGCCAAAGACGCGGCCGGCCTGGTAGGATTGCTCAAGAAGCCTTGGACGGCACAAGGGTGGAAACGATACAGCGTCGGAATTGATTGATGTCGAGAGCCTATCTTCTCCTGCTTCAGGCTTTGGTCGCGATTGTCGGCATCGGACTGTGGTACGTGCTGTCCAGCTATCCGATATTTGGCCACGTTCTACTGCCGCCGTTCTTCTTTTCCAATCCAGTGGACGTCGCGGTTCAGATCGTCGACTGGTTCGCGACCGGCGTGATCTGGAAGCATCTGTGGGTCACGCTGCTCGAATCGATTTTGGCCTTCGTCCTGGGCTCGATCGGCGGCGTGCTGGTCGGTTTCTGGTTTGCGCGCCAGCCGCGCACCGCCGCAGTGTTCGATCCTTACGTTAAAATGGTCAACGCCCTGCCGCGCGTGGTGCTGGCACCGATCTTCACGTTGTGGCTGGGCTTGGGTATCTGGTCGAAGGTCGCGCTCGGCATCACGCTGGTATTCTTCATCGTCTTCTTCAATGTCTATCAGGGCGTCAAGGAGGTCAGCCCGACGGTATTGTCCAATGCGCGCATGCTTGGCATGGACGAGCGGCAATTGATGCGCCACGTCTATTGGCCCTCGGCGCTGTCCTGGATGTTTTCCTCGCTGCACACGTCGGTCGGCTTTGCCGTGGTGGGCGCCGTGGTGGGCGAATATCTCGGCTCCGCGGCGGGATTGGGCTACCTGATCCAACAAGCCGAAGGCGTCTTCGATGTGGCCGGCGTGTTCGCCGGCATGTTCGTGTTGGCGGCTTTTGTGATCGTGATCGATATACTGGTCACGATGGTGGAAAAACGCCTGCTGGTGTGGCGGCCACTGGCCGCCGACGCCCGGCCCTAGTCATCTCCGCCGCGCTGGCTTATCGTTGCCCCCGAAATGGCCAGCTTAAAGGCCTGATTGAAAAGGGAGGACATCATGACCGCAATCATCCGGCGGCTCGTTACCACCGTCGCGGCGTTACTGCTATCGTCGAGCCTTGCGCTGGCGCAATCCAAAGTGACGATCGCGATCGGCGGCGCCTCGTGCCTGTGCTATCTGCCGACCATGCTCGCCGAGGCGCTCGGCGAGTTTAAAAAGGCCGGTGTCGACGTCGATGTAGTCCAATTCAAGGGCGGCTCGGAGTCGCTCAAGGCTGTGATGGGCGGAAGCGCCGACGTTGCCTCCGGCTATTTCGACCACTGCGTCAATCTCGCCGCGAAGGGGCAGCACTTGCTGTCCTTCGTGGTCTATGACCGCTACCCCGGATTGGCCCTGGTGATTTCGCCCAAGCACGCGGCCGAGATCAAGTCGATCAAGGATATCGCCAACAAGAAGGTCGGCGTCAGCGCGCCTGGCTCCTCCACCGATTTCTTCCTCAAATATCTGTTGAGCAAGAACGGTGTCGATCCGAATTCGGTGGCCGTCATCGGTGTCGGACTCGGCGCTTCCGCCATCGCCGCCATGGAGCAGGGACAGATCGATGCCGCTGTCATGCTCGATCCCGCGGTGACGCTGCTCAAGGGCAGCAATCCCGATCTCAAGATCCTGAGCGATACCCGCACGCAGAAGGACACGCTCGCCGTGTTCGGCGGTGAATATCCCGGCGGCGCGCTCTACGCCAAAGCGGACTGGGTCAAGACGCATGAGAAGGAAGTGCAGGGCATGGCGACGGCGATCGTCTCCACGCTGAAATGGATACATTCACATTCGGCCGAGGAGATCGCCGCAAAGATGCCGGCCGAGCTCGTCGGCAAGGACAAGGCGCTTTACATCGCCGCGCTAAAGAATACGATTCCGATGTATTCCGAAACCGGCCGCATGGATCCGAAGGGCGCCGCCGCGGTGCTCGCGGTGTTCAGCCAGTCCGCGCCCGATGTGGCCAAGGCCCATATCGATCTGTCGCAGACCTATACCAACACTTATGTCGACGCAGCCAACAAGAAGATGGGGATGAAGTAACGCTCTGCCAGGCGCGTTTGTAGGCACGGTCACACGGCGGGGATTTCCCCGCCGTGTCTGTTATTGTCGGCCTCATGAACATTCTGTCAATTCAGTCGCACGTCGCCTGTGGGCATGTCGGCAATTCCGCCGCGGTGTTTCCACTTCAACGCCTGGGCGTGGAGGTATGGCCAATCCATACCGTTCAGTTCTCCAACCACACCGGTTATGGCGATTGGCAGGGCCGGGTATTCGACGCGGACTTGATTCGCGAGCTGGTGGGCGGCATTGAGAAGCGCGGCGTGCTTGGCGAATGTGACGGCGTGCTGTCGGGCTATGTAGGCGGCGCCGATATTGGCGTCGCGATCCTCGATGCGGTGGCGACGGCCAAACGCGCCAATCCGGCTGTGCATTATTGCTGCGATCCGGTAATCGGGGACGTCGGTCGCGGCGTTTTCGTGGCGCGCGACATTCCCGAATTCATGCGTAGCAAGGCGGTGCCGGCGGCCGATATCGTGACGCCCAACCAATTCGAACTGGATTTTATCAGTGGGCGCGAGAGCAAGACCTTGGCGCAGGCGCGCGACGCTGTGAAAGCGCTACACGATCTCGGGCCGCGCGCGATTCTGGTCACATCGCTCCACACCCATGAGACGCCGGAGGACGCCATCGATCTGCTGGCGTCGGACGAGACCGGCTGCTTCCGTCTGCGCACGCCGAGACTGCCGCTGATCGTGAATGGCGCTGGCGACACCATGGCCGCCTTGTTTTTCGCGCATTACATCCGCACCGGAAAGATCGACGAGGCGCTGTCGCGCGCCGGTTCCGCGATTTTCGGTGTGCTGGCCAAGACCGCCGAGATGGGCGCGCGCGAAATTCAGCTGGTGACCGCGCAGGAACAGATCGTCAGCCCGAGCCGCACGTTCGAAGCCGAGAAGATAAGCGCATGAGCAGCGCCTCGGTTGTTCATTTCGATCGGCTCGACCTTGCGTTCGCGCCGAAACCGTGGGCTTTCGCCGGCCGGCGGCGCGCCGACATCGATGCGTATTTTGCAAAGCTGCAACGCGAAAAACCGGCGGCATGGAATGGCCGTGTACTGCTGCTGCACGACTATGCCTTGGATGGCGGTACCTTTCGCGGCAGCTACCTGGAAGCCGATTACGCAAGTTTTTCCGCCTGGCGCCATTGGGGCCGGCCGGATGCGCTGGTGAACGACTGTTTCGGCGCCGCAGCGATCATGGCTGCGGACGGCGCGTTCGTTCTCGGCGTCATGGGCCCGCACACCGTCAATGCGGGCCGTATTTATTTTCCCTGCGGCACGCCGGATCCTGACGACATCGTAAACGGCTGCGTCGATCTCGACGCAAGCGTGCGGCGCGAGCTCAAGGAAGAAACCGGACTCGATATTTCGGAGTTCGCCGCCGAGCCGGGATGGACCTCGGTGTTCGATCTGCCGCTGATCGCGCATATCAAAGTGCTGCATAGCCACGAGGGCGCCGAGGCTTTGCGCGCGCGCGTTCTTGAGCATCTGGCGAATGAAAAACAGCCAGAACTTGCAGAGATCCGCCTTGTGCGCGGTGCGGGCGATTTCACGGACGCGATGCCGCGCTTCGTCACGAAGTTTCTGGCGCAGAGATTCGTCGTGCGCTAGGCTTTGACCATGAAACTCGACCATATCGCGCGACGCTTCCGCATCGACAGACCGGACAAATTCCGTTTGTCCGATCACGATCCCAGCGAATGCTGCGGACTTACCGTCGATAAAAAAGAAGCCAAGACCATGCTCGCCGAAGGCATCGAGCGGCTGACCGAATTGCAGCAACGGCTTTACGCCAGCGACCGTTGGTCCGTGCTGATCGTGTTGCAGGCAATGGACGCGGCCGGCAAAGACAGCATTATCAAGCACGTGATGACCGGCATCAATCCGCAAGGTTGCGAGGTGCATTCCTTCAAGCAACCGAGCGCGGAGGAGTTGCAGCACGATTTCCTCTGGCGCGTGGCGCAACGCCTGCCAGCGAACGGACGCATCGGCATCTTCAACCGTTCGCATTACGAAGAAGTGCTGACCGTGCGCGTGCACAAGGAATTTCTGGATCGTGAGAAACTGCCGAAGTCTCTCGCCGCCAAGGACATCTGGCAGCGGCGTTTCGAAGACATCTGCGCTTTCGAGCGTCATCTCGCGCGCAACGGCACGCTGATCCTGAAGTTTTTTCTCAATATCTCCAAGGACGAGCAGCGCAAACGCTTCCTCGACCGCATCGATGAGCCCGGCAAGCGGTGGAAATTCTCCATGAACGACGTCGTCGAACGCAAGCTCTGGGGCAAATACATGGAGGTCTTCGAGGATATGATCCGGCACACCAGCACGCCGGGAGCGCCGTGGTTCGTGGTGCCGGCCGACCACAAATGGTTTGCGCGCATGGTGGTGGCGGGCGCCATGGTCCAAGCGATGCAAGGACTCAATCTCGAATATCCAAAGGTCACGGGTAAAGCGCTCAAGGAATTACGACAGGCGAAAAAGGCGCTGAAGGCGGAAAAATAGCGCGTGTCAGTCACCAGAGGAATGGAATGAGACGGTAGCGCGTCATCCGGCAATAATCTGCGTAACCCGGCAAGTTGAGCTTCAAGAAGCGTTCCTCATCGAGCAACCGCCAGATTAGCGTCGGCAGCATCGCCACGCTGACAGGCAAGCCCCAATACGATCCGAGCGCCGGCGGCGTGAAGAACAACAGCAGCAATGAGCCCGAATACATCGGATGGCGGACGATTCCATAAAGACCGGTCGAAATGACCGGTTGCCCCGCCTCAACCCTGATCGTCGATGCCGCGTAGCTATTTTGTTTCATGACGGCGAAAAACGCGACGAAGCTCAGGGCAACAAGCGCGTTGGCGGCAAGCACGAGCCATGCCGGAACGTCGGACCCGTGCCAGCGGTGATCAATGCCGGGGACGATTATCAGCAGCAGGAAGCCGCTGAGAATCAGGACCATGATGATTTTTTGCGCAGGCTCTGTTTCGGCCCTGGGTCCGGCATTCATGCGGCGTCTGACCAGTTCCGGATCATGCTTCAGGAAATAGACGGAGAGGGCCGCTGTCCCGGCGATAAAGACGAAGCCATAGAGCCAGGCCTGCCAGTAGGCCAGCGTGCCGGCCGGTGCGAACAGCAGCACAGCCACGAGCAGCACCGACAGGGCCGATCGCAGCAGCGCGTTGCGGGTGAAATGGCTGGTGTCCGTGGTCATGTTTTTCTCTCTCGGCAATCAGGCAACAGTGCTGACCTAAAGCGGCGAGGCGCTTGATTTCGCCGCCTGCTGTCCGCTAAAAGCGAGGCCTTCAGCGTGCGGTTAACGTGGGCTTTACCTTGATCCGCGACCTTAACCGTCGAAGACGAGGGTGACTTAAGGCAATGACGACGCGCCAAACTATCTGCGCGATCGGACGGGCGGCCGGCAAGGCCGATCCCGCGGCCACCCTCATTTTGGGAACGCTCCTTCTGCTTATCCGCCCCTGAGGGCCGGCTGGGCAATTCATGCCTGGGCACTCGGGGGTCGACGGACAGAAAATCAGCACCCTTAGAGCGCCGTGACGGCGCGTTCGACGAGAAGGACTAATCCCATGACTTCCAAGACCCAGTCCGACAAGGACCGCGTCGTCATCTTCGACACGACCTTGCGCGACGGCGAGCAATGTCCCGGTGCGACCATGACCCATGAAGAGAAGCTCGAAGTCGCCGAGCTTCTCGACACTATGGGTGTAGACATCATCGAGGCCGGTTTTCCGATCGCCTCGGAAGGCGATTTCGCTGCCGTTCACGAAATCGCCAAGCGCTCCAAGAACGCAGTGATTTGTGGCCTATCGCGCGCGGCGTTCAAGGACATCGACCGCTGCGCCGAGGCGATCAAGCCGGCCAAACGCAAACGTATCCACACATTCCTCTCCACCTCGCCGGTGCACATGAAATACAAGCTCCAGAAGGAGCCGCACGAGGTTTACGAGATGGTGATCGCGCAGGTCACGCGCGCGCGCGGCCACACTGACGACGTGGAATGGTCGGCCGAGGACGGCACTCGCACCGAGCACGATTTCCTCTGCCGCTGCATCGAAGCCGCCATCAATGCCGGCGCCACTACCATCAATATTCCCGACACCGTGGGTTACACGGTGCCGGAGGAATATTTCGCGCTGTTCGAGATGGTGCGTAACCGCGTGCCAAATTCCGACCGGGCGCGGTTCTCGACCCATTGCCACAATGATCTTGGCATGGCGGTGGCCAATTCGCTTGCTGGCGTGAAAGCGGGCGCGCGTCAGATCGAATGCACCATCAACGGTATTGGCGAGCGCGCCGGCAATGCCGCGCTCGAGGAAATCGTGATGGCGATCCGCACCCGCGCCGACGTGCTGCCGTTCCATACCGGCATCGATGCGTCCATGCTCACGCGTGCGTCGAAGTTGGTATCGGCGGCAACCTCGTTTCCGGTGCAATACAACAAGGCGATCGTCGGTCGTAATGCGTTTGCGCATGAGAGCGGTATCCATCAAGACGGCATGCTCAAGAACGCGCAGACCTACGAGATCATGACGCCGGAGTCGGTCGGCGTGAAACAGACCTCGCTGGTCATGGGTAAGCACTCCGGCCGCCATGCCTTCGTGCACAAGCTGGAGGAACTCGGCTATCAGTTGGCCGGTAACCAACTTGAGGATGCCTTTGTGCGCTTCAAGGCGCTGGCCGACAAGAAGAAGCAGATCTACGACGAGGATATCGAGGCGCTGGTGGATGAGGAGATCGCGCATGCCCACGATCGCATCAAGATCATGTCCTTGACAGTGATCGCCGGCACCATGGGCCCGCAATCGGCCACGCTCTCGCTTGACATCGACGGCAAGCACGTCACCACGCAATCGACCGGCAACGGCCCGGTGGATGCGATCTTCAAGGCGATCCGCGAACTGGTGCCGCACGAGGCCAAACTCGAACTCTACCAGGTGCACGCGGTGACCGAGGGAACCGACGCGCAGGCCGAGGTGTCGGTGCGGCTGTCGGAGCAGGGGCGTTCCTTCACCGCCAAGGGCGCGGATCCCGATACGCTGGTGGCTTCGGCCAAGGCCTATCTCGGCGCGCTCAACAAGCTGACCAGCAAGCGGAGCCGGGTACCGGGGGTGGAAAACCGTATCCACTCCACCGACGTCGGCTAACTTGGCGACTTATCATCAAGTGGTTGAATGCCGCGCTACGTGACAAGCGCGGCATTTTGCATTGCGGAATAGTAGCCCGGCCATTTTTTCAGCTTGACGCTGGTCGCGGCCAATGATGGCTTAAGGTCTTACTTGCCGGGAAATCGGTTTGCTGTCACCTTGACCGGCGGATATCTCAACAAAAAGCCGGATTCCACGTTGAACGGGAGGACTACCTCGATGCGCAAGTGGCTACTCGCGGCGGCTACAGCCGCCATCTTCATGGCGCCTGCCACCGGCATGGCCCAGACCCCCATCATCATCAAATTCAGTCACGTCGTCGCCAATGACACTCCGAAAGGCAAGGGCGCGCTCAAGTTCAAGGAACTCGCCGAGAAGTATACCAACGGCAAGGTGAAGGTTGAGGTTTATCCGAACTCCTCACTGTTCAAAGACAAGGAAGAGATCGAAGCCCTGCAGCTTGGCTCGGTGCAGATGTTAGCGCCGTCGACCGCTAAATTCGCGCCGCTCGGCGCCAAGGAATTCGAAGCGCTCGATCTGCCGTGGCTGTTCAAGGACGACGCGACCTACGACAAGGCGATGAAGGGTCCGGTGGGGAAGTGGCTCTTCCAGAAGCTTGAGAGCAAGGGTATCTCCGGTCTGGCTTATTGGGACAACGGATTCCACATGGTGTCGGCCAACCGGCCGCTGATCAATCCGGCGGATTTCCAGGGCATCAAGATGCGCATATCCGGGTCCAAGATCGCCGACCGCTATTTCCGCGACGTCGGCGCGATCCCGCAGATCATGGCCTTTTCGGAAGTCTATCAGGCGCTGCAGACCGGCGTGGTCGACGGCTGCGAAAACACGCCATCGAACTATCTGACGCAGAAATTTCACGAGGTGCAGAAACACATCACCGTCTCCTATCACGCGCATCTGCAATACGCGGTGATCGTCAACTCCAAATTCTGGAACGGCTTGCCGCCGGACATCCGCAAGGAGCTCGACAAGGCGATGGCGGAGGCGACCGATTACACCAATTCAATCGCGCAGAAGGAAAACGCCGACGCACTGGAGGCAATCAAGGCCTCCGGCAAGACCACGCTGCACTACCTGACGCCCGAGCAAAAATTGGCTTGGCAAAAGGCGATGCAGCCGACCTACAAGTGGGCCAAGGGCCGCGTCGGCCAGGAAGTCCTCGATCTGTTGGCCAAGGAACTGGACATCAAGATGAACTAACGGCCGGTTTCGTCAGCAAAAAATAACAAGAACGGCCGGGGGCTCAAAGCGCCCGGCCGCATTGGTTCCAGACTGGGGGAAATCGCGCGTGCTCAAGCGGCTCAATCGAGCGCTCGACCATCTGGAAGAGTGGCTTATCGCCGCGCTGATTGCGGCGGCGACACTGTTGATTTTCGTCGCCGTGCTGCATCGCTATGGCACTGGCATCTCGATCGACGTGTCGAAATGGGCGGATGCGCATGGCGTCCCCATCGTCCCTTGGGTTCTCAAGGACGTCTACCTTTGGCTCGCGTCCCTGGATTTGTCCTGGGCGCAGGAACTCTGCATTTACATGTTCATCTGGATGGCGAAGTTCGGCGCCGCCTATGGCGTGCGCACCGGCATCCACGTCGGCGTCGACGTCTTCGTCAATATGCTTCCCGCCGCGTCGCGCAAGCGGGTCGTCGTCTTCAGCCTGCTATGTGGCGCGTTGTTCACCGGCATCGTCGCCGTGTTCGGCGGCTCGTTCGTGGAGCAAATGTTTCTGACCGGGCAGCAGTCGAACGATCTTGAATGGCCGATGTGGATTATCTACCTGACGTTGCCGCTCGGCTCGGGGCTGATGTGCTTCCGCTTCCTGCAAG
>Ga0134126_10007900_pt1 | contig 13349 bp, 12 predicted proteins | sample KB31752_FD_96881 | JGI IMG/M metagenome (GOLD analysis project Ga0134126, IMG submission 96881) | Terrestrial soil microbial communities with excess Nitrogen fertilizer from Kellogg Biological Station, Michigan, USA - KB3-175-2 | ecosystem: Environmental > Terrestrial > Soil > Unclassified ...
AACATCAGGCAGGAGCGGACGGCCGCGCCGTCGACGATGATCGTGCATGCTCCGCATACCCCGTGTTCGCATCCGACATGGGTGCCGGTAAGCTTGAGATCGTGACGCAAGCAATCGGCCAGCGTCGTGCGCGGCTCAACGCTCGCGCTATACGGCTCGCCGTTGATCTTGAGTTGCACGGTGGCGCGGGCGGTCATGCGTTCTCCCGCAAGGCCAGTCCGGCGGCGCGGGCGAGCGCGCGCTCGGCGAGGACGCCGAGCAAAGCGCGACGGTATTCGCCGGGAGCATGAATATCGTCGGCAGGATTTACGCCTGCAGCGGCGGCGGCGCCCACATCCCGGACAACCGCTTCGATAATCGTTTTGCCTTCTGCGGCAGCCTCTGCAGCGGTAAGCCGCAACGGCGTATCGCCAACGCCGATGGCTCCGATATGAACGTTCGTGGCCCGGCCGTCTTTGCCGGTGTCGTAGAATAACGCAACACCCGCGAGCGCGAAGTCGCCACGTCTGCGCGCGAATTCCTCGAAGGCCCAACGGCGCTCGTTGGGCCATGGCGGAAGGTGTATTTCGACGATCAACTCGTCGGATTCAAGCGTCGTGCAAAGCGCCGCGGCAAAAAGCTCGGCAGCGGGAATGGTTCGCTGCCCGCGCGGCCCCGCTATGACGACCCGCGCGTCACAAGTAACTGCAATGCCCGGCATTTCCGCCGCGGGATCGGCATGGGCCAAACTGCCGCCGACGGTACCGCGGTTGCGGATTTGGTAATGCGCAACATGCCGGATGGCTTCGACCAGCAGGGGATGCGCGCGCGATAATTCAGCGCTGCGCTCAATATCCCGCCAGCGCACGAGTGCGCCGATCTGAATTCCATTATCGTCAATGGAAATGCGGTTCAGGCCCGGGATACGGCCGATATCGACCAAAAAGCGCGGCGCTGCGAGTCGGAACGCCATCATTGGAACAAGGCTTTGGCCGCCGGCGATCGGTTTCGCGTCGGCGCCGTGCTCGGCAAGGAGCCCGATGGCTTCCTCCAACCGGGCCGGCCGCAAATACTCGAACTGGGTCGCCTTCATCGATGAACGTTCTAATTGACTCGGCTTCGCTAGGATCATTAGCATACAAACAAATCCGGGGGATGAGCAATGCTCGATCGCGGTCCGCTCCTTCCCGACTTACGGTTTCGGCGCGGATGCGAGTGGCGGCGGCACGTATTTCATCGTCGATGGCATGATCAAAGCGGCGAAGATTTACGCGCTGGCCGCGGGAGGGAACGGCGCAATCGAAGACCAGGGCCAGTTGACGTCACGCGCTCGCGCGAAAGAGCCGAGAAAAGAGCCGTCTCATAAAGGTGCATTACGGGAGGAGATCGAACATGTCGAAAATTTCGTTGGCCTTTGCAAGCGCACTATTTGGCCTCGCGCTCGGCGTGTCGGCGGCGCACGCCGCCGACGCAGTCAAGAACGTGGCTATCATCACGATGAACGACACGCCCCAGCTCCTCGAAGTGAAAGAAGGGTTGGTCAAGGGCCTTGCCGCGCACGGCTATGCCGAGGGCAAGAACCTCAAGATCGATTTCAAGAGCGCGCAAGGTAATTTCGGCACCGCGCAGCAGATCGTGCGCCAGTTCATCGGCGAGAAGCCGGACGTGATCGTGACCATCACGACACCGACCAGCCAAGCGGCAGTCGCCGCGACCAAGGACATCCCGATCATTTTCACCACGGTCACGGATCCGATTAAGTCCAAACTGGTCCCTCAGAACAAACACCCGGGCGGCAATGCGTCGGGGATTTCCGATCTCGTTCCGACGGAAGCCCAAATCGACATCGTTAAGGAGATCGTGCCGAAGCTGAAGACCCTCGGCCTTGTTTACGATCCAAGCCTCGACAATGCGCGTTCGACCGTCGAGAGCATCAAGGCGATTGCGCCAAAGATGGGCTTCAAGACTCTTGAGTCGCCGGCGATGGGGATCAACAACGTCCCGAGCGCGGGCCAGGCATTGGTCGGCAAAGTGGATGCGATCTTCGTGCCAAACGACACCACGGTTTACGGCGCGTTCGAGTCTCTGGTGAAGGTCGCGCAGGACGCCAAAGTGCCGATCTTTACCGCCGAGCGCCGCAGCGTGCAGCGCGGCGCAGTTGCCACCGTCGGCTTCGACTTTGGAGACATGGGCAAGCGGACCGCCGACATGGTGGACAAGGTGCTCAAAGGCGCGAAGCCCGGCGACATGGACGTCCAATACATGAAGGACTTGCCAAACTCGCTGGCGCTTTATGTCAACAAGGCGTCGGCTGAGAAAATGGGTGTCACGCTCCCGCCGGATATTCTCAAAAGAGCGGCTCAGGTTTTCTAGCGGTATTCACGAACGGCTTCTGGACTTAATAATTTGAGTCTCTACGCGTTCATCGGCGCTATCGAGACGGGACTGGCCTTCGCGCTCGTCGCGTTGGGAGCGTATCTTACCTTTCGGGTGCTGGATTTTCCGGACTTGACGGTCGAAGGTTCGTTCCCACTGGGCGCCGCGGTGGCAGCCAAACTGATGGTCAGCGGCGTCGACGCGTGGACGGCGACGCTGGCCGCTGGCTTGGCCGGCTGTCTCGCCGGTTTCGCGACCGCGTTCCTCAATCGCAAGCTGCGTATCTTGCATATTCTTGCCGGCATCTTGACGGCGATTGCGCTCTATTCGGTCAATTTGCGCATCATGGACCGGCCGAATATCGGGCTCATCAATATGGAAACGGTCTATACGCCGATTGAGCGTCTCGGCATTCCATCGCTTTATGCGCCTGTCGTTCTTCTGGCTGTGATTGTCGTCGTCATTAAAATCCTCGTCGATCTGTTTCTCGGAACGGGATTTGGACTGGCGATGCGGGCGGCCGGCGCAAACCCGCGCATGGCGCAGGCCAACGGAATCCATGTTGGCCGCATGATTGTCGCGGGACTGGGAATTGCCAACGGGCTGACGGCTCTAAGCGGGGCATTGTTCGCGCAAATGCTCGGCGCCGCCGATGTCTCCATGGGCATCGGCGTGATCGTCGTCGCGCTTGCCGCCGTTATCGGCGGCACGGCACTGATGCCATCGCGGCACGTTCCGCTGCTGACACTGGCCTCGGTTCTGGGGTCGATCCTCTACCGGATTGCGCTGGCCTTGGCGCTGAGCAGTGGCGCTATCGGCCTCACCGCGTCCGACGTAAACGTCGTGACTGCGGTGCTGGTCGCGGTCGCCCTTTGGGTGCCGGTGCGAAAATCTACATTTTCACGACGGCCTGGCGGGGCAAAATGATCCGGGTCGAAAATTTGGGTGTGACATTCAACAAAGGCACCGCGCTCGAAAACCGGGCTCTCTGCGGCGTCAATTTGTCAATTTCCACCGGCGAATTCGTCACGGTAATTGGCTCCAACGGGGCCGGAAAATCGACTTTGCTCAATTTACTGGCCGGTGAAATATTCCCCGGCACCGGGCGCATTTCCATCGACGGCACCGACGTCACCGGATGGCCGGTGTATCGCCGCTCGGCCATGCTGTCGCGCATGTTCCAGGATCCGCGCGCCGGCATTTGCGAGGACATGTCGATCATCGAGAATATCGCCATCGGCGCGGCACGGACCGCGCCCCGCGGCTTCCGCTTCGCCATTACCGATGACGTGCGAAAAACGGCAGTCGACCGGCTGTCGATGCTGAAATTGGGCTTAGAGAAGCGGTTGCACGATCGCGTTGCCCTGCTCTCGGGCGGACAACGCCAGGCGATGTCATTGATCATGGCGACGCTCGGTACAACCAAGGTGTTGTTGTTGGACGAGCACACGGCGGCGCTGGACCCGGCGGCCGCCGAATTGGTGATGAAGCTCACAGGCGAAATCGTGCAGAGGTTCGGCATCACGACAGTAATGGTGACGCACAGCATGCGGCAGGCGCTCGAATTCGGCAGCCGCACCATCATGCTCCATCAAGGCCAGATCATCCTTGACATCACGGGCGCGGAACGCGCGTCGATGACCATCGAGCAGCTCGTGCAGATGTTCCGCCGCAAGGAAGGCGCCGAAATCTCCGACGACCAGCTTTTGTTGGCGTAGCCCGGGAACAGGGCCATTACACTTGGCGCGCTCTTGAAAGTACCGGCTCAACGGTGCGGGATTATGCTCTAGGCTCGATCCTGACTGCAAATATCGATTGCCGTTTGCGCATAAAGCTTCGTGCCGAGAATCATGTTCTCGATCTTCATGGCGTACTTGCCACCACCGGAACTAACGCCCGGCCCATACGTAACGGAAGGAATGCGCATTTCATTGAAACAATTGACATCCCGCCACATGCTGGAAGCTGGAATCGGAGCCGGTTTCGGGTCCGTGCCGAGGATCGCCTTGTGCGAGCGCGTAATTGCGTCTTTTAGCGGCGCGACCTTCTTTGCATCGGCTTCGAAACCGGGCCGGTAGGCGTAGAGATCGATTTCGCCTGCAAAGCCGGACTCTTTCAGCAGCTTGCGAAGGTCTTCGCGAATATCGAGCGGCTCCTGAATCGGCGTGACGCGAACATCTACGTAAATCGCGCACTGCTGCACCGTCTTTGTGATCTTCCACGGCACGCCGCCACGGATGGCGCCGATATTGACGTTTGGCACCACGATTCCGCCCGCGCATTCATAACGATTTTTCTCCTTGTACTCGTTTGCCCACTCTTCGATTCGTTGAACGAAGGCCGACATGCGCACAATGGCGTTCGGATTTTCCTCGAGCGAAGCCGGCCGGTGAATGTAGGGCGTGTAAATCGGAAATTCGTTGCCGAAAATTGTGATCTTAAAGAACGCCTTGCCTGCTTCTACGGCAACAATGCCGAAATCGGTGCCTTCCGCCACCAAGGCGTAATCGGCTACGCCACCATGCGTGATAGCGTAGCGCGTGCCGGCCTCCTTCGCGAGATATTCGGGCGGCTGAAACTCATCGACCGGCTCGACTCCGATCTCGCCAACCACCGCCATCAGCAGGAGATCGCCTTTAAGCTTCGCGCCGCTATCCTTGATCGCTTTTGCAGCCAGCAACCATGTGGCCATCGGGCCTTTGTCGTTGACGATCCCGTTGCCCACCAGCATGTCGTCTTCCCGCCAGGCACTGTGAAAAATCCGGTCGCTGGCATGTCGCGAGGCCCACCATTCTTCCTGGTGGACCGCGGTATCCATGTGGCTGTTGAAACAGAGGCTGCGTCCCCCGCCCGATCCGGGAAGTGTTGCAATCACGTTAGGGCGATTGGGATAAAGGCCTACCGTTCGAACATCGAAGCCTTCGCGCTGAAGCCAATCCTTCACGTATTCCGCAACCGGCCCTTCGCGGCCGGTCGGGCTGTCGATATTCCCGAGATCCAGCGCGACCTTCACCAGCTCGTTGGTGTCAATCTTCGCGAATACAGTGTGCGGATCGATATTCATCGGGTGCCCGTGCTGAAAATTTCGCGGGATTCTTCAATGATAGGTTGCGCGCCGCGAACGCCGCCCGAGATCGGTCCGTACGTCGCATCTCACTCCTTCCGACCGGAATTGTTAGCATACATACAAATAGGAGGTCGGCAAGGCGTCGCGATGATGTATGATTCCGCGACTTTTGACGCCATCGTTAATTCAGGGCGCTCATGGACGAAATTGTTTGGCACGCATTGACCCGCGCGCAACTTGACGCTGCTTACAATAACAGTGCAGCGGTCAAGAACAGCGCCGAGAAGCTCGCGGAGTGGATCGCTCGCAGCAAGCGCGTGCGCGCAAAGCGAAATGAGCTTCTCGATCTTGTCTACGGGCCACGGGCACGTAATCGCATTGACATCTTTCGATGCGGATCACCGCAAGCGCCCCTTCTCGTTTACATTCACGGGGGCTATTGGCAACGCAACGACAAGGAATTTTATGCGTGTTTGGCGGAAGGACCGATCGCGCGAGGTTTCGACGTAGCGCTCATTGGGTACACGCTGGCCCCGAATGCGACGCTGACGGAAATCGTTGCCGAAGTGAGAGCGGCTTTGCGTTGGCTTCGCACCGAAGGTCCCAAACACGGGGTCGCGACCGCAAAGCTTATCGTTTCGGGTTGGTCTGCCGGCGGGCATCTGACGGCGATGACGCTTTCGGAGGCCGATGCGGGGGTGGCGATCAGTGGGGTATTCGACATCGAGCCTTGCCGGCTCAGCTATTTGAATACCGCGCTCAAAATAACACTCGCCGAGCAAATTGCCTTGAGTCCGATCCGGCAGCTACCGGCGCGCTCGGTGCCACTGGCGATCGCTTTCGGCACCGCCGAATTGCCCGAGTTGCAGCGTCAGTCACGCGACTATCACGCAGCACGCAAGGAAGCGAATCTGCCGTCTGTGTTGCTGCCGCTCGCAGGTCACGATCACTACTCAATCCTCGATGAACTTGCGAGCCCGAAGGGAGAACTGAACGAGTGTCTGCTGCGGTTGGCGGCGACCGATTAACTTTCTCCGTCACCAATTTCCCTGTTCGCGGAGGGTGGCATGCATCTTTCTGCGTCTATATTTTGGACGAAGAAGATGTCTAAAGGAGTTAGACCATGAGAAAGTTATTTATTTTTGAGACCCGTCCGTGACAATCGGAATCGGCGCTAGACTATCAACCCATCGAGCGGTCGAATATCGGCACTGCCCGGGAAGACCTTATTTGCAAGAACCTTTTCGTCCGCGCGCAAATGATCACGCAGGATGCCTTTCATCACTGCGCGCAAGTCAATGGTCGGCTTGAGGTCACGCCCCTGATAGAGACTCGCCTCTCCTACACCGGGCCAGTCTGCAATCACGCGCCCGCCCTTGATCGCGCCACCGGCGAGCAATGCGACAGTCGCGGTGCCGTGATCCGTCCCCTCGGTGCCATTGATGCGCGCGGTGCGGCCGAACTCGGTGACGACCGCGACTGCCATCTCTTTCCAGGCCTGGCCCGCCCCGCTTTCGAGCGCGGCTATGGCCCCGTCAAGCGCACCAAGCAATGACGACAGCCGTCCCTTTGCCACGCCCTCATTGGCGTGAGTGTCCCAGCCGTCGAAAGCAAGCGCACCGACACGCGGCCCATCGGGCCGCGCCATGAACTTCGCCGCGGCCAACGCCGCTTCGATGAAATAAGCGCGCACACTGGCATAGGGTCCGACCGGCCTCTGCATTGTTTGGGCCGTGCTTTTACCTTTGCCGTCCCGCGCGATCGCGGCGAGCGCGCTACGCTCTTCCAGCGCGCGTGCAAGCATCGGATCGGTATGGTGATAAAGATCGAGCAGGCGGCTTGTCATATCGCTACTGGCCGGCTGCAGCCGGGACGGTGCCCACGAGAGCACCGGCGCCGGCCCGCGCGCGACTAGCGGCGTGATCGGACCGACAGCAAATGCGTCTCGACCATCGACCGGGTGCGCCGGCGGCAGGCTTGCAAGCGCGCGGTTGAGCCAGCCAGTATCGGCGGCGCCAGGGCGGGTAAATCCGCTTTCAAGCACGTCCTGGCCGTCGAAATGCGAGCGCTCGCGGTAGGGAGAGGCGACGGCATGAACGATGGCTGCTTGCCGCGCCTGATAAAGCCGGTGCAGATTCGGCATCGCCGGGTTAAGCGCGAAGAATCCATCGAGCGGCAGCGCGGCGGGCGTGCTGGCAAGAGTCAGAGCATCATCGCCCCGCAGGCGCATCCAATCCGGGTCGCCCACTGGCGCGACCGCGGCAAGGCCGTCCATGGCGCCACGCAATATAACAACCAGAAAGCGCGGATCGCGCCCTTCGGCGAGCGCGAGGCGCGGCATGTTAGCCCACGCGAATAATACTCCCGAGGCGAGCAGTAATTCGCGGCGCGTGGCGCGATGAGGGCGGACGATCATGACATCACCTGCGTTGCAATTCGGGCGACATTAACAAGAGTGCCAGAGCCTGCGGTCGGCTTTCGGCACGCGCGAGCGTTTGCCTTGTGTCCGCGGAGAGCAGCGGCCCGAGCGTCCGCGCGGCCACTTCTTGCGGGTCCGTAAGCACCCCTGCCCGGCGCGACATTTGATTTGCAACGTCGAGTCGTTCGGCGATGCCGTCGAGCCACGCGTTGCTGTCGTCGGAAAATCCGTTGGGTGCCGGCGGACGCCACAATGGCTCGCCCAGCAGATTCAGGGCCTGGATAAGCGGCCGCACGTCGGGCGGCGAAAGATCGAGGACTCGCAGCGCATTTACCAGCCATTCCGACGGCTTGCGCAGCTTGGCGCGCGGTGCATCCCAGGCCTCGGATGCGGTGACGAGCACTTTGGCGAGTTCCTTAAGATCGCCATCGGTATCGCGGTAACACGCGGCCAGACGCTCAACCAATGCCGGCGGCGACTCATCGGCCACGAAATGACGTGCGAGCTTGGTCGCAATGTGCCGGGCGGTAGCCGGATTTTTGGCGAGGGCGAGCAACACGGCGCGCCCCTGGCCCATGCCAGGCTCGGCATAAACGTGGCCGATGACGCGCTGCGCGCCCGGCTCGTGCAGGCGCGGATTGAAGACAAACTCGCCACCGTCCGGCCGCCGTGGCGGCGTGATGCTCCAGCCCGTTATCACCTTGGCAAAGTTGGTCACGTCGGCTTGCGAGTAGCCCGTACGCACGCCGACCGTATGCAGCTCAAGAGTTTCGCGCGCGAGGTTTTCGTTAAGACCTTTGTTGCGTCTTCGGCCGGCTACGGAGTCCGGGCCCATCGAGCGAGCATTGTCGAGATAGAGCAACATTGCCGGATGTGTTTCGACGGCCATCAACATGTCCGCAAATTTGCCGCGCACGTGCGGACGAATGGCCTCACGCTCGAAGGCGCCGCAGAGCGGGCGTACCTGCCCCTTGTCCGCGGATACGCAGAAATGGTTCGACCAAAACCACACCAGACGCTCAACAAAGCCGCAATCGGCGGCAAGTGCGGCGTCGAACCGCGCTTTGGCCTCTGCCAGATAAATCTGTTGCGGCAGGCCCGGGCCGCGCTTTGGCTGCGGCGGCTTTGCCGCATCCTCGGCGGCCCTCATACTTGAACTTTTCGCTCCGGCGCCCGCGGCCTCGCCTGCTCCGGGCTGCATTTCCGCCGAGGCTTTCTCGCTTTTGGCCGCATCGCGAGCGAGCATCATCCGCTCGGCCTTGCGCTCCTGGCGGAACTCGAAGACGGCGCGCATCGCCGCTCCGCTGCTGCGGAGATCGCCACTGTCGATCTGACCCGTGCGGGGATCGTCGAGTTCCGCCAGCAACGCAGCCCGTGCGTCAAACTGCAGTGAAGGAACCGAGCGCGGCGAAAATCCGAAGCGGTTTAGCGCGATGATAGCCTGCGCTTGCTGGCTGAGCGCCATGGGTCACTCTTTGTAAGCCCGCCTAATGCGTTCGCCACAATGCAGTACCGCTGATGAACGTGCGATGACCGGGCTCATTAAAAATTTGTAATTTCGCTTTGTTCCATAGACATCGGCATTAGACATCGGCATTTCGTCGCGATCAGGCCACCGGCGATAAGCCGATCAGAAGCGAGCGCCTGCCAGCCGCCGTTTCGCATAGGCAGAAATCAATTTTCTGCCAAACCGTTTCGCAAAAGCTTATGCATCTTGTTGACGAAGCAGTAGCGGAAATTCTTGCCGAGCCAAAAACGTCTCAAAAGCCCAAGTGATGGCCGCCTCGGGGCTTCCAATCCAAATTGACAATTTCGTTTCCAGCTAAGTGATTAAAACCAATCGCCTGTTGCCGCATAACTATTATTGACGACTCATCGTTTGCCCTTGGGCATTGGACATCATCGTGCCGCACACCGGATTGATTTAACACTCGGTCAAGAGCGTTATCGGCGCTGCCCGGCGCCCAATCCGAGGGAAACGGTGCCGACATATAGACCTTGTGTTCTGCGTGCGAGGGGGCGAGGCAGTATTGCCAATCGACCGCCGATGCCGCCTGGGAAAGGGCCAGCGTTAGCGCAAAGCCGCCCATGACCTTTGTGAACATCGTCGACTGAGAATCTATTTGGGCTTGTGAATGAACAAGCTTTCCGAGCCGCACCCCAATCCGGACTAATATGCCCGCAGCTAGATCGATTCGTCTAAAAATTCCATAAAATCGGCAAGCCCACACGACCAGAAGCGAGGTCGTCTTAAAAGGTAGCGCATCGATGATCGGAGCCTGTACACGCGGTATCGATACCGGGTTCGTGGCGCTCGGTTACGCAAAGGTAGCGTTGCTGGGAGTCGTGCAAGGCATCACCGAGTTGCTGCCCATTTCTTCCACCGCGCATATGCGCCTGGTCCCGGCGGTGCTTGGCTGGCAGGATCCCGGTTCGGCATTCTCCGCCGCGATGCAGCTTGCGGCTCTCGCTGCCGTCGTGAGTTATTTTTGGAGCGACGTCCGAGAATTGGCAACGAATTCCCTGCGCGCTGTCGCACACGGTCGGTTCCACGATCGCGATTTGCGCTTTTCCTTATGGATTATTCTCGCGACGATTCCAATCGGCGTCGCCGGGCTCCTCCTTGCGAACGTCTTGAATGCCTGCCATTCCCCCCTCCGCGATATAAGCGTGATAGGGTGGGCGTGCGTTCTGATGGCAGTTCTTCTGGGAATCGCGGAGGTCTGCGCGCGTCACAGGCGAGAGATTGGCGGTTCGACCTTTATCGACGCAATACTTGTCGGAATCGCACAGATTGGCGCGCTAATCCCAGGCGTATCGCGTTCGGGCTCTACATTAACGGCAGCGCTCGCCCTCGGTTTTAAGAGAGAGGACGCGGCTCGCCTGTCGTTTCTCCTCGGGCTTCCAGCCATTGCCTTGGCAGGCCTGAAGGAAATATGGGAGCTTTATAAAATCCACCTCGACGCGCACGGATGGTCGGTTTTGTTCCTTGGAATATTGGTCGCTTCAATCTCGGCGTTTTTTGCGATTTGGGGATTGATGCGGATTTTGCAGGAGTTTTCGGCTTGGCCATTCGTGATCTACCGATTAGTGCTTGGTATCGTCATCCTCGTTGGTGCGGCGATGGGGTGGCTCGCATGATGCACGCACCGAAGTGAGGAAACGATGGAACTGAAGATTCGCCGAAAATATATTGTAACTGAAGAGCGCAATGACGAGGCGGGCCGGCGCCCCGATCATCCGCTGCGCCGTATTGCAGTAATCGCCGTCGTCGAAAACCCTTATGCCGGACGCTATGTCGAAGATCTCAAGTCGATCATCGACGGCAGTGTCGCACTCGGAAAAGAAATGGCGTCGATGGCGATGTCCGCCTTCGGTCGGCATGAGGTGCAGAGTTACGGCAAAGGTGGAATTGTCGGCACCGCCGGCGAACAGGAACACGCCAATGCCATGCTGACGACGGCGTTTGCCGACCCGTTTCGTGACGCCATTGGCGGCGGCAACGCATGGATATCGTCGTTCACCAAAGTCGGGCCACCCGGCACCCTTATCGACATTCCGATGAACCATAAAGACGACGTGTACGTCCGTTCGCATTACGACGGCATGTCGATTGCTATTCCGGGCACCCCCCAGCCGGACGAGATCGCCCTCTTTTTCTGTCTCGCAAACCGCGGCCGGCTCAACGCACGCGTCGGCGGCCTAACGCATGACGCCGTCATGCGCAAAAAGGGCGGCTGACATGCGCCTCGCCATCGTCAATATCGGCCGGATTCTCACGGGCGAGATCACGACACCGATCGTGCCCGGCGATACAATCGTGATGGCTGATGGAAATATTGAATCGGTCGGATACGGTGGCCAAGTTGCCGGCTGCGATGTCACCATCGATGCCGGCGGCACCATCGCCATACCCGGTCTCATCGATTCTCACGTCCATATCACGTTCGGCGATTACACGCCGCGGCAAAAGACCGTTGGATTTCTCGAAAGCTACACGCATGGCGGGGTGACCACCTGCATCAGCGCATCCGAGGTGCATGTACCTGGGCGGCCCAAGGATCCGGCGGGGGTAAAGGCGCTCGCAATCGCCGCGCGAAAATCTTTCGATACCTTTCAACCGGGGGGCATGCGCGTGCATGCGGGCTCAGTCATTCTAGAGCCCGGTCTCATGGAGAATGATTTCGCCGAAATGGCGCAACAAGGCGTTTGGCTGGCGAAGGCCGGCTTCGGTGCTTTCGCGACGCCCTACGACTACGAACCGCTCGTCGCGATGGCGCGCCGGCATGGAATGGTGTCCATGATGCACACCGGCGGGTCGTCGATCCCCGGCTCAGCGGGAATTTGGGGCGACCATCTGCTGAAGGTGCGGCCGGACGTGTCGTACCACGTGAACGGTGGCCCGATTGCGATGCCCGACGCCGACTTTCCCCGCGTGGTGAACGAATCCAACATCGCGATGCAGGTTTGTACGGCCGGCAATCTGCGCACCGCGTTGCTGGTTGCCAAATTATTGGCCGAAGCCGGCCAAAACCATCGGCTTCTGATCGCAACCGACACGCCAACCGGCAGCGGAATCATGCCGCTTGGGGTATTGTATACCATTAGTCATCTCGCATCGCTTGGCGGCGTCGCACCTGAGATCGCGATCGCCATGGCGACCGGCAACAATGCCAAGGTGTACCGGCTCAGCAGCGGAGTGATCGCGCCCGGCAAAGATGCGGACATCGTGCTCATCGACGCTTGTCTGGGCGGCTCGAAGGCAGACGCACTGAGCGCGCTTCGCAACGGCGATATCGTCGGCGTGGGCGGGGTCATCACCGGGGGCATCCCACGTTTCATCGGTCGCAGCCGAAATACGCCTGAAACGACACGCAAGGTCCGAGTCAGTGATTGTCACATTCCGCAAGATTACAGCGGCGCGCACTAATCCGTGATAACCGCCGTCGCTTCGATTTCGACTTTGGCGCGCGGCTCCAGCAGTTCGGCGACCACCAACAGCGTCATCGCCGGAAAATTCCGGCCCACTGTCCGGCGATAGGCTTCTCCGATCTCGCGTTGGCGAGCGACATATTCAGCTTTGTCGGTCACGTACCAGTTCAGCCGCACCAGATGACGCGGCTCACCGCCCGCCGCCGTCAGGACGTCGACAACGTTCTTCAACGCCTGCTCGACTTGGGCGACAAAATCGTCGCTTTCAAACTGCGCCTGCGCGTTCCAGCCGACTTGGCCGGCAATGAAAACCTGTCGGCCTTGCGCGACGATGCCATTGGCGTAGCCTTTCGGCGACGTCCAATGCTTCGGCTGCACAATCTCGAACGAGCTTTTTCTCATGACGATAGGTCTCGTAATTTAAATCGCTGAATTTTTCCGGTCAGCGTCTTCGGCAGGGCGTCAAGGAATTTCACCGCCCGCGGATATTTATACGGCGCGATGGTTGCCTTGACATGATCCTGCAGAATCTTGATGCGCAGGTTGTCGCCAGCGACCCCGGCCTTGAGCACCACG
>Ga0134126_10007902_pt1 | contig 13346 bp, 12 predicted proteins | sample KB31752_FD_96881 | JGI IMG/M metagenome (GOLD analysis project Ga0134126, IMG submission 96881) | Terrestrial soil microbial communities with excess Nitrogen fertilizer from Kellogg Biological Station, Michigan, USA - KB3-175-2 | ecosystem: Environmental > Terrestrial > Soil > Unclassified ...
ATCTGATCTGGTATTTTGATGGGTTCAATACCCATAACGTATTTCCAGACAGGCATAGCCATTCCGGGAAATATTCCGCCAGGATTGCCTCAGACACAACGGCCAAAAAAATATGGCCGGGATTTATTGCCGCTAAATTTGCCATTAATAAGGTACCCGAGCATTTCGGTTTTTATTATATTGATAGTCTTAACCAGGCAGAAAGCGGTGCGGTAAAAATAAACCTGAACCGGTGGAATAGCAAGACCAAAACTGAAGACTCTGTCGGAGGCGTTACCTGGAATTTCCCGGATTCTATCATTCAGAATTTTATTTTTCAGCAAATACCCATTACCTATACCCCTGTAGATACCTCTTTGAAACCGGACAGCATATCTATTACAATTGAAGTTGTTTCATCTTCTACCCCTTTGCCGGCAGGGCATATTGCAATTGATGATGTGGGTCTTGAGCCACACTCGTCAGGAATAGAATTTCCAACCTCGTCCCCGATTTTTCATGTTGCCCCAAACCCTTCTAAAGGATTGGTTTATATATCATCTCCTGATTTAATTCAGCATCCTGCAAAAATTGAGATTTTTAACCGGTGGGGCCAGGTAATCTATTCTAAATACCATGATTTCATAATACCAGACCCAATTGACCTGTCCGCGAATCCTGTTGGTATCTATCTTGTTAAAGTTCTGTATGATAATAAAGTATCAACAGAAAAAATTGTGATCATCCACTAAGAGTCCCTGTATTTTTCAATAATGGCATCCGTCATTACTTTGTAAATGCCTTGCACATCAGGCAGGTCTTCCAGCAATTTAAGATGCGCCTCAATGGTTTTTATATCTCCTCTTTTCGCCGGGCCTGTTTGTGAATTTTCTGTTCCGTGGCTGAATGCTTTTTCAACAGTCTCTCTTACAAGAGGCTCAAGGATACTGAAAGGAATGTTTTCACCTAAAATCGTTTTAGCATTGCCCAGGATATAGTTTACGAAGTTGTTCGCAAACACTGCAGCAACATGGATTCGCTTTCGTTCTTCCTCATTGAATTCATGCACATTAGGGCTGATTTTAACGGCAAATTCCCTAAGCATAGCAGTACTTTCTTCATCCATACCATTAATGATGAGAGGCACATTTTCCCAATTCAGGGAATGGTCTTTCGTAAATGTTTGCAAAGGATAGAATGCTCCTCCTGTTAATGAAACTGCTCCAAGGGCATCCACATCGGCTGAACCTGATGTATGAACTACCATCCTCCCCGGCAAGCGCAACCCTGCATTTATTTCTGCAATAGCATCGTCTTTTACGGCGACGATATACAAGTCAGCTTCCGGATAAATGTCTTTTAAGTTGTCTGTTGCAGGGCTATTAACATGCACTGCCAACTGCTTTGCATGATTTATATCCAGGGAATAAACCTGCTCGATTTTCAGGCCTTTTGCATAGAAGGCTATTGCCAGTTGGGTAGCAACATTCCCGCTACCTATAAGTACAATTGTTTCAAGGTTTTGCATCTGCAATGATCTTGTATTCCCTGATTCGTTTTATAAGCGACACAAAAAAGCCTATAAACATGACAACCGCTCCCAGCCATAAAAAGTTGATGTACGGGAAAATGATGGCCTTTAGCGTAATGTATTGCCTTTCGGGGCGGCGGCCTTTTAACATGATAAGTTCGTGGGTCCCGTTGGCAACATTAATGGTATTGTACCTGAAGCCCAATCCGAAATCCTTGATCTCCGCATCGTCATGGAATATCTGGTTGCCCTTTACAATCAAAGCGGGAGACGCGTATTCAGTTGAAAGCCCATCGCTTACCTTTAGTTTCATCGTTACCCGGTACATTTCGCCATCTGCCGCTTTTGATGTTTCTTTTATAATACTCATGGGGGTAATGTTAAAACTATCAACGGCAAAAGGCTGCCCTTCTTTCACTTCATAAGCATAAGAAGTATCGTATTTGACCTTCGCGTTGGGGTCGCCTGTAAACGCGGAGGTAACATGGGTAAATATATCTTTGGTGAGGTAATGCTTTGAGCTCGGCGCATAAGACATGTTCTGATCATTTTTCTTCTGGTAAATGATCATCGGGTACAGGTCAAAATCTTCTTTAATATTCCCTGATACAGAATCCTTTTTCTGGTAATTTACTTTGAAAAACAGGTAGTTGCCAGCGGCAGAATCGCCCTTATAGGTCACGGTGTATCCATTCATGTATGTGGGGAAATCCTTAAAAAGGACTTTATTCTCATATTGTTCTTTGGCGGATGCTTTTGCAAGCGCATCTACCTGCATTCCTTCGGTATTGAGCGATATGGTTTCCTTTTTGGCATTGGCGATCAGCGCTCCGACAAGGATTAATCCAAAACCGATATGCGCGATGGACGGGCCGCTGAGCTTAACGGTCTTTTTGCGGATCATGTCAATAAAGATCTCAATGTTTCCCGTGATAGAGAAAAAGCTCGCGTATAGCAGCAAAATATATTCCCAGTTCCGGTAAAGTCCAGAAGCAATCATCATTAATACCGTAGGCACGAAGGCGATAGCCGCCACCAATAATATTTTATTCAGGAAATATTTTCTGCGTGTATTATGATACCGTAAAAACTGCCCAATTCCGGTAAGAAATGCCACGATAATGGCAAAGGGGATTTCCATGGTATGATAGGCGGCGGCAGGGTTGGCGGGGGGGGCTATATTGGTTTTGAAATGGGTATGGAAAAGATCATTAAAAAGGCCATTTACCTTATTGATAACCGGGATGGAAGTAATAGAAACAATATGCAGCGCGGACAGTGACAAAACCAGCGCCCCGATAAACATCCAGAATTCCCTTGAGGATATATTTTCTTCTTTGGGGGATTTGGGGATATGTCGCCAGCGGATAATCAAGGTAATAATTGCCAGTATCATAAAGGCAAACATGAAGATAAGCAATTGTCCTGACAGCCCCAGGTCGGCAAATGAGTGCACGGATGAATCGCCGAGCACACCGCTGCGGGTAAGGAAATTGGCATATAAAATGAGGATATAAGTGAGCGTTACGAAGATGATAGCGCCGAGGAGCGCGGTTTTCCTTGCCCTGTATATCTGCATAGCGTGGAGGGCTGCAACGAGCAGTAGCCACGGAACAAGGATTCCGTTTTCAACCGGGTCCCATGCCCAGAAACCGCCAAAACTCAATGACTCATACGCCCAAGCGCCACCCATCAGGATTCCTGTTCCCAAAAACATCCCACAAAATACCGCCCAGGGCAATGCAGGCCTTACCCAACCGGCATAATCTTTATTCCAAAGTCCGCCCATCGCAAATGCAAAAGGCACAATGGTAGAGGCAAAGCCCAGGAACAGCACCGGAGGATGTATCACCATCCAATAATTTTGAAGAAGCGCATTGAGGCCCTGGCCCCCCATTTGATTTAAGGCGCCGTTGTAATCAATTAAGATCTTGCCGTTTATATGCGTTACGGACTTGATAAGCTGACCTGTAGCGTTACGCATTTCAGTGTCATTGAACAACGGCAATCCTTGTTTGGCGAACGCTTCACGCAGAAGCTCAAACGGGTTGACCCCTACCTGGAATGCATGGCTAAAAATATGGTAATGAATGCCAAGCAGCATGGATGCGAGAAAGGTCTGTGACAAGGTAATGACCATCATCACCGGCGCTTCCCATTTCCGGGCGGTAAATATCAGCACACAGCCCAATGCCATTTGCCAGAAAGTCCATAATAAAAAACTTCCCTCAGACCCGCCCCAGAAGCTGGCTATGATATATTTGGCAGGCAGATCAGCGGAAGAGTGTTCCCATACATAATTGTACTGGTACTGGTGGGTTTTAATAAGATAAAACAGGACGGTAAAAATACCGAGGATTGAAATGCCATGAATAAAAAAAGCACCGCGGCCATAGTTCCGCCATGTTAAAGTCGTTTTGTCCCTGTTATGAAAGAAATAGGCAACGAGGCTAAACAGGGCAGCCCCAAAAGACAATACCACGAAAAAGTACCCGATATTACCGGGGACAAGGTTTTCATTGACGTATTCGATGGTTTTCATTATGGAGATGGGGCGCTGGTTAGAAAAACAGCTTTCAGGGTGCAAAGATAGGATTCAGTTATGAGACAATGGGGCTATTGGGTAATTAGGCAATAAGACAATAAGGCAATGGGGGCAATGAGACAATTTTCGCTCTCGCTCTTCGCCCTCTTTTCCCCCTTTCCATTGTATTCCTATTGATAATTGGAAAAAAGGGGCATTTTTGACTATTCTGCATTGATATAACAATGATTTCATTTTTTTTAATTTCCAATCTTTTAATTTTCAATTACTTAACACGTAACTCCTTGACAAGTATCAATAGATAACAATGATTTATCAATCCAAAATACATAAAAAAGCAGTTTTCTTCGTTGAGATTTTTTTACTTACGCCCGCCCGAATGTACCGATCCGGTACGGGTAGGCCTTACGCCTATTACACATATATAGCGAAGTGCCCAAGTGGCTGGCCTTCCCGCGAAAATAATTGTCAACTTGCATACATTCAGATAGATGCGATAAAATATTTTTTATAATTTTTGGACGGCCAATGCATGCTGCCCAGATGTTTGCTTCCTGGTATTCCGAAGCGATGAAAGAAGTAATTTTGAAGATAATAAGTTTCTGAGACTATGAGGAAAGAAATTAAATATTCATTAATCATTCCAGGAGCATTGATATTTGCTTCGATAGTATATATCTTCTTAATGTCTAACTATGGAACAATTCAATTAAAAGAAAGAGGAGATTCTATAGCAGCAAAAATCAATCAGTTTAAAAAAGATAAAGGTTATTTGCCAAATTCACTGGATGATATTGGAATTAAAGAAACTGAAGAAGGGCCTTTATACTATGGAAAGGAGGACAGTACTCAATACATAATTTGGTTCGGAACTACACTAGGAAAATCATGTATTTACTATTCAAAAACCAATAAATGGACAGAAGATCATTGATAATTGATCATTGATAACTAATCATTTCTCAACCTCCGCTACCGGTTTGGCATTAGTGTATTTGCTGGGGCATTTCATTAAAATCTGGGAAGCCATGAAGGTGTTGCCTTCCATTTTACCCACGACTACTATTTTTTCGGAATGTTCAAATTCCTGGGGCTTGCTGTCATGAAGCACCACCGGGTATTCCTGGCCTGTGGTATCTTTCATTTTGAACAGGAAATAATTGGGGTCTTTTTTGGGGTCATAAGTAAAGCCTGAACTCCTATCCCAGACCCCTATGATGTGGTATTGGTGACCCGGATTGCTCACCGCTTCACCGAAAGCGGCATACGTTGAGGATCCGCCTAAAACGGTAATAAGCGTTCCTATACAAATCGCGATCAAAACGAGGCCGATGATATACGTTTTCTTCATTTTCCAGAATCCTTCAAAAGTTTTTCAAGCCTTGTCAGCTTAGCATTTAACGCCAAAAGATAGATAACAATTCCGATAAAAATAATAACGAGTGCGGTGACTACCACATAAATTTTACCATTGGAGCGCAATGCATCTGCCATTTCCGGCTGCCCGGAGGTTGTGGCTTCGCTTTGGGCGGAAACTGCCAGGCTCCAGGCCGTTGTAATAAGGAAGAGAAAAAGATATTTAATTGTTTTCAAGTATTTTATTTTCAAGGTTTTTGATCCTGATCCTGATGTACGCTATCCATAATCCTAATGACATCCAACCTATTACGGCAGGGTAAAATACCATTCGCATGTGATTGTCAAGGTCATAAGAACTAAAAGCAGGGTTGCCGCCATTGCCCGGATGCAACGAATCGGTGAGCCGGGGAATGATAAATATAAGCGGGATAATAGAGGCTGCCGCAAAAATATTATACACCGAAGACACTTTTGCCTTTGTGCGTTCATCCGTAATTGAGCCCCTGAGAATGACGTAAGCGAAATATTCCAGGCATAAAATCGCTGCGCCATTCAGTTTTGGGTCTGTAAAAACCCACCAGGCCCCCCAGGTATAGCGCGCCCAGAGCATCCCGGTAAGCAATCCGCAGACAGCAAACAGAAGCCCGGCATTGATGTATTCGCTCTGGCGGACATCATATTTTTCATCCTGCTTGTTGAGGTACATGATACTGTTGACCACCGAAATACTAAAAAGCAATATCATGGTAAACCACATCGGCACATGAAAATACAGGTTTCGGATAGTTTCATGCAGGATAAACCTTGCCGGTACAGGCATCAAAAAGCCCCCGACAATTGTATAAAGGAGAAACACGATGGCAACCGCGGGAACTACTATTCTAAAAAACTTATTCAAAACGGGGTTTCATTAATCGCGCCAAAGGTACGGAAAGAGCATAAACGAAACAATGACAACTATCAGGTTTATGCAGGCCAAACCTATAAGTTCTTTATAACCAATATCAAAATTGATATTGCTGATGGCCATTCCTGCTGCCCTGCGAGACAATTTGATAAGCAATAAAAGTTGCGGGATAATAACAGGGAAGCTCAAAATAGTCATCAGCGTTGCACTGCCCCGTGCCTTAGAAGCAATGGCCGATACCATCGTAAACACCCCCGCCAACCCAGTGCTGCCCAGGAGCATAATAATGGCAAAATTCCAGGGCTTATCCACCACGTTACCGAAAAATACCAGGAAACCGATAAAGGCGATGACGGATATTACCGCAATAAGGATGCAGTTGTACAATAGTTTGGATAAGATAATATTCTCGGGACTGCTAATGCCGTAATAATACAATAACCGGCCCTTGCCCTCCTGGATAAAACTTTTGGCGCCTGCATTTACCGAAGCAAACAATATTACGATCCAATATAAAGTGATCCACGCCTCCGGGGTTATTTTCTGGAAACCGATGAATATAATGTACAAAGTAGAGAAAACATAAAGCAATATCCCGTTCAAGGCATATTTCTGGCGCAGCTCCAGGATTATCTCTTTTTTAAAAAGCTCGTATATAACGCGAAGGTCCATTTAGTGGACAAAGATAGGGGAAGGAAACAATGCGATAATATGATAATGTGCTGATGTGATAATTGGCTGGCGCGTGATTAGGTTTGGGCTAACTTATTTCAGACAACGGTTAATCATCAATCCTTTTATCCTTAAATCAAGCGAATCAGGGTCCAGACAAAAAAACCGGCCTGTTACTCACAGGCCGGTTTTACAATCAATGAAAAAATATCTATTAGTACTTTACAAATTTTGCAGTAGCGCTTGTGTTGTTATTGTACAATTTGATGAAATACATACCTTTAGGTAAGGATGATACATTAATCGGAGAAGTTTTACCTGTAATAATATAAGTACCCAGTACCTTTCCGTTAAGGCTCATAACCTGGGCATATACTTCTTTTTCTGAAGGATTAAAATTCTCAATATATATATTGTCAGCAGCAGGGTTTGGATATATTGCAAAGCCTGCATTGGCTATGTTATTTGTAACTGGTTCAACTGCCGATGTTTTGCTGTCAAATACCGCAAATGGGCTTAAGGAGGTAATATTTGACCTGGTGACAGAATACATACCATTACTTTCAGTAGTAGCAGAGGCTGTTGCGGTCGCATCCCATACTCCGCCGGTATAGTGTGAAATATAGGCATGGGCGCGGTCAAACCCGTTAACCTCAGCATTGCTGCTCCACATCAGTTTCATGTTCAGGCTCATGGCAGGCGCTATGGTAGATTGAACATCCCATGTTGCATCTACCATGCTCTGGGTGGTTGACAAGGTTGTGGTAGTTACAGGTGGATGTGCATATACGTTATCGGACACGTTTACATTTACCCACCCGGTGTTTGAGCCGGAATTCACTGAAATATTAGCCGGATAAAAATATTTTGGCGTGCCGATAGGATAGTACATGCCGGTTGAATTTGAGACATTCATAGCAAGATATCCCGAATTATTGGTAACAATATAATTGCCGGATGCAGTTGTTATGGTACCCGTAGTAGCTATCGTAAGAGTATTTCCATTCAAAAAAAGCATGCCGCCATTCAGGGCAAGAGTGCCATTGACGGTCATATTTCCATTAAGGGTCACATTACCTGAATTAACTGAAACATTCTGAAGGCCTGTCCCGGTGATTTCAGCGCCGGTTGAGTTGTAACTGGTACTGTATATAAGGCTGTATGAAGATGTAAGATCGAGTGAGCCGTTATTCACAGCTAACGCCCCGCCGGCAAGCGTGATGGAAGCGCCGCTGGCCAATTTAAGTTTACCACCACTGCCAACTGTAAAAGTTCCGGCGGCCAATGAAAGGCCCTGGTTTACCGTAATATTTGCTACCATGTCCAGGCTGGAAATGGAACTGGTTAGTACACTTGCTGTAATAGAACCTGTGAATGTGGCCAATATGGCCCCTGTTCCGAGGCTAACTGTTCCGGCACTTATAGCGCCCGCACCTGTTATTGTTCCTTCATCTGTCGCAAGGGTTGAAGATGAGCCTCCTGTAAGCGTTCCTTCTACTTCAAGTATGGCATAGAGGCCATTTATGGTTACATTCTGATCCATCGTAACCGTAACTCCCGAACTGATCTTGATCTGGTCGGCGGTGTTTGTAAATGATGGGGCGCTTCCACCGCTCCAGGTAGAGTTGCTGCTCCAGTTCCCTGAAGATGTAGCTGTATAAGTGCCAGCCCATGCACTAATGCTGAAGGCCAAAAAAATGGCCGTTATGATTCCCGTCAATCCTGTTGAAATTTTCATTGCTTTTTAGTTAATTTTTGAGTTAATAATGGAAGGAACAAATAGGTTTCCAAATTGTTCGCCTGTATGGCAATGCTATTTTTGTACTTTTGTGCCTTTAGTATTCATATTTTCATTGCGAAGCCGGCAAAAAATAAAAAATCCTGATGCATTTTGAGTGGTTAGATATATTGCTGGTAGTGATTGGGCTGTTTGCCGGTACTTTCGGTACGCTTATCGGCGCGGGGGGAGGATTTATATTAATGCCCATCCTGATTCTTTTATGGCCGGATAAAAACCGCGAGATACTCACAAGTATGTCGCTTGCGGTTGTTTTTGTGAATGCTTTCTCCGGCACCACAGCCTATATGAGAATGAAAAGGGTGGACATTAAATCGGGGCTGATCTTTGCAGCAGCTACCATTCCCGGGGCCATTATTGGCGCACATACTACGCAGTTTATCCAGAAACAAACATTTGACCTTATCTTTGGCAGTTTAATGATCCTGGTTTCGGCGTTCCTCTTTTTCAGGGCGACCCGAATCGGCAATAATATCATGAAAGAAGGAGTGGGCACGCACCGCCGTATTGTTGAAAGTGATGGTACCGTACATATATTTAGTTTCAGGATAGGTATAGGCATCGTCGCCAGCCTTTTTATAGGGTATATTTCAAGTTTTTTTGGGATTGGTGGGGGTATTATCCATGTTCCAGTCCTGGTGGGGCTGCTTAATTTTCCTGTACATATTGCAACGGCCACTTCTCATTTTACTCTTGCCGTTTCTGCGCTTACCGGCACTATTGAACATATTATTGAAGGGACATTGAATACGGTGGTTTGGCAAACCGTTTTTATCAGCATTGGGGTATATACAGGGGCTAAGATCGGGGCAAAACTTTCAAAAAAAGTGCATGGAGGTTTTATTATCCGCGGCGCTGCCATTGCTATTGGCATTGTAGGCATCAGGATTATTTTTAATGATTTTATAAAACTGTAATTTGTAATTTGAAACTTGAAATTTGGGGCTTGCGCAAGCTAATTACCATCGGCAAATTAGCAGATTATCGAAACACCTCTTGCGCAAGCCGATTATCATATTATCACATCAGCACATTATCACATTAAACCATGAAAGGAATCATTCTCGCCGGTGGGGCCGGCACACGTTTGCATCCGCTCACGCTTGCCATGAGCAAGCAGATGATGCCTGTGTATGACAAGCCCATGATATACTATCCATTATCGGTGCTGTTAATGGCGGGTATAAATGAAATACTCATTATTTCAACCCCGGATGATCTGCCTAATTTCAAACGACTGCTTGGTGATGGTGCTCAAATAGGATGTAGTTTTACCTATGCAGAGCAAAAGGTGCCAAATGGCCTGGCACAGGCTTTTGTAATAGGAAAAGATTTTATCGGCAAGGATAAAGTGGCTTTGGTGCTTGGGGATAACATATTCTTCGGGCCGGGGCTTGGGCTGGCGCTTGAGCAATGTATTGACCCTGATGGCGGATATATTTTTGCCTACCGGGTAAGCGACCCTGAAAGATATGGAGTAGTGAGCTTTAATGAAAATATGCAGGCAGTGAGCATTGAAGAAAAACCTGCGCATCCCAAATCGAATTATGCAGTTCCGGGACTGTATTTTTATGATAACGAAGTAATTGAAATGGCTGCCACCCTTTCACCTTCTGCTCGTGGTGAATATGAAATAACCGATATTAACAGGATTTATCTTGAAAAGGGAAAACTGAAAGTGAAGATATTGTCGCGTGGTACCGCATGGCTTGATACCGGCACTTTTGAATCACTGATGCAAGCTGGCCAGTATGTACAGGTTATTGAAAGCCGCCAGGGCCTTAAAATCGGGTGCATAGAAGAAATAGCCTTCCGCCAGGGCTTTATCGGTAAAGAACAGCTCCAAAAAATAGCCCAGCCATTATTAAAAAGCGGGTATGGACAGTATCTTTTGAACATATTAAAGGAATAATTTGAAACTTGAAATTTGAAATTTGGCTTGGCATCGTTACCTTACTACAATTCGTAACTCGTAATTGAATTTACCTGTACTTTTGCACCTTCATTCTTAATTCCTAATTCTTAATTAAAAATCATGAGTCTTGTTATCGTAGGTTCTATGGCGTTTGATGAAATTGATTCGCCTTTCGGAAATTCAGGTCGGGTTATAGGCGGTTCTGCTACCTATAGCAGCCTTTCGGCTTCTTATTTTTCTCCGGACATAAAAGTTGTTTCAGTGGTTGGAAATGATTTTCCTGACCAGGCAATGGATATGCTTAAAGCAAAAGGCATTAACCTGGAAGGCGTTGAAATAAAAAAGGATCAGAAAAGCTTTTTCTGGCACGGCCGGTATCATAACGATCTCAATACCAGGGATACTCTTGTTACTGAACTCAATGTACTGGCGGATTTTAACCCGACATTGCCGGAAAGTTTCAGGGAAACCGATTTTTTGTTCCTGGGAAACCTGACCCCCGATGTGCAGCTATCAGTTATTAACCAGGCATCCCCGAGGCCAAAGCTGGTTGCCATGGATACCATGAATTTCTGGATGGATATTGCACTGGAATCATTAAAAAATACCTTGAAAGCCGTTGACCTTCTTATTATCAATGACGAAGAGGCGCGTCAGCTTTCCGGGGCATATTCATTGGTAAAGGCAGCAAAGATCATTCGTGAAATGGGGCCTAAGTACCTTATTATCAAAAAAGGCGAGCACGGGGCTTTGCTTTTCCATGGATCTGAAATATTTTTTGCACCCGCCCTGCCACTTGAAGAGGTTTTTGACCCTACGGGAGCAGGAGATACATTTGCAGGGGGTTTTATGGGCTATATATCAAAAACAGGTGATATTTCTTTTGAAAATATGAAAAGGGCCGTTATCTACGGCAGCGCAGCTGCCTCTTTCTGTGTTGAAAAATTCGGGACAAAGAGACTGGAAGAACTCAGCGCACCTGAAATAACAGAAAGGGTGAAAAAGTTTGTGAGCCTTGTAAATTTTTCAGTTAACAGTTAATACAGTTAACAGTTAGCAAGGAGCAGTTATCAGCTATACAATTAACAGTTAGCAAGGAGCAGTTATCAGCTAACGTTTGATTTGCTTTCGTTCCCCTGTTAACTGCTCCTTGTTCACTGCTCACTGTTCACTGAACCAGTTTATCCAAATCCGGCTGCCCTGCATCTACCCAGGCACTCATCCATAGGCAACCGACAGCATCTATCGAGGCTCTCATTCTGCGCTCTACCATGCCATTCAGCTTATTGCTATAAGCCTTCGTATATGCATTTGAATAGGTTTTAAAAGGTTGCTTTGATCCTAAATTTAAGCTGTATTTCCTGATGTGAGGAAACGTGTGGTTGAGTTCCTTCTCAAGGCTCAATACAGAATCTACTTCGCTGTAGCTGCTCAGGATGCCTCTCCATATAAAGGTGTTCTGGTCTTCAATATATTTAGCTTTCCCGACGTCAAAATTATAGGCCTGGCCTAGTAATTCAGGGATATTGCTTTCCCATAAACCATGAATGCCAGCCTGGTTTGTAAGCTGGCCATCATAATTTTTGGTTGTGTGCAACGGCACATAAGAATCCGCGATATAATGTCCGAGATCGCTCGACAATTGCAATATCCTTTTCGTGTTACCCTCCTTAAATGCTTTCACAAGATCAAAATAAACAATAGATATATACCAGGGTAAAGTGCCGTATCTATTTAGCGTATCCACATTGTATTTTGAAACCGCATCTTTCCAATCAATTGGAAACGAATTGCATGGATACTGGCAATAATGGTCCATTTCAATGAAATGCCGTGGAGCCTCCAACACATCGGAACTTCTTCTTATGTCAGCATCAACTGAATGATCCGTAAGGTAACCAAGGTAGAAGTTGTAAAATCGGGTCATCCCTTTGGGCAGGGTTGCTGCAGCCTGTTTATTTATCATCCTGTGCGCCCAGAATCCCCAGGCGGCTCCGTGAAGCGGTAAAAAAAATAAAAAAGTGGTTAGAAGTAAGTGGTAATTAGTAAGGCGAAATATTTTTTGACTTACCACTTTTACCTTACCACTTACCACTTGATTATATCACCCTAAACATCCTATCCCACCGCACCATCTTGTACCAGGGGACATCATGATCTAACGAAAGCCAGATGAAAAGCGGTTTGCCAACAATATGGTCTTCAGGTACAAATCCCCAATACCGGCTGTCTAAAGAATTGTCGCGGTTATCGCCCATCATGAAATAATAATCCATTTTCATGACATATTCTTTAATGGGCTTTCCATCAAGCATAACCTGTGTCCCTTCCAAAGCAAGGGTAGGATTATTTTCAAATTCCCTGATGGCTTTCTGATAAGTATAATAATTTTTCAGGGTCATCGGTATATGATCGCCTTTGCGCGGGATGTAAATTGGGCCATAATAATCTTTGCTCCAATTCAACCCGGGAAAGCCTGGAAATAAGCCTGCGGTAGGGCCGGTATCTTTGGTGTCCGTTATAATGTCAACCGCTTTAATTCCGGACCACGTCCTTAATGCTTTGGCCGCATCGGCAGTCATGAGAATTTTTATGGCATCCACTTCGCCGGTTTTCGGGTCTGTATCAATGCTCCTGAAA
>Ga0134126_10007903_pt1 | contig 13346 bp, 12 predicted proteins | sample KB31752_FD_96881 | JGI IMG/M metagenome (GOLD analysis project Ga0134126, IMG submission 96881) | Terrestrial soil microbial communities with excess Nitrogen fertilizer from Kellogg Biological Station, Michigan, USA - KB3-175-2 | ecosystem: Environmental > Terrestrial > Soil > Unclassified ...
CTGCAGCGGCTGGTCGCCGAGGACCCCACGATGCGCCTCGAGATCAACGCGGAGACGCACCAGCTCGTCCTGTGGTGCATTGGCGAGGCGCACGCGGACGTGCTGCTCGACCGGCTGTCCGCGCGGTTCGGCGTCACAGTGGATACGGTAACGCTGCGGGTGCCGCTGCGCGAGACGGTGTCGCTGTCCGCGCGCGGGCTCGGGCGGAACGTGAAGCAGACCGGCGGGCACGGCGAGTACGGGATCTGCCACATCGAGGTGGAACCGCTGCCTGACGGGGCCGGCGAGTTCGAGTTCGTCGACAAGATCGTCGGCGGCGTGGTGCCCAGGCAGTTCATCCCGTCGGTCGAGAAGGGCGTCCGGTCCCAGATGGAGGCCGGGGTCCTCGCCGGATACCCCATGACCGGGGTCCGGGTGACGCTGTTCGACGGGAAGGCGCATCCCGTGGACTCCTCGGACATGGCCTTCCAGAAGGCCGGCCGGGCCGCGCTGAAGGACGCCTGCGACAAGGCGGCGCCGATGCTGCTCGAGCCGGTCGACGAGGTGTCGATCCTGGTCCCCGACGACTACGTCGGCGCGATCATGTCCGACTTGTCGGGCAGGCGCGGGCGGGTGGTCGGGACCGTCCCGGTGGGCGTCGGCCGGACGCAGATCCGCGCCGAAGTACCGGAGCTTGAGATCACCAGGTACTCGATCGACCTGCGGTCACTGTCGCAGGGCACCGGGTCTTTCACCCGGGGCTACGTGCGGCACGAGCCGCTGCCGTCGCACCTGGCGGCGAAGGTGGCCGCCGACTCGCGGCCCGCTTAGGTTCTCGGTTTAGTCGCCTGGCCCGGGGCGCTACGCCTCGGGCCAGGCGTCCGCGAGGAGCTTGCGAGTGTCGGCGAGCAGCTGCGGAAGGACCCGGGTCATGCCGACGACCGGCATGAAGTTGCTGTCGCCGCCCCAGCGGGGTACCACGTGCTGGTGCAGGTGGGCGGCGATCCCCGCGCCCGCGACCGTGCCGAGGTTCATCCCAATGTTGAAGCCGTGCGGACCAGAAACGGAGCGCAGCGCCGTAATCGCGCGCCGCGTGTAGTCGCTGAACTCGGCGGCCTCGGCTTCGGTCAGCTCGGTGAAATCGGCCAGATGCCGGTACGGGCAGACCAGCACGTGCCCGCTGGTGTATGGGTACAGGTTCATGATCGCGTAGACGAGCTCGCCGCGTGCGACGATCAGCGCGTCCTCGTCCGTGAGCGTGGGCGCAATGCAGAACGGGCAGCCCTCGTGCGCCCCGGGACCTGTCGGCCTGCCCTCTCCCTTGATGTACGCCATCCGGTGCGGCGTCCACAAGCGTTCGAACGCGTCAGGGGCCCCGGCCTCGAAGGACTCGGCGGCCGACACTGCGGGGTCCTGGCCAGGCCTAGGGGATTCAGGCGACGATGGAACGCTCACGCTACCGATGCTAGTGGCGCGCCGCAGCTGACGCGCCCCGGGCGGGTAGAGCTATGGCGGCGCGGGCGCAAGCGCTTCTTGCTGTTATCACTCACGTAGCTGGCATAGCCGCGTCTTAGGGCCACTTCGCGTTCCACAAAAGCCGCAGACCGGTCGGTCAGACGACGCTAAGTGGCCCTAAGACGCATGCCGGGCATCATCGCGGCGCGAGCGTCTCTTGCTGTTATCAACCGCCGCAGTCCTACTGGCCCGGGTTCGCGTATACGCGGTCTGGGTGGACGAAGACCGCCGTGCGGCGTTCCTCGCGCATCACCCGGTCATAGGTGTCGAAGTCCTCGTGGGTGCCGCCCGCCGCGGTGAAGATCTCGCGCAGCAGCAGCCGGAGGCGCTCCGCGTCGATGCTCGGCTCCGGGTCGTCGGGGCCGATGAGGTCGACGCGGCCTTCGGCCGCCGCCCACTGCCAGCCGGCCCGGATGACGACGTTCGCGTAGGGGCGCTCGCGCCAGTTGGCGAGCTTCTTCGTGCCGCCCCTGGCCACCATGCCGACGACGGTCTCGCCGGTGACCGGGTGCGTGAGCACGCCCGCGTTCACGACCGACGACGAGATCGTCCCGTCGCCGCGCGTCACGGAGACCACGACAAGCCCGTGGTCTCCGGGGACTAGCTTCCTGAAGTCCTCAATGTTCGCCACGAGACTATTCAACCTCGCCAGCTGACGCGTTGGCTCGCCTGGCCGTCAGGCGACCTGGGAAAGTTCCCTGGTGCAGTGCAGGCATACGGTCGCCTCGACCGGCAGGTCGCCTGCCTTGCAGTACGGGCAGGTCTTGGTCGGGGGCGGGTCGCCGAACACGGTCTTGCCCCGCTTGCGCATGTACGCCCGGTAGGGCACCACGATCAGGTAGTAGACGACGGCCACGAAGATGATGAAGTAGATAAGTGCGCCGATGAACACGCCGAGGTTGATCCGCTGGCCATTAAGGGTCCAGCCGATTCCCTTCCCGCCTGCTCCGCCGCCCGCTATGGCGTTAATCAGCGGCGTGATGATGCTGTCCGTGAACGCCTTGATCAACGTGCTGAAGGCGAGAGCGACGACCAGCCCTACTGCAATGACGATCAAGTCGCCCTGCATCAGGAAATTCTTGAACCCTCTCAGCATTGCCATCCCCCCAGGCTTAATGCAAGCACAGTCCAGGCCGCCGGTGAACCGATCGTGCTGGCCCGCCTACCGATCAGGCGGTCCCGGCGACGCCGATCAGGTTGCCCTCGGGGTCGGTGAAGTGGCCGACCACCAGGCCCGTCGGCGCCCGCTCGGGTCCCATCCGGCGCTTGCCGCCGAGGCGCTCCGCTTCGGCCAGGGCGGCCTCGACGTCAGGTACGCCGACGTAGAAGATGACGCGGCCCGGATACCCGGCACCGCCGCCGACGCCGCCCGGAATGCCGCCCCCGTCGGGAGTCGCGACGCGGTCCACGAAACCGTAGTTCGTCGGCTCGGAGACCGCCTCGGCGACGGGGGAACTAGTGTCGAACTGCCAGCCGAACAATTCACCGAAGTAGCTGCGGAGCTTCTCCGGGTCCTTGCCGATGATCTCGAAGTGCACAACCGGGTACGCCACGAGGACTCCCTCCCGCGCTGTCTAGCCTGTCGTCCTTGGTTCGTTCTAATGACCTGGGCGGCGCGCGGAATTCATCGCGCTGGCTGGAAGTCGGCAGGCTGGAACAGCTCGATGAGGTTGCCCGCGGGGTCGGTGACCAGGATCTGGCGCCCGCCGGGGCCGGAGACCAGGTCACTGCGGAACGACACTCCCTCGCCGCGCAGGCGCGCTATCTCAGCGTCGAGGTCGTCGACGATCAGGTGGATGCGGTTTCGGCCGGGGACGGCGGCGTCGGCCGGTGTGGCGCGGGCACCGGAGCTCGCTGGCCCCGACAGCAGCAGACGTAGCGGGCCACGGACTACGTCGGCGAAGGCGGGCGAGGACATGTTGACCGTGAAGCCGAAATGAGAGGTGTAGAAGGCGACGGCCGCTTGGACATCGTCGACGAGATAGCGGACGCTTGCGTGCTGGTCGGCTGCTGACATGGCTGGGTCTCCTTTTAAGAGCGGGGGGCAGTGGGGGATGTCATGGGCGGTCCTTCGATGTGCAAGTGAGGTAGGCGCCGCGCCATGCTGCGGGGCAGCCACCAGTTGCCACGGCCGAGCAGGTGCATGACCGCTGGCACGAGCAGCATCCGGATGACGACCGCGTCGACGAGGATCGCGGCGACCATGCCCACCCCGGCGACCTTGATGAAGACCTGGTCGCTCGGGATCAGTGACGCGAAGACCACGATCATGATGGCCGCGGCCGCGGTAATCACCCGCCCGGTGCTGGCCAGTCCGGTGGTGATGGCCTGCCCGTTGACCTGGGTGCGCAACCACGCCTCCCGTATCCGGCTGACCAGGAAGACCTCGTAGTCCATGGAGAGGCCGAACAGCAGCGCGAACATGATGACCGGGATGAACGCCGCTAGCGGGGTGGGGGCGTCGATGCCGATCAGCTTGCCGGCCCAGCCGCGGTTGAGGAAGAAAGCGACCACCCCGTAGGACGCCGCCACCGACAGCAGGTTCATCACGGCCCCCATGATCGCGACGGCGATGCTGCGGAACGCCACCAGCAGCAAGAGCATCGAGACCACGACGACGCCTCCGATGAGCAGCGGGAGCCGGCTGGCGATCGACGTGTTGATGTCGATGTTCGCCGCGGTCGCGCCGCCTACGTGGACCTGCGCGGCGGTGCCCTTGGTCGCGGCCGGGATTACCTGGTCGCGCAGCGTGTGGACCACGTCTTCGGTGGCGGTCTCCTGCGGCCCCGTGCCGGGCACGACGCTGATCAGCGCCACCTCACGGGCGGGATCAAGCCGCGGCGGCGACACCGCCGCCACTCCCGCCGTCCTGCCGAGTCCAGCCTCCAGCCGTTGGAGGACCGCGCCGTCTCCGTGCGGTATGTCAGCCACCACGAGCAACGGCCCGTTGGCACCGGGGCCGAATCCCTCGGCCAGCATGTCGTACGCCTGCCGGCTCGACGTGGTGGTGGGGTCGTTGCCCTCGTCGGGCAGGCCGAAGTGCACGCCGAGGAACGGCACGGCCAGCACCAGCAGCACCGCGACGCTCACCGCGGCGGCGAGTACCCGGTGTCGCTGCACCAGTCGGCTCCACCGGGTCCAGCCCGCCGCCGGCACCAGATGACCGTCGGCAGAGACCTGGGCGGGACGCCTCCGGCCCAGCGGCAGCCGGAGGCTGTCGATCCGCGTTCCCAGGTAGCCGAGCAGCGCGGGGAACAAGGTGACGGCGGCGGCCATCACGACCAGCGTGGCGATGATCGTGACGACGGCGGTGCCGTTCATGACGGGCGACCCCGCCGCGAACAGCCCCAGCATGCTCATCGTGACCGTGCCAGCGGCCACGAGGACCGCCCGGCCGGCGGTGTCGAGCGTCGCCACGGTCGCGGCTTCGGCGTCGAGGCCTGCCGCCCGCCATTCGCGGAACCGGGTCACCATCAGCAGGGCGTAGTCGATGCCGAGTGCGATGCCCAGCATCATGCCGATGGTGGGCGCGAACGATGGCACGTCCACCGCGGCCGCGGCGAGGCCGACCAGGCTGAAGCTGACCGCGAGCGCGCCAAGCGCCATGGCCAGCGGCAGCCCGGCCGCCACCACGGAACCGAACATGATGAGGAGGATCACGGCGGCCGCGATCAGGCCGATGAACTCTGTGGCGGGCTGGGTCTGCTCGGCATTTTGCACTTCGCGCCCGCCTAGCGCGACAGTCAGCCCGTGGCGCTCGGTCGCATGCGCGGCGGCCAACATGCGCTGGGTGTCTTCCTTCGGCATGTCGTTGGGGTTGGTGACATCGAGATAGGCGTGCGCGACGAGAGTCTGGCCGTCCGGCGCGATGGCGCCCTTGGCGGCATAAGGATCGTCGACGGACGTGACGTGCGGCATGCGGCCCAGCTCAGCGAGCAGCCCGTGGACCGCGCTCCGTACCTCGGCGCTCCTGACGTCGTCGGCGCGCGCGACCACGCCCACGCTGTCGCCGGACTGGGCCGGGAACCGCTCCGTCAGCAGGGTCTGCGCCTGCGCGGAGTCCGAGCCTGGCACGCTGCCGTCGTTTACGTACGCGCCCTTGAAGGCCGCCGACAGCCCGAAGGCGATGGCGAGCACCGCGACCCAGGCGAGCAGCACGGTTCCCCGCCTGCGGTAGGCCAGCCCCGCGAGCCGACCCAGCGGTCCCGGCCGCGGTCCGCCGGGCGAGCCGCGGCGGTCGTCATGCTCGGACACCAGGTCAGCCAGGGGGAGTTGCTTCGGTTCAGTCATGGAAACGATGATCCGGATCCTGGCCGGGCGTGACCTCGGGCCGTTGTTGCCAGTTCCTACGCAGATCCGCGTAGGTTGTGCGGGCGCGGCCGCGCTCACCGCCGTAGCCCGATGCCGCAGACCGGGGCTACGCGGTCACGTGTCTGCGCTGACCAGTCCGGTCTGGTACGCGATCACGACCAGCTGCGCGCGGTCGCGCGCGCCGAGTTTCGCCATCGCATGGCTGACATGCGTGCGCGCGGTGGCCGGGCTGAGGAACAGTTCGGCGCCGATCTCGTCGTTGCTCAGGCCGCGTCCGACCAAGGCGAGCACTTCCCGTTCGCGCTCCGTGAGCACCGCGAGCACGTCCTCCGCAGCCTTGACCGCCGTCCGCCGCGCAGTGAACTGGCTGATCAGGCGCCTGGTGATGCGCGGTGCGAGCAGTGCTTCGCCCGCCGCCACCACGCGGACCGCATGCAGGAGTTCGGCCGGTCCGGCGTCCTTGAGCAGAAAGCCGCTAGCGCCCGCCTGCAGTGCCTCGAAGACGTAAGCGTCGGTGTCGTAGGTGGTCAGGATGATGATCCGGACGCCCTCGAGCCCGCGCATGCCCGTGATCTGGGCCGTGGCCTGGATTCCGTCGAGCTTCGGCATGCGAATGTCCATGAGGACAACGTCGGGCCGGGCGGCACGGGCACGCTCGACGGCTTCGGCGCCGTTGGCCGCTTCTCCTACTACGGTGATGTCGTCTTCGAGGTCGAGCAGGAGCTTGAACCCGGACCGCACGAGCCACTCGTCGTCGGCGAGCAGCACCTTGATCGGCGAGGTTGCCGGAGGTGAGGCCGACGGGCTGTTCACAGGCTTGACCCGGCGGGCGCGAGGGGCAGCCAGGCTGTGACTTCGAAGCCGCCGTCCAGCGTCGGCTTGGCGTCGAGCTCGCCGCCGAGCAGCTCACAGCGCTCACGCATGCCGAGGATCCCGCGGCCAGGCGCGGCCAGACCATCGGCCTGGTTGCCGACTGGATGGCGGGCCGAAGCGCGCGGGCGGGCGGGATCATCAGCCGGGTCGCCACGATGGCCCTGGTCCGTCACGCGGATTTCCAGGACGTCGGTCCCGGGGTTCAGCGCGACCGTCACCCGGGTCGGGCCGACGTGGCGGATCACGTTGGTGATCGATTCCTGGACGATCCGGTAGGCGGCGCTGCCCACGGCGCTTGGCAGCGGCGGGGCGGGCGAGGTCGCCTCCACCGTGACGTCGAGTCCGGCGTCGCGTGCCTTGGCGGTGAGTTCGTCGAGTGCTTCAAGACCGGGGTACGGCCTCCGGTCGTCATCGTCATCACGGAGCACCCCAAGGATGGCCCGCATCTCTTGCAACGCCCGGGAACTGGTCTGCTCGATGACCCGCAGCGCGTCGCGGGCCCGTTCCGGTCGCTTGTCGAGCACGTGCGCGGTGACCCCGGACTGGACGTTGATGATCGCGATGGCGTGCGCGACGGTGTCGTGGACCTCGCGCGCGATCCGGAGCCGTTCGGCGTCGGCCCGTGCCCGCGCCTGTTCCTCGCGGGTTCGTTCGGCCAGTTCGGCCCGCGCCACGGCTTCGGCCGCGATGACCCGGCGGGACCGCACCGACTCGCCCAGGGCCACGCACATGACCGACGCACCGATGCGGAAGAACACCCAGCCGATGGCGGCGCGCGGCTGGATGTCGGCCGCCGCGAGCAGCCATCCGGCCGCGAGCGCCGTGATGCCCGCAGCTGCGATTACCAGTGACCGCCGCCCGTCACCGTAGGCGGCGAGAGAGTACAGGGCAACGAAGAGACCGAGCCAGCCCCACCCGTCCGGGAAGCTCAGGCCGTAGTACACCAAGCTAGCGAGCGCGGCGACGCCGGCCACGGGGACTGGCCACCGGCGGCGGACCGCCACGACCAGGCCGCTCACTACCAGCAGCACATACCCGAGGTTTCCGAAGTCGGTGAGCGGACGCGCCGCCGCATGGTTGGCAACGAACGCGACTGTGCCCTGCACCCCCATCACGGTGACGAAGAGTGCCAGCACCACATCTTGCGCCACTACACGCAGGGGAAACGCGCCCGCGTGGTCTTCCATGGCGTGATCTTACAGTTTTGCGCGCAGGCCAGGCTCCGCCGAGCGGCGCGGCCTGCTACGTAGTTGGGCGTAGCAGGCCGCGGTCCGGCTACGTCCAACTACGTAGCTCCAGCGATCGCTGGTAGCCCAGGTGGTCGACCAGGTCGCTTTCCGTCCCAGCGCTTCATATAAACACCAGTTAGCGCGATCGAACGCAATGATCCCACATATTGCGTCATTGGCATAAACGACCGCAATAAATGGAGGCATCTTCTCATGGACACACTGGCGCATGCTAGACATGCCGCATTAATATCGATTCACCACGAATGTGCGATGAAGAGAGCGGGGGGGACGCCATGTTCAATCAGCCCGTACCGAGCATCCCCGCAGATAAATCCATCACGGGCGGGAAATCCAAGGCGGGCGCGCGGATCAGGTGGTTCGCGGAGAACTCAGATGCGCTCGCGGCATTGCTTCTTGGCCTTACGGCTGTCATGCTGGGGTTGTTCACCAGTGTAAAGCAGGATGTCCTTGACAATTGCATCCTAGGAACTCTAGCTGTCCTGTCATTCGCCCTCCTGCGCGACCGGTGGATCCGGGATTCGGCCGACCAAGCAACGAGAAATGCCGCCGAGAAGACCATCGAGTCACTCGCGCCACTGCAATCAGCGTTGCCTGACCTTCAAGAGCTTAAGCAGTCAGTTGATCGCATGAATGTGACCGTCGGGGGATTGGCCACCGTGGAAACACTGCAGGGAACAGCGGCCCTTGAACCGGCCTTCGCGCAAGCACGCGAGAAGACAACGCGCTGGACGTTCCGAGGCGGCACTGGCACCTACACACGCGCCATGACCCTCCCCGTGTGCGTGGCGAACGCGAGAGACAGCATTCCCAGGCGCGGACTCGACGTCCGACTGATGATCCTTGACCCACTCGACGAGCGACTGTGCGAGATGTACGCGGAGTACCGCACCTCGATCCCGTCGCGGGTCGACGGGACCGGTGAATCTTGGACGGCCGACCGGACCCGGAAGGAATCGTTCGCCACCGTGCTCGCCGCCGGATGGCATAAGCGGTCTTACAGCTTGCTGAACATCAGCGTGTACCTGGTGTCGACGATGTCAACCTTCCGATACGACTTGTCTGACTCCAGGATCATCATCACTCAGGATCACCCCGAGTTCCCAGCGATGGTGATATCTAGGGATAATCCGCACTACCACGCTTATGTCACGGAGATCAATAAGAGTCAGCAGCAGGCCAGGCCCGTCACCATCGAGGGGCCGCACGCCCAGCTAATCGAGCCGCTTACCGAGGATAAGGTACGACAGTTCTTCGCTGACGTCGGGGTCCCCTTGCCAGATTCCTTCACAGAAGGGGATGTTCGGCAGATCATCGAAAAAGCCATCCAGGCGAAGAACCCGTACGCATAAAGTAGCCACGGATGGGGGGCATGAGCATGATCGACCTTTCGAACGCCAGGAACGTAGCCGCCAAGGCCGCTGAGACAGCCGGTGACCTCGTCCGAGATAAGCTGTTCCGCAACCTGGCGGTGCACGAAAAGGGGCTAACCGGGGACGTGGTCACCGACTTGGACCTCGCCGCGGAGAAGACGATCATCAAGATTATCCAGACGCAGTTCCCCGGGCACCGCATCATCTCCGAGGAGATCGGGGAAATCCACGGCCAAGGCGCCTGGACGTGGCTCATCGATCCCCTGGACGGCACCAACAATGTCGTCGTTGGCCTTCCGGTCTTTTCCATCGGGATCACCCTCTGCCATAAGGACGCGGCGGTGGCCAGCGTCGTCCACGACCCAGTGTCCCGCCGCACGTGGTCCGCGATTCGCGGTGAAGGCGCCTGGAACACCGGCGGGGACCGCATGAACCTCCCGCGGGCCCATGACAGACACAAGCCCGTACTCGCCTGGATCCAGGGCTACAGCGTCTCCAGCAACGACCAGCGGGCCCGCGCCCTGAAACTGGTGCTGGCTAACGGTGCACGCCGCGTCCTCGATCTGTGGGCACCCCTAACCTGCTGGATGATGCTGGCGCGCGGGGACATCGACGGCATCGTCGGATACCGCATCGGTGAACTCGACCTGCACGGCGGCGCCCTGATCGCCAGCGAGGCAGGCCTCACGGTGCAGAGCTTCTCCGGCCGCCCGTTCGAGCTCCGGCTGCACGGAACGGGGGAAGACCAGTGCGTGATCGCTGGTTCGCCGACGGCCGTAAAGGAACTCGGCGACATGCTCGCCAGCGCGGACCGACTCGCCGATCCCATCGCGCATGCGGTCTCGCCTGAGCTCGCTGGCACCGCCCGGCGTGCCAGGCACCGTGTTAACCCTGACAGCGACGTTTAGCACAGGGAGAACAATGTTAATCGCAGAACTGCAGCGGGACCTCTTCGCACGCCTCAAGCATTCCGCGAGCGCCGGCGTCGGAGCCCTCGCGGACGCCCTTACCGCGGTTGTCGAGCCGATTACCTTCCGCTCGCTCCTCAGCGAGATCTCGGCAAGCAGGAACCTCCTCGAAGAGGTCGCCGAGCGATCGGTCTGGCACCCGAACGGGTTCGGCAAGATCGTCTTGCTGTCCGGCCAGAACTACAAACTCCGGCTGCACGTCTGGCGCGAGTCTGAGGAACTGCCCGATAGCTCCAGGGAGAACATCCACAATCATCGCTGGGATTTCGCCATGTTCTTGCTGGCAGGCAGTTACCGGCATCAGGAATACCGGCCAGCCGATAGCGGCAGGGACTTCCACGCGTACGCCTATCAGTCGTCAGCGGACAAGTCCACATATTCGCTCTCACCAATCGGCAGCAAGCAGCTACGGTGCGTCTTCGACGCGCGTCTGCACGAAGGTTCGAGGTACACCATCGCCAGCGACGTGATCCACCGGGTGATCCCCGATCCCGCGAACCCTCCGGTGAGCCTTGTCCTTGAGGGCCCACCCAAGCCGTGCTCGGTCGAGGTCTTCGCGCTCGAGCGGATCAGCGAGCCCGGTACGTCCGAGTTCAGCAGGCTTTCCAGCGATTACCTGATCGACAGCATGAAGGCCGTGCTGACACTGCCTATGTTCGGAGCGAGGTGAGCGCGTGCGGCCAAGAGGCGGCCGGTCGATAACAGTGCCGGCCAGGACGTTCAGTTTCGCCACGTGGAACATCGGCGGCGGCATCCTAGGCGAGTCCCACCAGCGCGGCGCCCTCCCATCACTCGCCTACTATGCGTCGGTGCTGCGACACCACGGCGCGGACGTGGTCTGCCTCCAGGAGGCACATTCGTTCGACAGCGGCGAGGGCCAGCCGGAGTACCTGGCTAGGCACTGTGGCTACCCGTACGTCGAATCGTTTCCCGTCAGCAGATCGCATCTGGCGCCGGATGCGCTGCTAACGCTCAGCATCCTGTCTCGCTTCCCGATCACAACGCGCGAGTACCGGCAGTTCCCTAATCCCGGCCTCACCGCTATCGGGCCGGATGGCAGTCACTGGGAACTGCTCGACAAGGGATACGCCAAGGCCGTCATCGAGGTGGAAGGCGCCCGACTCGGCGTACTCAACGCGCACTGCTTCCCGCTCCACTACTTCAAGGCGGCGGCAACAGAATCTCGCTTCAGGGACCTGTGGGGAATGCTCACCAACGAACTGCTTGACATGCGTGCGGAAATGCCAACGGTCGCCTGCATGGATCTTAACTACACGCCCGTCCAAGACTTGCTTGCCTGCCTGCTGCGATCCGGCGGCTACAGCAATGCCTTCGGCGGCACGTCAACGACAAGGAAGGGCGTCCAGCAGGACTACATCCTCTACGACCAGCGCATGCAGTTGCTGGAGGCTACTGTCCGCCCCACCAAGTCGGACCACTCTTACTGCCAGGTGAAGGTCGTCGTGCGCCCGGCCAGGCCGACGGGCCTGCCCAGCCGGGCGGTACGAGGTGCCTGGCGAGACTACCAACCGTCCGGCACCCGGTGACTCGTCGCTGACGCCCCTACGGGCGGTTGGAGCGGCGGTCCTGCTTGCCGGATTGGGTGCCCTTGTCGTTGACGAGGCCTGCGCGGCGCAGGGCCTCCGCCATCGCGCCGTTAGCCGGGGGCTGCGGCGCGTTGCGCCGGTCGCCGCCCTGGGCTCCCCCGCCCCGGCGGTCGCCGCCGGCGCCCTGGCCGCCGCCGCGGCGGTCGCCCGGCGCGCCCCTGCGGTCGCTACCGGGCGCGCCCCTGCGGTCGCCGCCTGCACCGCCCCGGCCGTCATTGGCCGGGCCGCCAGCGCGGGGATCGCGCTTCGCCCCGCCCTGGCGGTCGCCCTGCCTTGGCGCGGAGCGGGGGCGGCCGGAGTCACCAGCGGCCGTTCGGGGGGCTGAAGAGCGGTCACCACGGGAGGACCTGCCGCCGCCCGCGCCCGCGTCACCCTCCTCCTGCAGGCGCATGGTCAGGGAGATGCGGTGCCGCGGGATGTCGACGGACAGGACCTTGACCTTGACCACGTCGCCGGACTTGGCGACGTCGCGCGGGTCGGCGACGAACGTGTTCGACATCGCGGAGACGTGGACGAGGCCGTCCTGGTGGACGCCGATGTCAACGAACGCGCCGAAGGCGGCGACGTTCGTCACGACGCCTTCGAGGACCATGCCGGGCTCCAGGTCGCCGAGGGTCTGCACGCCCTCGGCGAAGGTCGCGGTCTGGAACTCGGGCCGCGGGTCGCGGCCTGGCTTTTCGAGTTCCTTAAGGATGTCGGTGACCGTGGGCAGGCCGAACGCCTCGTCGGTGAACTCGGTCGGGTTGAGCCCGCGCAGCGTCTTGCTGTTGCCGATGAGGGCCGCCACATCGGTGCTGGTCTTCGCCAGGATGCGGCGGACCACCGGGTACGACTCGGGGTGCACGCCCGAGGCGTCGAGCGGGTCGTCGCCGCCCTGGATGCGCAGGAAGCCCGCGCACTGCTCGAAGGCCTTCGGGCCGAGCCTGGGGACGTCCTTGAGCTGCTCTCGCCTGGCGAACGCGCCGCGCGCGTCGCGGTGCGTCACGATCGCGCCCGCGAGCGAGTCGGTGATGCCGGAAACCCGGGCGAGGAGCGGGCGGCTCGCGGTGTTGACGTCGACGCCGACGGCGTTCACGGCGTCTTCCACGACCGCGTCCAGGGAGCGCTCCAGCTTGGTGCCGGTGACGTCGTGCTGGTACTGGCCGACGCCGATGGACTTCGGGTCGATCTTGACGAGTTCGGCGAGCGGGTCCTGCAGCCGCCGGGCGATGCTCACCGCGCCGCGCAGGGACACGTCGAGGTCGGGAAGCTCGCCGCTCGCGTAGGCGCTCGCGGAGTAGACGGACGCGCCCGCCTCGGACACGACGATCTTGGTGAGGTTGAGCTCCGGGTTGGCCTTGATGAGGTCGATGGCCAGCTTGTCGGTCTCGCGGGACGCGGTGCCGTTGCCGATGGCGATGAGCTCCACGTGGTGCTGCTCGGCGAGGTTCTTCAGGATGAACAGCGACTCGTCCCACTTGTGGTGCGGAA
>Ga0134126_10007904_pt1 | contig 13345 bp, 13 predicted proteins | sample KB31752_FD_96881 | JGI IMG/M metagenome (GOLD analysis project Ga0134126, IMG submission 96881) | Terrestrial soil microbial communities with excess Nitrogen fertilizer from Kellogg Biological Station, Michigan, USA - KB3-175-2 | ecosystem: Environmental > Terrestrial > Soil > Unclassified ...
AGATAGATGTACGTGTTATCCGTCTGTTGATGCTGAAGGTCGCAATTCAGCCAGCCTTTCAGTCCTGTAGGCCCAGCGCCCAAATTCAACCGGCGTGTTCGATGATTTGCGCAATAAGCCTTAATCACGGCCGGGCGGCGCCAGAGGGAGTAGGCGATCCGAAGGGAGCCGGCGGCCCGATAACTCAGTCGCGCCGCATCATAAATCAGCGGATAGGCCTTCAGCCGATCCTGTAAATGCTGGACGGAGAGCATCATCATTTCAGTAACTGCAAAAGCCCAGCGGTAAAGCACAAACGTTACATCATGATGCGATGCCGGTTACATCATGACGCGGCGCCGCTTCGATTTTGCCCCAGTTTTGTCACGACTTCTCTATCCCGCACCGGGTCTAAAACTCGCCCGCTGAGTGCAGATGCTGTCGCCACACATGCGTGATGCATCGTGGTGCCGATATGAGCGTAGGCTGAGTTGGAGCTTCTTGCTTGATCCCACCGCGCATCGACCCGCAGCCGGCAAATATTGAGCAGCCGTTTTGGTCGGTAATGATACCTGTCTACAATTGCGCCGGTTACCTTCGCGAGGCGCTCTTGAGCGTTCTGTGTCAGGATCCGGGCCCGCGGGAAATGCAGATCGCGGTCATCGATAATTGCTCGGACGCGGATGATCCGGAATCCGTCGTCTCGGAAATCGGCGGCGGCCGGGTACAATTTTACCGCCAACTACGAAATGTTGGGGTAATCGGAAATTTCAACGATTGCATCCGCCACGCCACGGGCGAATGGGTGCATATGCTCCACGCCGACGATACAGTTCGTGCAGGGTTCTATCAGCGGCTTAGAGATGGCCTGGCAGCGCATCCAAAAGCAAAAGCCGGCGCTTGCCGATTCATACATATGGATGAGGGCAGCCACTGGCTCTCGATCGCGGAGCCGGAGGCCAGAACCCCCTCGCTCTTGAGCGACGAATTTTTTCCCAAACTGTTCGTCAAACAGCGATTTGTTTCCGCGGCTTTGGTCGTACATCGCTCGGTTTATGAAGAAATCGGCGGCTTTCGTTCGGAAATTCCTCATTGCGCCGACTGGGACATGTGGAAACGCATCGCCTTCCGCTATGCCATTTACTACGAGCCCGAACCGCTTGCCTGCTACAGAGTTCATGCGCAATCCGACATGAGCAGGCTGGTCAACACAGGTGAAAATGTCGTCGAGCAGCGTCGCTCGATTTTGCTTTCCTATGCCGAAATGCCGCGCGACAAGGTCGCGCGCTACTACCGTTCGGCGATGAAACAGGCGGGCGTTTACGCGGTCGCTCACGCGCGGCGGCTATGGGTGAACGGCAATCATCATGCCGCCTGGCGGCAGCTTAAAGAGGGAATGCGCTGCAGTATGGGCCCGGCGGTTATGGCACGCGTGCTGTTTTTCTTCGCTCGCATGGTTATGCGATAGCGATAGTACCGTTTTTGCGTGGCCTAGAGCGCGAACTGAGACTCGCTGAGACGTTCGTCCGGCCCAATGATCCGCGGCATCGGAATCGGAATAACAAACCGGCCGCCCGCCTTCCGATATCCATCCTGCTGACGGAGAATTTCACCGGCGAAATTCCAGCTCAGAAGCAGAACATCGTCAGGCCCGTCCGCCAGCAGCTTCTCCGGGTGAACGATCGGAAGTCGCTGTCCCGGCATGAACTTTCCCTGCTTGAATGGATTCGCGTCGACGACGAAGTCGAAGAATCCGCTGCCGAGATCGAGGAAATTCAATAATGTGGCGCCTTTTGCCGCCGCCCCATAGCATGCGATCCGCCGGCCGTGCTGCTTTTCCCCTGTTAACAGAGCCGAGAGTGACGATTTCAATTCCGATACGCGCGCAGAGAAGTCGACGTAATAGCCCGGCCGGTCAACGCCGAGCTTCTTCTCTTCTTCCCATTGTCGGGTCAACTGCGCGGTTGGAACGGAGTCGCGGCTGACAACAAGCCTTATTGAGCCGCCATGGATTGGCAAGCGCTCAACGTCGTTGAGATAGAGCCCATGGCGCGCAAACAGCGGGGCCAGTCCGTGAAGCGTGTGATAGAAGAGGTGCTCGTGATAGATCGTGTCGAATTCGCACGATTGAATCATGTCGACGGCGTAGGCGACTTCGAAGACCGCGATACCCTCCGGCTTCAGGAGGCGCGCGAAACCTGCCACGAAATCGTTGATCTGATCGACATGGGCGAGGACGTTATTGGCGATGATGACATCGGCATATCGGCCGTGCTGGGCCAATGATGCGGCGATTCGCGCGCCGAAAAAGTCCGTCATCGTCGGCACCCCTCGAGCGCGCGCCCGCTCCGAGGGACCGGTGGCCGGATCGATTCCCAAACATGGTATCCCGAGCTCTAAAAAATTTTGCAGCAGATAGCCGTCATTGCTTGCCACCTCGATCACGAAGGAGGCAGGACCAAGCCTGCGTTCCTGCGCTAGTTTGCGCGCCAGCGTTGACGCATGGCGGAGAAGGGCGGGAGACGACGAAGAAAAATATGGATAGTCGCGCTGATAGAGCTCTTCCGGCGGAATGGTCTCGGTCACCTGAAGGAGCGCACAGTCGCCGCAAAGCGCAACCGCCAAGGGATAGCGGCGCTCGTTTTCAAGCAAGTCGTTTTGGCTCAGGAGAGCGTTGGAAATCGGGTGTAGGCCGAGGTCGAGGACGACGCGCAGATCGCTTCCACCGCAGGAGCGGCATGCCGAGATCGGCATCTCAGAACCTTTCCCGCGAACAGTATAATTTGCACGCTTTAAATGCGCGGCAGGCCGAACGGTCCCGTCGCGATCTGAACATACGGCCTTAACGAAAAACTGTACTGAGGTGGCCTAGGGAGAGCCTGAGGCAAATCCGTGTCAAATCCCTCCGTTCTTGTTAGTCGCAACTTAGTTGTGTAGCGTTGATCGCCTTCTTTTCGCATGGTGCGAACTCCGCGCCCGCCGACGGTTTTCAGAATTTTGTCCCTCTGCGGTCTCAGAATGGACCTGGAGAGTAGCCATGGTGGACATCTTCCGCGATGCGGCTTTGGACGACGACAGCCGGCGTCGGCGGCTATACGCCGGAGACTTGTTCTTGTATTCGCCGCACGTCGCCAGCCGTGCGTTGTGCGAGCTTGGCCGCGAGATGCTCGAAGAAGCTTTTGCGCCTCACGACCCGCGAGCGATTCACCATCATATAAGCGCGGAAGAAACGGCGGCCATCCTGTCGAAGCTGAAGCCTGCCTTCATCCACCACCCTCGCTGCAAAGAACTGATTCCCGAAGTTCTTGCGAGTGTCGGATGCGATGTCGATCTCGTCTATTTCGACGTGCCGCGCATGCGCTCCGCCTATCCGAGCGATTATCTTACCTCCGGCATTGCCTATGCGTTTCATCCGCATCGCGATACCTGGTATTCGGCGCCGCAATGCCAGATCAATTGGTGGCTTCCGATCTATCCGATCACCGCGGAGAACGGTCTCGCTTTCTATCCGAAGTACTTCGACAAGCCGATTGCGAACAATTCGGAGGTCTATAATTACTATCGCTGGAACGCCGTCAGCCGGGGAACGGCATCCCAGCATATCCGTACCGATACGCGCGTTCAGCCTAAGCCGCAGGAGCCCGTATCGGGACCTGTGATCACGCCCTTGCCAGAGCCCGGCGGGATGATTCTGTTTTCAGGCGCGCAATTGCATGCGACTGTCGAGAATACGAGCGGCATCGCTCGCTACAGCATCGATTTTCGCACGGTGCATCGGAATGATGCGAAGGAGCGCGGCGGTGCGGCAAATGTCGATTCACGCTGCACCGGATCGGCAATCCGCGACTATTTGCGGGCGCGCGATCTGGCGCGGCTACCGGCAGATGTGATCGATGAATACAACGACGGCACGGAATTGGACGAAGGCCCCCTGATCTACACTACGTGAGCGATGGCACAAGCATTGTCGCCGCAAGCTCATCCCGATCTTCAGGATAGAAGGAGCTGCTGAAGGGATGGCTACTTCATTGCCACCCTCAGGCGACGCTTCGCGGCAGGCCGGGATGGAGCGCTCATTCGCAGAAGCAATCGCACTCGTCACGGGCGCCAGCAGCGGTATCGGCCGGGCGATTGCGCTCGCCTTGGCAGCAAAGGGTACGAGCCTTTGCCTGGTCGGCCGCAATCGCGATCGGTTGGCCGAAGTCAAGACGGCAGCCCACAGTGCCGGCGCGCGCGAAGTCCTGGCAGTTCCGGCCGATTTGACGGATGCCGACGATTTTGAGCGGCTCACTGCTGCGGTCGGCCAGGTCGGCGATATCGATATTCTCGTCCATTGCGCCGGCGAATACGCGCGCGCGCCGCTCGAGGCCGCCGCTGTCACGGACATGGACGCGCTTTACGCGGCGAATCTGCGCGCGCCCTATCGGCTGACGCAATTCTTCCTGCCGGCTTTGCGCCGGCGAAAAGGGGATATCCTTTTTATCAATTCGACCCAGGGACTTGCCGCGAGCGCCGACGTCGGCCAATTTGCCGCAACACAACACGCATTGAAGGCCGTTGCCGACAGCCTGCGTGACGAAATCAATGCCACAGGCGTGCGTGTAACGACGCTCCATGTCGGCACCACCGCAACGCCGCGTCAAGAACGGATCTTTGCCGCGACCGGCAGGCCTTACGCGCCCGATCGGCTGATGCAGCCCGATGACGTCGCTTCGGCGGCCATTGCGGTTCTCGGCTTGCCGCGTAGCGCGGAAGTAACCAGTCTGAGCATACGGCCGATGCAAAAGCCGTAGCGGGCGCCATAGAATCGACCAGATGCGCACATGTTCCGTTGGATCCGATATGACTGGCAGCGCCGAGGAAATAAGCGAACATAAATTCGAGCAAGGCATGATTCGCGGTGATGATTCCGCGGCGATGATGGATCTCATTACCGAGCTCTATCCGATCTGCCGCAGCATCACCGGCGATGGAATGCGCCGCAGCCTTTCAATCCTGAAACGGCACATACCCCTCGAAATGCGTGAGGTGCCATCGGGCACCCCGGTGTTGGATTGGACCGTTCCCAACGAGTGGAACATTCGGGACGCCTATATCGAGACCCTTGACGGGCGGCGCGTCGTCGATTTCGCCGCGTCCAACTTGCACATCCTCCAATATAGCCACGCGGTCGATCAGGTCGTGCCGATCGAGGAGCTGCAGCGGCATCTCTATTCGCTGCCGGAGAAGCCCGATTGGATACCCTATCGCACCGCTTACTACGCGAACACGTGGGGATTTTGCGTGACGCAGCGGCAGCGCGATGGGATGACCGAGCCCGCCTACCGGGTCGTGATTGATGCCACTTTGGCGAAAGGAAATCTCACTTACGGCGAATTTCTGGTGCAAGGCGCGTCGGAGGAGGAGGTTTTATTTTCCTGCCACTGCTGCCATCCGTCACTCGGCAACGACAATCTGTCTGGCATGGCGGTTGCGACGATGCTGGCGCGACATGTGATGGCGGCGCCACGCCGCTTTACATATCGGTTCTTGTTCATCCCCGGCACGATCGGCTCCATCACCTGGCTCGCGCGCAACGAGGGAACCATTCCGCGCGTACGGCATGGGCTGGTGTTAAGCTGCCTCGGTGATGCCGGTTCCGGCACCTACAAGCAGAGCCGAGAAGAGGGCGCGCTCATCAACCGCTATGTCGAGCATATTCTTCGCCACAGCGGCTCGCCGTACACGATCACGCCCTTCATCCCTTACGGCTATGACGAACGACAGTATTGCTCACCCGGCTTCAATATGCCGGTCGGCTGCTTCATGCGCTCGCCCAATGGCGGCTACGCAGAATATCACACCTCCGCCGACAACCTCGATCTCGTGAAGCCCGAAGCCCTGACCGATTCGTTGCAAAAGCTGAAGCAAATCGTGGAGGTGATCGAAGGCGACATCATGTGCCGCAATCTCAATCCGCGGGGCGAGCCGCAACTCGGCAGGCGAGGCCTCTATCGTCCCATCGGCGGCGAGGCGGACGCCGGCACTTTCGATCAGATGACGCTGTTGTGGGTCCTCAACCTGGCCGATGGCCGCCATTCGCTCTTCGATATCGCCGAGCGATCGAAGCTGCCCTTCTCGTCGATCCGGGCCGCGGCCGACGCTTTGATGAGCAAGGAGCTGCTCGAAGCCGTTCTACCGGCCTGATAATGCGAACCGTTCGCTCGAAGCGGGTGGCAGGCTAAAACGGGTAGTCACCGATTTATCACATCCTTGGCACAGGTGATCCCATAGGCTCGCGGTGATGAGCACGATCGCCACGGTATTCCGCCGTCTTGAGCCGTTACTGCCGATCCGCTCGTCCGAGGCTGCCCTGCGCCTGGCGATACATAGCCCGCCTCTCCGCGCCGCGGTGAACCGAATCTACAATTCGCTTGGCTGGCGCCAGAAACGCTACTTCTGGCATCTGTTTGGAGGCGCGTTCATCGATCACGAGGCCGGAGCATTCGATGCGTATTGGACGGTCATGTTCAATGGCCATGCGATCGTCTTGCCGCTGACTGCCGATCGTCTCTGGCTCGACTGGCTGCTGGCGGTTTCTCTTCTTGGCCAGGACGCCGAGGTGAAGCACACCTACGCCTCTATTCTCAACTCGAAGCGACGACCGGATTTATTTGTCGATGTCGGCGCAAACTATGGCCAGAATTCGATATTGTTTCTTTCACACGGTGTCCGCACGATTTCGTTCGAGCCCAATCCTGTTTGTCATGAGTACTTTGTGCAGACCGCGCACCTTAATCAGGTAAAGCCGGATATTCGGAACCTTGCCATCGGCGACTCTCACGCCCCGCTTCAGCTCCTTTTCGCGGAAGGCGAAACGTGGAACGGCTCCGCCGATCCGGGTACGCAAGAACGATTGCGGGCAATCGCCGGCAACAGATTACGTAAGCTCAGCGTCGGGCAAACTACCCTCGACGACGTTCTGCGGTCGCACACGACAGAGCATACGCTCATCAAAATCGACACCGAGGGATTCGAGGGCCAGGTGCTTCGCGGCGCGCCCAACATTTTGGCGACCCGCAAGGCGACGATTATTTTCGAGGCTTGGCCTGAGCCGAGCGCACGGGCCCCGATTTATGAGATCCTTGCCAGCGCGCGTTACAGCATCTTCCCCATGCCCTGGACGGGCGAGCCATGCCGCTCGCTGAGCTTGGAAGCATTTGCGACAGCCATCGGAATGAATTTCCTCGCACTGCCCGCGGAGTGTGCGCCGTCCTGACGCGGCGAAAAACGCTGGCGCAGCCATCGTTGGCTACCGTGACCAAACCGTGTCGGTACTACGAAGTCGAGCATTCGCTCAGCGTCAGGCTGTACGATCCGGCGCAAATTCGGAGGGGCTAGCGGGCCAGCAATAAACCGCTTTTGCAATTTTGAATTGTGTTTCAAGCCTCGGGCATTCCAAGCGTGGGGTGCGCCATGAATCGTATAGCTGAACCAACCAAGCACCTTCTTTCATCGACAAATGACGTTGCCGCGCTAGGGGCGCGTCTATTGCTTCCGATCATTGGCGGCGCAGTCGTCGCGATGACTGTCGTGTGTTTCGTCGCGCAACCAATTTGGGGCGATCAGTCCTGGTTGCTGTACGCTGCGTCGCGCGTTCTCGACGGAGCACGGATTGGAACTGACCTCGTCGAGGCAAATCCACCGACGATCATTTGGCTCTCGGAGATACCGGTGGCGTTGAGCCGCCTGCTCGACATATTGCCTCAGACGGCGATGAAAATGTGTCTCGGGTTGCTGCTTTGCGTCTCCGCGGCATGGTGCGCGTTCATGGTTCGGCGCACCGCCCAAAAAGCATCGGGCAGCATGGCATTATGGTTGGCGATCGGGATCGCCTATGCCACGACGGTCTACTCCTGGGCTTATGTCGGCCAGCGCGAGTACGTCATGGTGCTGTTGCTGCTGCCGTATCTCGTCACCGCGGCGCTCCGGCTTGATGGCGTTTCGCCAGTGGCTTGGCAGAGCTTCGTGGCAGGCGCGGCGGCATTCGTCGCCCTATCGATGAAGCCGCACCATTTTCTGATTGTCGTTGGGATCGAATTCTTGCTCGCTTGCCGCGATGGTATTCCGCGTAGCCTGCTGAGGCCCGAGGCAGTGGGAGCTGTGGTCGCTGCGGTAGCCTATTCTGCCGCGCTCGCGATTTTCGCGCCCGACTACATAACGAAGGTAATCCCTCTCGCGTATAATGCGTATCTCGTATATCAGCACGTTCCGCTGCTGACGCTCATAGAACCGCGGCGCACCGTGAAAGTCGTTGTCGTGCTTTTGTTATACGCGGTGTTGCGCCGGCGTCTGCAATATCGGACGCTGGCCGACATATTCGCCATCGCGGCGGTCGGTGCGACGACCGGCTATCTGATCCAACAGAAGGGCTGGCAATATCAGTTCGTTCCAGCCGACGCCTATTTCATCCTGCTTTTAGGTGTCATTCTCGTCGACCGCTTTATCCAGGTCACAACGTCGCTGCAACGACGCGCATTTTGCGTCAGGACCATGAGCGCGACAGCGTTGGTAAGCTGCCTCTTCGTCGGATTGTTCTATTATCCGATCCAGTCCGCGAAAGCGGCGGCCGACGTCGATGAGAATAGGGTGGCGGTACAGCAATCGATTTTGGCGGCATTGCCAACCGGCACGTCGATTGCCGTTCTGGGACCAAATTATGCGAGCATTTTCGATTTTGTGCTTAGGTATCGTTTGAAGTGGTCAGAGCGATTCATCGGCTTTTGGACACTCGAGGCGATTTTCAGCGCTGAGACGGCGGCTGACGGAAACGTGAAGCAAAGGCAATTGGCGAAACTCGCGGACGTGACGCGTTGGACCCGTGCCGCTGCAGACGAAGATTTGCGACGTTGGAAGCCAAGCCTGGTACTCGTCGAACGTTGCGCGGATCCGACGATATCGTGTGGGGCTTCGAAGTCCTTGCGCGAAATCGACATGCTGCAGTGGTTCGAGGAAGATCCGGCTTTCAGAGCCGATTGGGCAAACTATGAAAAGTGCGAGGAGCTCGGCTACTATGAGGTCTGGTACTTGAGACAAGATGCCGGCGTGTGCAAGGCCGTAACCTCGATCGCTTCGCACCGCAATGGCCCGCGAGCTTCCCGCCCTGCTAGTTAAGCGGCATCGTTGCGAACGATGCCAAGGCGAGAGGAGGCTGGTTCCAACGATCTCCTCGCCGTCAGGCTTTCTCTCGCGCCTATAGACCCTATAAAATCGGCGGAATGCTCAGGACGCTCACCGATTTCGGCGATCTAGCGCTGCTGCTGCCGCTTGCCGTCATCGTGACGGTATGGCTCGTCGCCATCCACCAGTTGCGCGCGCTCGTATGGTGGCTCGCCGCGCTGGCGCTGTGTATGGGCGTCACCGCCGTCCTTAAGATCTATTTTTTCGTGTGTCCCCCGCTTGCCGATCTCCATAGCCCGAGCGGTCACACGAGCTTCAGCACGCTGGTGTATGGCGCTCTGACGCTTGCCGTCGCGATCGCTGTCAGTGACTGGAAGCGTGTTGCGGTGCTGCTTGCGGGAGCGGCGTTCATCATGGCGATCGGCATCTCGCGTATCGCTATCCAGGTGCACAGTATTCCGGAAGTCCTCGTGGGTTGGCTCATCGGTGTGGCCGCTCTTGCGGTGTTTGCATCGAGATTCTGGCCTGATCGTCCCGCCGCGCCCCGCGTGCAAGGCTTGGTCATTGCCTCTGTCGCGTTCGTGGTGATGCTGCACGGCCAGGCACTCCAGGCAGAGGGCATCCTTCACGCCGTTGGACTTTATCTAAGTCATGCCGGCATGGCGTGTTTCTGACCGGAGGATGGCCGCGCTACCGCGCTGAGCAAGTCACGCCGTTCCAGATGCCATGCGCCCGGTTGCAGCTCTCGGGATCGTCGGCACAGCCGGCGAGCACGAGCGAGGCCATGAGAACAGCAAGCCGGGCAATCGCGCGAAGGCGTCTGTCTTTTCGCTCAATGATTCCGACGGCCGCCGGTCTTCGGCTGGAATTCCTCAATCCGCTTTGACCCTTCCGCTTTTATGAGGATCGGATCGATCGTTTTTCCAGCCTCCGACCGACACTTCTAACGCTCGTTTGGCGGTTAATCGGTCTCCCGCGGCTTCTGTATCTCGCTTTTCTGTTCGGGTTCCGCGCCGGCATTTACATCGCCGCGTTCACGCTCTAGCTCGATGACATCTTGCAGAGCTCTGCCCGTCGCGTCGCCCGTTGGGCGAGGCTGCCTCCCTGTTTTCTGACCGTTAGGGCTTTCCGTGTTCATATGTTTTTGAAACGGCATGCGCCACCTATCGTTTCATTCCTGCAGTCGTTTCGGTACGAACTTTATCGCAAACGCCCAGCACAGTAGCCGTGAGCCATTGCCGCCGTGCCGGGCGTCGTGTACCGCGCGGGGAACGGAAGAGGTGCCCAGGCTCGTGGGCACGACCGCTTCGACGGCACTATTCGTACGTTGGCGACGCGTTCCGGTTTTCAAGGGATTTGATTGAATGTCCTCTCCGCACCGGAGAGGACTGCGACAGATTGTCGTGCTGTTGCTCGTTGCATATGAGCACAGGACAACCCTAGCTACGAGAAAAAGACGGCAGACCGCCGCCTAAACAAGGGGTTATTGCACTCGTTTGCCGCTCTGCATCAGGCCGAATGCGCGAGCATCGTGTAGCCACCAAGCTGGATCAGTGCGCCGAAGGCCACAACCGCGTCAACCACCGACGTTCTAACCCTTTTGGCTAGCTTCGTTATTGTCACAAAATATTTATAGTCCGAGCCACACAAACCAAACAGAGAGACCCTCAGAAGGGTGCCAGAAGGGGTGCGGCAAATGACAGGTAACTTTCCAGTTTTGCGTTTTCTTAGAGACTGTGAAGCCGGCCTGCGAGAACTGGCCGCAACGCATCCCGATCGGATGGGCTCCGATTTACTTCGTCTCGCAGATGAAGTCTCTGCCCATGCCGGCAGGCTCGTACAGCAGTTGGTCGAAACCGGATTAATGTTGACGTAAACCGCTCAGAGCGCAGCTACCAATCTCACCAAAATGGCTTTGCGGCCGTCTAAGCGTATAGAATTGGAAAAGACCCCAAAGTACGGGTTGCTCACCTTTGTGAAGCTGGTCTAGCGGGAAGGTCAATCCTGCGATCTGTCACGACGGGTGTTTGGGGGGCCATATGCGATACCGCTACTACTTTTTTGATTCGCAAGTTCGAATATCTGGTTGTGAAGAACACCTATCGGACTCCGATGCCCTCGCAATCGAGCACGCACGAAAGATTCGTGATGCACGCGGAGGTCACGACAGCTTCGAAGTGTGGGATGGCACTCGCCTGATCCACAGCGAGATAGGAACCAAAACGTACGAAAAAAAAGATCCGCCGACGCGAAGCAAAGATCCGCGGACGCGGAGCTAAGTCGTAGGTTAGCGTAGGAGCGCCTTCAACGGCCGAGCCGTGGATTCCACGGTTCTCACACATCGCAATTTCCGGCCTTCGCGAGGAGGCCAGCCGCGCTGCGGAGGTCTTGTGGCGCATCCTGCCCGGGCTCGTTGCAACGCTTTGATGTGGATCAAAGCAGAGGGCCGCATATTTTCCTACGTTTACGGTTGAAACGGTGACACGGCCAAGGCGCTAGCCGGCCGTGAGCATAGCTTCCCAACATGAAATGGAGCGGGCAGCTTCCTATCGGGGGTAAAATTGAATCTTGCGGAATTACGGACGGTTGTAGCCGAGCGCCGTGCGCGCGCTCTAAGCGCGCGTGAACTGGCAGATAATCTCCTGGATCAAGAAGAGCGGCAGGAAATATTGCGATACGCCGATAAACTGGACCGAGACGTTGCTCGGCTTGACGCAGAAATAGTGGCGAAAAAGACCGCGCAGAACGCTATTGATGTGATCTAGCCGCTCTGCGGGTCCATCATCGCATTCGACGGATGTGGCTTCTCGCGTAAGCGCCGCCGGCACCGAGACCGACAAGTCCTCCCATCCGCTATCGGTGTGTTTCTCTTTTTGGCGTTTGCGAGCGCCAAGCGACGTCTGTTCGCCGGCCAATCGTCGAGGCGTTCGTGCCGGTGGCAAGGGTGGCACGAAGCCGGCTCTGGCCGTTATTATCAACGCTCACCGTCATAGCCCTGGCCGAATTGGTGAAGCACATCGAAAGGCCGGCGACGCGGGAATACGTGTGGCGCGCCATAAAAATGGGCGCGGAAGAGAAAAGAGCGTGGGAGGAAAGAAATGACGTGTAATGGGATGAAGCCGGTGCTGGCCGCCGCCTGGCTTTCGCTTTTCGTTGCCATGCCGGCCCAAGCCGCCGACACCATGAAAATCACCGTGTCGGCCCTGGCTTCGGGTTTTGGCGATTATTTCATCGCGATCGATCGCGGCTATTTCGCAGAAGAAGGCATCGAGGGGAAGATCATCCAGGCGGGCGGCAATACAGCGACGCCGGCGCTGCTCTCGGGCGATGTGCAATATTCAACCTCGGCCAGCATCGCCATTAGCGCCATTCTGCGTGGCGGCGAATTGAAGATCGTCTATGTGAATAACGATCGCGTGCCCTATCAGCTTTGGACGGCCATGCCGTCCGTGCAGACACTCGCCGATCTCAAAGGCAAGCGGGTTGGTGTCGAGACGCGCGGCGATACGCATGAACTGGCGATGCGTGCTGTCTTCGAGGATGCGAAGGTTGATCCATCCACGGTCGTCTTCGCGCCGCTTGCCAATCGCGCGGCGATTGTCGCCGGTGTGATGTCGGGCGCGTTGGGTGGCGCCAGCCTCGTCACTGACGAGGTTGAGCGTATGCGGACGATTCCCAACGCCCGGCTGGTCGCCGATCTTCAGAAAGTTCATCTGATCGCCGGCGGCGGTGTGTTCTCCGATGCGATGCTGAAGAATAATCGGCCGCTGGCGGAGCGCTTCATGCGTGCCGTGGTAAAGGCGCGCCGCCGCGGCCAAGCTCATCCCGAGGATGTTGTTGCGTCGGTACTGAAGCGCAATGCCTCGGCGACAGCAGAACAGGTGCAGGCAGCGATGGCCGCGCAGCGCCCGCTCAACACCAAGGACGGCACGATTCCTGTCGATGTGCAGCAGCGGGAAATCGCCAACCGTGGCGAGGTGATGGGTATTGCCGCCGATCAGCGCCCGGCGCCGGACAAGATGTTCGATTTCTCGCTGCTGAAAGAGGTCAATGCCAAGCTCGATGCCGAGGGTTGGAAGCCCTAGTCCCTGCCGCGAAGAGTGAACGATTAAGCGACGGTCGCCCGCGGATCCGTGCGTTGCAATTCGGCTTTGAGAAGACGCCAGATTTTGTGACGCAAGGCGACGAAGGGCGCGCTCGCCTTTAT
>Ga0134126_10007905_pt1 | contig 13345 bp, 10 predicted proteins | sample KB31752_FD_96881 | JGI IMG/M metagenome (GOLD analysis project Ga0134126, IMG submission 96881) | Terrestrial soil microbial communities with excess Nitrogen fertilizer from Kellogg Biological Station, Michigan, USA - KB3-175-2 | ecosystem: Environmental > Terrestrial > Soil > Unclassified ...
GAAATACGCCCCCGCCTTCCCGTGCGTCGAGACGGTCCATGCCCGCCCTGGCTTGGTGGTGACGCGAGCCAGCCTGGAGGCCCTCGGAGTGGTGGCATCCCTGGAGAACATCGCAGCGGCCCCTCCTCCCGGCCGTGCTTCTCGCCGCTCCGGCCGCCGCGGCTGGCCGAGCTATCAGCGCTGCGTTGAACACGCCCCGCCGGCACGCGACGGGGACAGGCCCGATATCAGCCGAGCGGATTTCACCTTCTGTCTGCTGGCGATTGATTGGGGCTGGAGCGTCGAGGAAACCGCCGCCCGCCTGATGCAGGAAAGCGCCAAGGCCAGGGAGAACGGCGAAGCCTATGCTCGCCGCACGGCAGACAACGCCGCCGCAGCACTCGCCCGCCGACACGACCAAGGCCGGTGAAAGGACACAGAAAGAACTATCGCTAGCGAACGAAATTATCGAGTGCTTCCTGCACCGAGCGGCCGGCTTCTCTGTCCGCCCCAAAAAGCTGGGAGCGGATCGGCAAAGACGACGGGTGAGGAAATCGACCTGGGAGGGACAGCCATGAGGCTAAGGGAAAGGCTGGACAGGATTGAGCGTATGCTTGCCGTCCTCGTGGAGCGGCAGACGGTGAGGGATTTCTATACCGTGGAAGAGTTCGCCAAGATCGTGGGCAGGGCAGAGTATACCTGCCGGGAGTGGTGTCGGCAGGGGAGGATTTCCGCCAAGAAACTATCCCACGGGCGGGGGAATGAGGGCGAATGGCGCGTCTCCCATGAAGAGTTGCTCCGATACCAGAAGGAAGGCTTATTGCCCTTGCGTCGTTTTGGGTGATTCTTCGGGGCTTTTCACAAGAGGATCACCCATCAAAACTGGCCCCTCCTCCTCTCCGAAAACGAGGGCCATCGCGGCCTGTATAGTCCTGGGATACAGGTGCGTGTACCGCTTGGTCGTCTCGGCGTTGAGGTGCCCGACGATAGCCATGATAACCCGGTCAGCGACACCACGGCTGGCCAGCAAGGAAATCAGCGAGTGCCGCAGGACGTGGTAGCCGCGCAACATTTTCCACTTTGTTTTTCGGAACAGCCACTTGAATGCTTCGTGGGCGGTTGTCTCGCCAAGGGATTCATCCTTCTCACGGCAGATCGTAAACGGTCCACCGGGGTGGTGATTGTCGAAGAAGTCCTTCATGACCTCAGCAAGCAGTGGCGTCAGCGGAATGTGCCGGGTAGTTTCCGTGCCCTTCTTCTTTTTCTTTTCCCGAATGATGACGATGCCCTGCTCGAACTTGAAGTCGCTGACGTGGGAGCGTAGCATCTCGCTCTTGCGGGCGCCCGTGTGGGCGGCGAAGACGAATAAGGCGTAGAGCCAATGTCGCTTGCCATTGATCCGGATATATTCCAGCAGTTCGTCGATCTCATCCTTCTTCAGATAGAGAGCATCCCATAATTCTCTCTTCTCGCGCTTGGAAAGCCCTCCTCGGCTAACAGCCGCTTCAATTTCGGCCCAGGTCTGGAACGGCGGCTTCTCTTTCTGGCGGGGATAGGCGATGCCCTCAATGGGAGCGCCACCCACGACATAGCCCATGCGGCGTGCCCAGCCCCAAATGGTCCGCAGAGTATCCAGCTCCTTCTTGACGGTCTGGGGACGGATTGGCCGCTTCTGCCACGTCTCCTTGGAGCGGGCGTTGACGTACTCCTGCAAGGTTCCTGTTTTGATGGTGCCGAGGGCCGTCGTCTTGCCGATGAGGCGTTGCAGATGGGCGGCATGGATTCTCTCGGTGCGTCGAGTATTGGCCTCTTTGGCACCCTCGGTGAACTGCTCCTGGTAGGTGGCGAACAGATCGGCAAGCGTCCTTACCAGCTTGACGCTGGCCTTCTCGGTGAGTTTGCCATCGGAAAGGATGAAAGTGAACGGGTCGGCATCGGGTGGCATGACGATGCGGCCCTGCTCTAGGAACTGGATGGTGTCATCGACCCGGCGAAGGATGCTCTGAGCCTTGTTTTCGTCCTTGGTCTTGATAGAGCGGTGATACTGCACGCCGCCGTAGTAAAAGCGGATGCGATAGCGGCCGGAAGCGGGATCGAGCGCGATGGCTGCCATGACTGTAATCTCCAGTGGATAGATGACTACAGAATTATACAGCGGGTTGGTGAACGGGCGTTGCCCATGCAAATACCCGGCAATAGCCTTGTTAGGACAGATTTAGGACAGATCAATGAAAAAGAGCCTGCGGTTTTTGCCGCAAACCCTTATCAAAACAGTGTCTAAGCAAGGCTCCCCGAGTAGGACTCGAACCTACAACAAACCGGTTAACAGCCGGTTGCTCTACCATTGAGCTATCGGGGAAAGACAGGCGAGCGTGTTTGTAGGGGGCTACCCTCCAGCACGCTCGCCTAGTCAATTTCTAGAATAACTCCCCTACATTCGCAAGTCCTTTTTCGTGAAATGTCTCTATTGAAGGGACATGGACATGGGGGTACACGGTCATGGCCGATCGCGTGGCGATCATCGGTGCCGGATTAGCGGGGTTGGCGGCGGCCGTACCGCTGGCCCAACGCGGTTTCGCCGTGGCGCTGCTGGAGTCGCGCCCTCGCGCCGGCGGCCGAGCCAGTTCCTTCACGGATGTCGTCAGTGGACAATTGCTCGATACCTGTCAACATGTCAGCATGGGTTGCTGCACCAACTTCGCCCACTTCTGCCGTACTGTCGGCATCGCTCACCTGCTCCAACCTCAGCCCGTCCTCTGGTTCATGACACCCGATCGCCGTACCAGCCGATTCGCCGCCGGTCCTCTGCCGGCACCATTCCATCTGGCGGGCAGTTTCCTCCACGCCCATTATTTGAGTCTCTCCGAGAAGATACGTATCGCCTGGGGGCTGGCCTGTCTGCGGCGGACATTACCCAAGACAGATCCGCCCTTCCTCGACTGGCTGACACGCCATCGGCAGACGCCGCGCACCGTGACACGCTTCTGGGGTCTGGTTCTGACCAGCGCCCTCAACGAGACGCCCGAACGAGTTGGATTGCGCTACGCGCGCAAGGTGTTCCTCGATGGCTTCCTGCACCATCGCCGCGGCTTCGAGGTTGAACTGCCTCGTGTCCCACTTGGTCGCCTCTACGGTGAGGAACTACAGACTTGGCTCGCCCGTCACGACGTGCGCCTTCTGCTGGGATGTGGCGCACGGCGACTTCAACTGGCCAACGGGCGTATCGAGAGCGTTGAACTGCGAAACGGCGAGACGATGCGCGCGGAGTGGTACATCGCGGCCGTGCCGTTCGATCGTCTGCTCGATCTGCTGCCGGCGGAACTAATCGAACGCGAACCCTACTTCGCCGGTCTGCGGCAGTTGGAAACATCGCCCATCACGAGCGTCCATCTGTGGTACGATCGACCCATCACGCCGTTGCCGCATGTCGTGCTGGTCGATTGCCTGGGGCAATGGCTTTTCAATCGCGGCGAGACGACACCCGGCGAACACTACGTTCAGGTAGTCGTCAGCGCCGCGCGACAGTTCCGCGGAATGGGACACGACGAGGTGCAACAGGTGGTAGTGGAGGAGTTGGCCAGGCTGTTCCCGATCGCGGAGGAGGCGACGCTTCGGCGCGCTCGTGTGGTGACGGAACACGCCGCGACGTTCAGTGCCATGCCGGGCGTCGATCAATGGCGACCGAGCCAGGCGTCGCCGGTGGCGAACCTTCTCCTCGCCGGCGATTGGACGGCGACGGGCTGGCCGGCGACGATGGAGGGCGCCGTGCGCAGCGGCTATCTCGCCGCCGAGGCATTGCTCGAACGTCGCGGCACAAAGGAACGACTGGTTCAGCCTGATTTATGATAAGAGACAGAGATTTTGTCCACTATTTTCTCTGTGGGAAACTTTGCATCAACACGGAGTAATTGGCCCCTCCAGCATTTTCTTCCGCGGCCGGCCTGTCCTAATAGCTGTAATAAGAGGCCGGCACATGCCAGGCCTGCGGGTAGAGCAACAGCAGGTCGTAGGCGATGTCGCGGCGCTTGGTAAATTGGCTGCGTCCCAGCCAGTAGCGCATTTGCTGGGGTTGGGGCGCGGCACCGGTCAGGTCGATGTACAGCGCGTTGATGAAACCGGCCGGGGTGCTGCCCGCGTTGCGGAAGTATTCCGGGCCGGACAGAATGGTTGCCAGAACCAGTTCCGGCGGCTGTCCAATCGCCAGGCCGTGCGCCCAGCCCCCGGCCCCAAGATCGGCGTTGCGGTGTAGGAAGTGCTGATACCAGAAGTTCACCGTCACCGGCGCGGGGGGCGGGTAGGGATAAATCGATTGCGTGTGCAGCGGCTTGACCAGAACGAGCGCCACCAGACAGGTCAACAGCGAGATGCGATACATAGGTCGTCTCCTCGTCTGGGAACCCTACTTGTTCTTGAGAGCCGCGGGTTTTTTGTCCAGAGCGGCCCGCAACAGTTCGTCACGGTTGATAAAGCCGTCCTTGTTCGTATCGATGACAGTAAAATTGGCTCGAACGGGTCCTCTCGCCTCAGCCTTGCTGATCCGGCCATCGCCATCGGCGTCCAACTCCTTGATGAGGAAAGCGATCCGGTCCTTGACGACTTGCTCCCGCGCCGCCTTCAACTCGTCGGCGTCCAGTTTACCGTCCTTGTTCTTATCGGCCCGGCGGAGGAGATCGTAGGCGCGCTGCAATTCGCCGCAACAACCCGCATCGTGGGCGCTCATCTCAAGGATAGCGTAGATCAAGTCCGACGAGCGGCGCTGCGGCAGCAGGTGAAGTAGGCCGCGATCCACTTCCGCTCGGCTGAGTTTGCCGTCCTTGTCGGCATCAATCCGGTCGAAACGGGCGCGCAGGCCGGGAGGCAGTTCATCGCGAGTGAGGAAGCCGTCCTTGTTCTTGTCGTGGTCGTCAAACATTTCGTCAACGTGCGAAGGGGTGGCCGGCTTCGGCGTGGCGGGTCTGTCCTTCGGCGTAGCGGGTTTGTCCTTCGGCTGAGCCAGCAACAGGCCGCCCAGGAGGAGGACGGTAAGGCCGGACACGGTCAGGAGTTTGAGTCGCATGAGACACGTTCCTTTCCGCCAAAGAGACGCGGGGGGCATCCGACTTACCGCGGCTCATCGTTCGATTTGGGAGGTCGCTGCTGACAGCAGAAGGAAGGAGGTATGGATAGCCGTGAGGGATCGGCTCTGTTCGCGCACCTCGCCTTTTGCCCCGTCTTCGTTGAAGTCGGCCTCTCTCGGATAAGTCGCCTTCAGGAAATGATTTCGACGACAGTAATTGAATCTACTTCCTCCAAGGAATGAATTCAATGGTTTTCCTTGTTTGGTCGATCGGGAAAAGATGGATCGCTCCTCCCAAGAGAATGGCCCCCCAAAATAATAGCCATCTCGTATGATCCGTTACAGCGATTTCTTGCGTAGCCGCAGCGAATTGGCGATCACCGACACCGATGACAGACTCATCGCTGCCCCTGCCAGGATCGGGTTGAAGATGCCGACGGCCGCCAGCGGAATGCTCACGGTGTTGTACACGAATGCCAGGAACAGATTTTGCCGGATGGCCGACAACGTGAAACGACTCAGGCGGCGCGCGCGGGCGATGGCACGCAGATCGCCACGTACCAGCGTGACACCGGCGCTCTCCATCGCCACGTCGGTTCCGCCGCCCATCGCGATGCCGACCTGAGCGCGAGCCAGGGCGGGAGCGTCGTTGCTGCCGTCGCCGGCCATCGCGACGATGTGTCCCTCCTTCTGCAAACGAGCCACAACCTCGCTCTTCTGCGCCGGCAAAACCTCGGCGATCACTTCATCGATGCCGAGCCGTCGGGCTACCGCCTCGGCTGTCGTGCGATTGTCGCCGGTCAGCATGAGGATGCGCAGGCCGTCCGCGTGCAACAGACGGATCGCTTCTGGCGTCGAGGCGCGGATCGGATCGATCACTGCGAGCAGACCCGCCAGTTGGTTATCGACGGCGGCAAGCAGAATCGTATGCCCGTCGCGCCGCAGTTCCTCGGCCCGCATGGCGACCGGCTCGGCGGATACCCCGCGCTCGCTCAGCAAGCCAGCATTGCCCAGCACCACCGTGCGGCCCTCGACTCGGCCGGCCACGCCTTGCCCCGTGAACGATTGGAAATCCTCGCTCCGCGCCAGTTCCACGCCGCGTTCCGTCGCGCCGGCGACGATGGCCGCCGCCAGTGGATGCTCGCTGCCGCGCTCCAGGCTCGCCGCCAAGCGAAGCAGTTCGGACTCCGTGAAACCCGCCGCCGGCTCGACAACGATGAGGCGCGGTTTGCCCTCTGTCAGGGTGCCGGTCTTGTCCACCACCAGCGTATCGGCCTGATAAAGCAGTTCCAGCGCTTCGGCGTTGCGAATGAGGACGCCCGACTCCGCGCCGCGGCCGGTGCCGACCATGATCGCCATCGGTGTCGCCAATCCTAGCGCACACGGGCAGGCGATGATAAGCACAGCCACGGCGCGCAGGACGGCGTGGGTCAGCGCCTCATCTCGATTCGAATCGGACAGCCACCAGAGCAAGAAAGTTATCGCGCTGACGGCGACCACGGCCGGCACGAACCAGCGGGCCACGCGATCGACGAGCCGCTGGACCGGCGCGCGACTGCGCTGCGCCTCACTGACCAGGTGGACGATGTGAGCGAGTAGCGTATCCGCCCCGACACGCTCGGCTCGCACCAACAGACTGCCGGTGCCATTGACGGTGCCGCCGACAACCTTACCGCCCGGCGCTTTCTCGACAGGCACGGCTTCTCCGGAGATCATCGCCTCATCGACGGCGCTAAGGCCCTCGACGACCACGCCATCGACGGGCACTTTTTCGCCCGGACGGACACGCACGACATTGCCGACCTGCACGAGTTCGAGCGCGACATCTTCTTCACGACCATTCGGCTGGACGAGCCGCGCCGTCTTCGGCGTCAGACCGAGCAGCCGGCGGATAGCTTGCGTCGTCTGGCCACGGGCGCGCAGTTCCAACACTTGCCCCAGCAACACAAGGACGATAATCGCCGCCGCCGTCTCGAAATATAATTCCTGACCGAGTATCCGCGGCATCAGCAAGACCGCGATGCTGTAGCCGTAGGCTGCACCAACGCCCAGAACAATGAGCGTGAACATATTTGGACTTAGCCGCGCCACGGAGAGGACGCCGCGCACGAAGAACGGTAGACCGCACCAGAATACGACCGGCGTGGCCAGCACCAACTCCAGCCAGCCGGGATGCGGCAGGTGGAGCATGTGCAGCACGAGGAGGGGAATCGTCAACACCAGGCCGATCCAGAAACGCCGCCGCATGTCCAGCAATTCGGGGTTCGGTCCTTCCTCGGCGCTGGCGACGCGCGGCTCCAGAGCCATGCCGCACTTGGGACAACTGCCCGGACGATCACGGACAATCTCCGGGTCCATCGGGCAGATGTACTCGATCTTGCCACCGGGGGGCGCTGAGGGCGGCGTCTCCATGCGCTCCGGCTGCTTCGTGGGATGGAGATAGCGGGCGGGGTCCGCACGGAATTTTTGGGCACAATGCGGACAGCAGAAGTGGTATATTTTGCCGTCGTGTTCGACCGAGGCGGGAGCCGTCGCGGGGTCCACGGTCATGCCGCACACCGGGTCGATGGCTCCGGGATCAGGCGATAAAACGAGCGGCAGCCCAAGTCCCGCGGGGCGGGAGGGATGTTGAGGAGGATGGTCCATGATACCGGCTCTCGTAGGGTTGACCGTGGCGTCGCGGCGACGCCTTCCCTTCATTGTACGAGAGGCTCTTGCCCGATGGGGAGTGACTCCGCTAGGCTGAGAGCGGAGTTCATGGTTCTTTGCAAGGAGAGTTCGCCATGCCAGAGCAACCGCCGCTCGGTTCGCCTGTTCCTGCTGGGGTGCAGGCCAGTCTTCACGCCATCGCCGAAGTGTTGCGCGATCCGCAGCCATTGAGCCTCGAAACGCGCGAAGTTCTCGCCGATCTCATGGACGAACTCGGCTCGGGGCTGGCGACGGCTCCGGTTCCGCCGGCCGAGGTTGCGCATCTGGCCAAGAGTGCCGCCCAGTTGGTGCAGGCGGTGCATCGACAGGCCGCCCCCGGGTTGTTGGAGGACGCGCGCCGTCGCCTTGATGTTGCCATTCTCGCTGCCGAATCGAAAGCGCCGCTGATAGCGGGACTCGCTCGCCGTTTGCTCGACGCCCTGGCCAACATCGGCATTTAAGAGGCGAAGCCGCCCGTAGTGCTGGCGGCTTCGTGATTCCTTCCATGTCACACGATGGCCGTGCGATGAGGTTCGCTCGGCTGTGGCGTTCCGTTCCGTTGTCGCCACCATTCCAGGCAGCGACGCAGACCCGTCAGCATATCGGTCGTCGGTTCGTATCCCAATTCCTCGCACGCCCGGCTGATGCTCGCCTGGCTGTGGCGCACGTCGCCGGGCCGGGCCGGCGCGTGGGTCGGTTTGATGTCGCAACCCAGTAGTGTATTCAGGTGCGCCACCAACTCAAGCAATGAGGTGCGCCGGCCGCAGGCGATGTTGTAGACCTTGCCGCTGACGCCCGGCGCCTCGGCGGCAAGCAGATTCGCCCGCACCACGTCCGCGACGAAGGTGAAGTCGCGCGACTGCTCGCCGTCGCCGTGCAGGGTGGGGCTTCGCCCGTTGGTCATCGCCTGGATGAACTTCGGAATGACCGCCGCATAAGGACTGTCCGGCGTCTGTCGCGGTCCGAACACGTTGAAATAACGGAGTCGCACCGTCTCCAATCCGTACACTTCGCTGAAGGCGGCGCAATACTGCTCGCCGGCCAATTTGGCGACGGCGTAGGGCGACAACGGCAGTGTCGGATCGCTCTCGCATTTGGGCAAACGCACCGAGTTGCCGTAAGCGCTGGAACTGGCCGCGTAGACCACTCGGCGCACTCCGGCCTCGCGCGCCGCCAATAGCACATGCAGCGTGCCGTTGACGCACGCTTGATGCGTCGCCATCGGGTCGGCCACACTGCGCGGCACTGACGCCAACGCCGCCTGATGAAACACCACCTCGACGCCCTGCACCGCCGCCTGCACCGTCGTCAGGTCCGTGATGTCGCCGTCGAAGACGCGCACCTGTTCCCGCACACCGTCCAGGTTGGCCGGATCGCCCGTGCTGAAATTATCCAACACCCGCACCGTATGGCCACGCTCCACCAACGCTTCGACCAGGTGCGAGCCGATGAAACCGGCTCCACCTGTTACCAAACACATTGTCATGGAATGCTCCTTTGTTGACGATCGCGATTGAAGAAAATGACGACTAGCCTGGAGCGCCAGCGACGGGAAAACCCGTCGCTGGCGCTCCAGGCTAGTAGGCCCATCTACGCTTTCACGATGCGCGCGCGCGGCGTAGCGCAATCCACCGTGGCATTGCGTGTATCGACGACGAGCCGAGCATTCTCGACGATGAGATCCCAATCGTAGGACGAATGATCGGTGACAATCAGCACACAATCTTGCTCGGTCAGAAACTCCGGAGCAAGCGGCTGGCTGTCCATGTGCAAGCGATGGTGCCGCATGCGCGGCAGACTGGGAACGTGTGGATCGTTGTACGAAACAATCGCACCCTTCGCTTGCAAGAGTTCAAGGATCGTAAAAGCCGGTGATTCGCGCGGATCGTCCACGTCTTTCTTGTAGGCGACGCCAAGCACGCACACCCGGCTGCCCTTGATCGCCTTGCCGTCGTCGTTGAGCGCGTCGGCGACGCGATCGATCACATACTGCGGCATGGCCGTGTTGATTTCGCCGGCCAACTCGATGAAGCGGGTGTTCAGTCCGTATTTGCGTGCCGCCCACGTCAGGTAGAACGGATCGATCGGGATACAGTGTCCGCCCAGGCCCGGCCCCGGATAGAACGCCTGGAAGCCGAATGGCTTCGTCTTCGCCGCCTCGATCACCTCCCAGATGTCGATGCCCATCGCCGCGAACACGCTTTTCAGTTCGTTCACCAATGCGATGTTCACCGCCCGATAGGTGTTCTCCAAAATCTTGCACGCCTCGGCGACGCGCGTACTCGATACGGGTACGATGCCATCGACAATCGGCTCGTAGAGACTGAGGGCGAGCTTGCGGCTTGTCTCATCGAGACCACCAATCACTTTGGGGATATTGCGAGTAGCGTAATCTCTGTTGCCTGGATCTTCGCGTTCGGGACTGTAGGCCAGGAAGAAATCGCGGCCGGCCTTCAGGCCGCTCTCTTCGAGCAACGGCAGCAACAGATCCTCGGTGGTGCCGGGGTACGTGGTGCTTTCAAGCACGATGAGTTGCCCGGCGCGCAGGTGGGGCCGCAACATGATGGCGGTGTTGACGATGTACGACAGGTCCGGTTCGCGCGCCTCGCCCAGCGGCGTCGGCACGCAGATGATGACGGCGTCGGCCTCGGCGAAACGGCGCGCGTCGCTGGTCGCCTCGAAGCGACCGCTGCCGATCAGTTCGCTCACGCGCTCCGAGCAAATGTGGCCGATGTAGCTTTCGCCACGATTGAGCCGAGACACTTTCTCGGCATCGATGTCGAAACCAAGCACGGGATAGCCGCCCCAGGCGAACGTCTCGGCCAGGGGCAGACCGACGTAGCCAAGTCCGACGATGGCCACGCGAGCCGTGCGCTCTTCAATGCGCTGGAGAAGTTCGTCGGCGAGGGACAGCGAGGAAGCCAGGTCAAGGGTCATAAAAGGAACTCCATTTTTGGCCAGCCCGCGGCGCCAGCAAGGATTCCCTTGCTGGCGCCGCGGGTTGGCAATTCCTTCCGCTGGGATCAACGAATCTTTAACTCTTCCAGCAAACGCTGATACTCGGCTTGCTCGACCGGGTGCAGGCTGCTGGCTTGCAACCCCTGCTCCCGCGCTTGCTTGAGTACCTTGAAGGCGTTGGTCTTATCACGTCCTTTGTAGTGTGCGCGCGCGAGATGGAACAGGTGCGCCGGCGTCGGCATATCGGCGGCGGCCTCGCGGAAGTCGGCCAGGGCCGCCGCGTCTTCGTTCAGCTTCAAGTATACCAGTCCGCGCGTGTCGATGAGGTCGGCGCGGCGGCCGATGCCGTTGACCGCCGACTCGATCCGCACCAGCGCTTCCTGATGTTTCTGCGGCTCGGTGGACTGCTGCGCCAGCAGCCACGCCAGGTTGTTCAGTGCTACCACGTTCTTCGGTTCGTTCTCGGGAAGCAGTACCTGACGATACATGGCCTCCGCTTCGGCCCATTTGCCGCCCTGATCGTACAGTTCGGCCAGGTGCAGCATCAGCACTACGCTCTTGGGATTGGTCTCCAGGGACTTCTTGAGGTTCGTCTCGATGAGCAGCACCTGCTCGTGGGTGGCCGGCGTGCCGTTGGCCTGCATGCTGCGCAACACGGCCACGCTGGCGCCGCCGATGACCTCGGGCGAACATTTCTTCTCCGCCCAGGTTTTCATGCAGCGATCCAACGCCTCGGCGAACCTTTTCTGACGACGCATCGAATTGAGAACCAGCAGGACTTCCTCCGGCTTGGCCTTCGGACGCTGCACGAGTTTCTCCAAGCGTTTCAGAGCCGCGTCGCCCTTGCCTTGCACTTCGAGCAGGCGTGCCCGCAACTCGGTCGCCGCGAACGCATTCTGATCGGGACCGCGTTTCGCTTCCAGATCCTCCAACTGATCGACCATCTTCGCCGCTTCCTCAAGATCCTTGTGTTCGAGCAGTGCTTGCACGTAATAGGCCAGATGCCGCGGCGCCGGTTCGCTCGCCTCCACCAGTTGTCCCAGGATAGGCTTGGCCTTCAACCATGCCGCCTCCGATTCGTACAACATGGCCAGGATGAAGCGATCGTCCGGTCCCAGCGCCTTGGTACGTTCCAGTGCTTCCAACATTTCGAGCGCGCGCTGACGGAACTGGCGGTGCCCCGCTTGGGCCGCCAGCACGCGCGCCTGGAAGCGTTTGCTGTCGGTACTGTCGCCGCGTTCCCGCTCGGCATCGCGGATCAGTTGGCCATTGGCATCCAGCTTCAGCCCGACCAGTCCCATCGCCTCGCGGAAGCGCCCATAATCGGTGCCGCTGGCCAGGACCAGAGCCAGGTGCCAGCGTGCCCAGTTCACACCATCACTTGACGGCTTCTTGACGCGCTTCTCGATGATGTCGCGCAACAGAGGTTCGGCTTGCTCCAGTTGCCCGGCGTTCCAGTAAAACGCCGCCACGCGCCGCACCGTTGTCGCGTCCTGACGATGGCCATTCAACGCCTCTTCGTAGCGTGCCTGCGCGGATTTATTCTGGCCCAACACCTCGTAGCACTGTGCCAGCGTCAACTCGAGGCGATCGGCGGGCAAGCGCTCGCGCGCTTGCTTGAGTATGGCATCGGCTTCCTTCTCGCGTTTCTGCCGAACGAGGAACTGCACCAGCGTCACGTAAGGCTCCGCCTCCCGGTCGGCCATTTGAAGAGCCTGACGCAGTTTCGGCTCGGCCTCCTTCGGCTTGCTCGTCTCGGCGAGCATGCGGCCTTCCCACAACAACTGGCGATAATCCTTCGAGCCTTCCGGGGTGCGATTCACTTGCATCAGCGCATTGGCGCGGTCGGTGTTCTTGAGGTGAACGGCTACCACCGTCGCCAGCCGGCCCAACTCCGAGTTGACCAGCAGCGGGTCGCGCAGACGCTTCAATACGAGGTCGGCTTCCTTATAGCGCCCCGCGTTGGTCAGCAACTCGACCTGATCGCGGATGACAGCAGGATTGGTTTCGCCAAAATCGATGGCTTGCTGGAGGTTGAGGATGGCCTGATCGTTCTGGCCGGTCATTCGTTCAATCTGCGCGCGAGCCAGAAACACCGGCGACCAGTTCGGACGGATCGATTGGACACGGTCGAGATGGCCACGGGCCTGGTCCAGCGTCTTCTGCTTTTCGGCCTGCTGTTCTTCCGTTTCGTTGGGCAGCTTTTTCGCCTGCCAGATTAGCCGCAGCGCTTCGCCGTAGCGATGGAACGGCCCTTGATTGCCTTCCACGTCACGGATTTTCGCCAGCGTTCGCCGCATGCCGTCCTCGTCCTCGGCCTTGACCGCCATATCGAACAGCAGTAAATGCAGAGACAAATCGGTTTGATGGGTGGGTAGCTTGGCCATGCGCTGCCACAACTCCCGCGCGGCCTTCACGTTCTCCAGGCTCAGTTGAACATCGGCCAGGCCGCTCAATAAACGGGCCTGGTCCTCTTCGTTCTTGAACTTGGCGGCGTCCTCGGCCAGCCGATTGATCGCGACCTCCGCGGTTTTCTTGTCGGCTTCGGCCAGCAAGCGAGCCTCCGCCAGCCGCAACAGCACGACGCGATCTCCCAGCTTGCTCTTGGCTTCGCGGAGAATCTCGTGAGCCTCCGCGCTCTTTTTGTCGCGCAATTCCAGGTAA
>Ga0134126_10007907_pt1 | contig 13344 bp, 9 predicted proteins | sample KB31752_FD_96881 | JGI IMG/M metagenome (GOLD analysis project Ga0134126, IMG submission 96881) | Terrestrial soil microbial communities with excess Nitrogen fertilizer from Kellogg Biological Station, Michigan, USA - KB3-175-2 | ecosystem: Environmental > Terrestrial > Soil > Unclassified ...
GAATCCGGGCGACGCGGTGTTCTTCGACCGGCGGCTTTGGCACACCCGCACGAACAATTACTCGCAGATCACCCGCAAGGGGGTCTTCTTCGCCTACTCACACCGCTGGTCCTATGGCCGGGATGAGAACGACGCGTTGTACCAGTCGCCGCAGTTCGCGACTTTCAACCCGATCCAGCGCCAACTGCTGGGCGCGAACCTGGCCACGCCAGACCAGGTACCGGGCGATCACCAGTGGGGCCACTACCCGGAGACGACTCCGCTGCACGGGTTCCTCCAGCACAACGACCTGCTCGACCCCACGTACCCACCGCTTAAGCCCTGACAGAAGCTCAGGGAACACAGGCGCTCCTGAACAGCGCGACCCCGGACTGCCCCACGTTGCCCGGGGTCGCGCCGTTCAGGAGGTCAGCCGGTGAAGCCGTGGAAGATGGAAGTGAACTGATACAGGGACTGCGAGATGCCGCTGCACGTCGGCGAGACGCCGCCGGAGCAGTTGCCGTTGTCGCGGCCCTCGGACCAGAACGCGAGCCGGCCGATGTGGTGCGACTGCGCCCAGGAGAGCAGCTGCTGCCCGTCGGCGATGGTGAAGACCGGGCCGGTGTCGTTGTCGCCGATCATCGGGGTCACGCCGAGCATCGCGTAGAGCTGCGACGAGCTCAGGCTCGGCCAGATGCTCGCCAGCTGACCCTCCGTCGACTGCGCCGCCTCGATCACCGAGGTGCCCCAGTCGCCGTCCGGGGCGAAGTCCATGGTCATCGGGTTGACGATGCCGACCTGCACGCCGTGCGAGACCGCGTTCTGCAGCACCTGCACGCCGAGGATTGGGGTGAGGCCGTAGGTGGCGGCCTGGACCTCGAGGGTATAGCTGACCACGGTGCCCGGCCGGTCGCGTTGGACCTGCGCGATGGCGGTGTTCACCATGTCGGTGTTGGTGGCGGCCTCGATGTCGAAGTCGATGTGCGTGACCTTCAGCGTGTCGATGACCTTCTCGTACGCGGCGGCGAGCTGCGAAGAGCCGGCGCAGGTGGTCTCCAGATACGGGCCCTGCGCTCCGCCGAAGGACACCGCGACGTCGCCGCCGAGGGCCCGCAGCGCATTGATCTCGCCGAGGATTCGCGAGTCGGTCAGCGAGATGGTGCCGCCCCAGGACGGGTCGCAGGCCGAGCTGTCACCGAGGACAAAGGCCAGGGTGAAGGTCTTCTGGCCGGTGGCCTGCTCGATCTGGGCCAGGGTCGGGCTCGCCATGGTGATGTCGATGTATGGCGCCACGCGCCAGTTCTCGTTGGGCGGCGGGGACACCGTCCCAGTGGGGCTCGCGGAGGGGCTGCTCGATGGCGAGGAAGAGGGCGACTTTGACGGTGAGGGCGACGGGCTCGGGCTGCGCGACGGGCTGATGGACGGAGAGGAGGAGGGCGTAGGCCCGGCCGGTCCGGTCAGTGCGAGGTCGTCCGCGTAGTAGGTGGGCTGCGCGTACCAGCCGTGCACGAATACCTGCACAGACGTCTGCGACGCACCAGTGGTGAAGGACACGGACAGATTCGAGTAGCTCGACGCGGAAGGCGTCCAGGTGCTCGTACCGCCGGTCACGCCTATGTACACGTATGAGCCCTGCACGTAACCCGACAGGGTGTAGGCGGTGTTCGGCTGAACTAAGACGGTCTGCGTGCACTGCGCATCGGCAGAGCTGCTGGGCGTGCCGGCCAATGCGTGCGAACCGGAGTGCGCAGGACTGCCGACCACGGAGGCGGTGCCGGGGTCGCAGGTCCATCCGGACAGATCGCCGGTCTCGAAACCGGCATTGGTGAGCAGGTTGGTGGCGGCGGCGGTCGCGGGGGTGGCGAGGGCGACGGCGGTGGCCAGACCGGCGCTCATCAGCGTCGTGATGCCGATCGCGGACACAACTCGTTTGCGGCGCGGCGTCATGGTCTCTCCAGGCAGGCAGCCGCGACGACGCCGCTTCGCGGGCGGTAATAGGTGACAGTAGGCAGATTGGACTAGACCACAGGAGGTGTCAAGGACGGCCGCGGCGATCGATCAGGATTCGAGAAGCGGACCCGCTCGCCGCGGATTTACGGTGAATACACGCCGGCGGGACGTCAACAGACGAAGAGTCATCAACAAGGAGATCACCGTGAGCAAGGGCATTCAGACGATCCTCTTCCCGGTCGAGGACATGGGCCGGGCGAAGGAGCAGTTCAACAAGCTGCTGGCGGCGCAGCCGATCGCCGACTCGCCGTACTACATCGGCTACAAGGTGGCCGGCCAGGACATCGGGCTGGTCCCGAAGGCCAACTCCAAGCACATGACCGGACCGCTGCCGTACGCGCACGTGGACGACATCAAGGCGAGCCTGGCCGCGCTGCTGGAGGCCGGGGCCGAGACGGTCGAGGAGGTCCGGGACGTCGGCGGCGGCCGCTTGGTCGCCAGCGTGCGGGACTCGGACGGCAACCCGATCGGGCTCGTGCAGGACGCCGGCTGACGCGGCAGGTTCAGGTCGGTTCGAGCGGCGCTCCGTGCCCGGAGGAATGTGTTCTATTCCTCGGGGGTACGGAGCGCCGATCTTTCGCCGCTGCCGGCAAGGGGCGTGGTCGGCGGCAACGTTTTGGGGTGGGTAAAGGCTGACGCCTACACGCGCCTAGTGGGCCTGCTGTTCTCGGCGGGCAAGCCAGTGCACGGTCAGCGGGCTGAGCACGCGGGCGACGGCTGCCGTCACGACCAGTCCGAGCAGCAGGCCGGCCACTACGTCATGCGGGTAGTGCTCGCCGAGGTAGACCCGTGAGAAACCCTCGATCAGCGCGAGAACCAGACCAACCAGGCCGAGCCGCCAGCTGAAGAAGAACAGCGCGGCGACGAGCGCGCCGGCGAGGGCGGTGTGGTTAGACGGGAATGAGTAGTCGGTCGGGCCGGGGCAAGCGATGACGGTGTACGCCTGCGGCAAGCTCAAGCACGGCCGCCGCTCGTGCACCAGCGCCTTGACCAGTTCGTTCGCGCCTACCGCCACCGCGACACCCACCGCGACCGCGCCGAGCCTGACCAGCGGGTTGTCCGTCTGGCCGCGGCTGCGCCACCAGGCCCAGAGCACCAGCAGCCCGAGCACGCCGATGCTGACGGTCGTATAGACGTTCATCGCACCGCTGAGCCAATGGCTGTGCTTGGCCCAGTCAGTGACGTCCAAGTACCAGCTGCCATCAACGCCTGCGCCACTCATTAGCTGTCCTCCGATGCCGCGTGCCTAGCGTGGGATACGGGCTCTGACGCGCCGGCCCGGCGGCGGCGCAGCAGCTCAATCGCGAGCGGGCTGAGCGAGACCAGGACGATGACCGCGATGATCGGCAGCAGGTACTTGTCGATGCTCGGGATGCTGGAGCCAAGCCCGTAACCGGCGAGGGTCACACCCAGCGACCAGACTAACCCGCCGACCACCTGCCACAACGTGAAGACACGAGTCGGCACTTCCAGCGCGCCGGCCATCGGATTGAGCACCGTGCGCACCACTGGAATGAACCGGGCCAGCACGATCGCCTTGCCGTATCCGTAGCGTTCGAGGATCTCCTCGGCGCGCTCGACGCCGGCGCGCAGATGCCGGTTCTTGGACCGCGCGAGCAGCACCCGTCCGCCGCGCTGGCCGAGCCAGAATCCGGTCTGCGCGCCGAGTAGCGCTCCGGCCGCCGCGGCGAGCAGTACAGCCGGAAGAGAGAGGTGCACGGCGTGGGTTCCCGCTGTGCATAGCAGGCCGGCGGTGAACAGCAGCGAGTCACCCGGCAGGAAGAAGCCGATGAGCAGGCCGGTCTCCGCGAACAGGACCAGGAACACGCCGAGGGCGCCGAGGCTGGAGAGCCACGAGGTGGAGTCCAGCGGGTTGAAGGCCAGGACCCGGCCGCCGGATTCGGCGGCATGCGATACGAAGTGCGTCGCGAGGGTGAGCAGAGCGGGGTTCGGCACGACCTCTTCTTCCTTACCGTGCGGGCGCGCATCATCTACAAAGATGTAGAACTTCTACAAGAGTGTAGATGATTGGGTGGCTCGGCGTTTGCCGGATCCGCACCCGGACTGTCAGGGTTCCGTCACAGCGACCTGGCCGGCGGTGTCCAGTTGAGCGGGACAACGGCCGCTCCGTGCACTCGAAGGCGCGATCGCGACGGCGTCAGTGATGCGGCACGTAGCTCGCGGATTCCAGGAGTTCGTGCAGATCGTGTGCGGCGTCGAGTGCGCAGAGACCGGCGATGATCGCGACCACCGCGACGGCGGCTTGCAGGATCCAGCGGCGTCCCAACGGGGGCGCGAGCAGCGCGGCGACCCGACGCGGTACCGGTCCGGCGGCGCGCACGGCGGGCCGCCGGGAGTGCTTCGGCACGAAGCGCGGCGCACCGATCCACGCGAAGACCGCGCCGAGGGCCGCGGCCGGGGCTCGGCGCGCGTCGTGGTGCTTGGCGGCGATCGCCGCGCGCGCGATCGTCTCGGCGACCAGCCGCCGGTCGCCGACCGCTTGGGCGGCGCGCTCGTCGGCCCAGCGCTCGACCGTGTATTCGACCGCGTCTGCGACCGGCCTCAGCAGCGGATTCGCGGCCGCGGCGAGGCGCGCGACGCTGGTGAAGGCGTAATGGCGACCGGCGAGGTGCGCGCGCTCGTGGGCGAGCAGCGCGGCGCGGCCCGCGTCGTCCAGCGTGTCCAGCATTCCGGCCGAAACGACGATGCGACCGGGGCGGCCAGGCACCGTGTACGCGTCAGCCGTCGCATCGCGGGTGACCACGAGTTGGCCGCGCCCCGGCAGGCCGCGAGCGTGCCGGAACGCCTCGACCAGGGCTTGCCCGCGTCGCACGGCGAATCGCACCACCGCGGTGAGCGCCGTGCCCAGCAGTATCCCGGCGATGATCGCGACCACGGTGCTGGTCGGATCCCCGCGGTCGATGATGGCGGGCGACCAGCGGCCGAGCTGGGCGATGAGCGGGACCTTGATCACCGCGGCCAGCGCGACGAGGGTCAGCGCCGCGCCGCTGGTCGCGGCGAGCGCGACCGCCACCCCGGTCAGCAGCCAGGTCGCCCAACGCGGGTCGACGCGTGCCGCGATTGGGCGCGCCAGCAGCTGCGCGATCAACGGAAAGAGCAAAGTGAGGCAGAGGACGAGCGGAACGGCCACGCGGCGTCACCGCCTCGCGTCGTCGACGCTCGAGGTCGGGCCGAGCAGTCGACGCAGCAGTTCCTCGTCGCTGTCCGACAGATCGGCGACGAAGCGGGAAAGCACGGCGGCGCGGTCGGCGGAGCCGTCGAGCAGCGCGCTCAGCCGCCGGGCTTCGAGGCCTGCCGCGTCAGCCAGCGGCGCGTACTGAAAGGAACGACCCACGCGCGTGCGCGCAAGCATCTTCTTGCCGTGCAGGCGCGTGAGGATCGTGACGACCGTGCTGTAGGAAAGCGCCCGCGCTTCGGCATCGGCGCAGGTGCCGAGCAGGTCGCGCACCTCGCCGGGACTCAACGGCCCCTGCGCGCGCCACAGCACGTCCATGATCGCCGCTTCGAGCGCGCCGCGCGCCCGACGCGGTACGCCGTCCGAGCCGGCTGCCGGCAGCATCCGAAAACCTCCGAAGATCACAGCGCACGAAGATCAGAGCGTGCGATACCGGCTACAACTACACGCTTGTAGATGCAGCCTGCTCCCAGTGTGCCACGCGTACGCGTCGCCGTGGCTGGGATGCGAGGCGACTAACCCGGGCCATTGACCAACGCGTCACACGTATGTAACTTCCAGCTAGCATCTCGCAAAAACTCATCATCTACTAGTCAATCGTCCCTGCTATATCTGCAATTTACTGACTAGCGCAGTTCCACGCACCACGTCGACGAGGTCGTAAGCGCGGACTGACGACTTCCTCGGCGCTCTCCGTCACCCACGTCCCAACGTTCCGCCAGAGGAAGAGGATGAGAACAGGACACGGATCCGCCCCGCCTCGCCGCGCCGCGAGGCTGCGCACCGCCGCGCTGGCACTCGCCGGACTCATCGTCACGGTCCTGCCCGCGTTGCACGCCGCACCCGCCGCCGCGGCCGGCACCAATCTCGCGCTGGGCAAGAACGCCACGGCCAGCAGCGTCAACGGCCAGTACGCCGCAAGCAACCTCAACGACGGCGATCAGGCCTCGTACTGGGAGAGCACCAACGGCTCAAGCGCCTTCCCGCAGTGGGCCCAGATCGACCTGGGCGCCAGCACCTCGGTCAACCAAGTCGTGCTCAAGCTGCCGACCGGCTGGGGGGCCCGTACCGAGACGTTGTCCGTGCAGGGCAGCCTGGACAACTCCAGCTTCACCACGATCGTCGCCTCGGCCGGCTACACCTTCGATCCGAACTCGGGCGACGCGGTCAGCATCAGCCTCGGCGCGACCAGCACCCGATACCTGCGGATCAACATCACCGCCAACACCGGCTGGCCCGCCGGGCAGCTCTCCGAGCTGGAGGTCTACGGGTCGACCAGCACGTCGAGCAACCTCGCACAGGGCAAGAACACCACCGCCAGCGGCTCGAGCCAGAGCTACCCGCCGAGCAACGCCACCGACGGCAATCAGTCCACTTACTGGGAGAGCACCAACAATGCCTTCCCGCAGTGGCTACAGGTCGACCTCGGCGCCTCGGTCGCGATCAACAAGGTCGTGTTGCAGACACCGGTGACCAACTGGGCCGCGCGCACCGAGACGCTTTCCGTTCAAGGCAGCACTGACGGGTCAAGCTTCCGCGACATCGTGGCCTCCGCGGGCTACACCTTCGACCCGGCCAGCAGCAGCACCGTGACGATCTCGTTCAACTCGACCACGACCCGGTACGTGCGGCTGAACATCACCGCCAACACCGGCTGGCCGGCCGGGCAGATCTCCGAGTTCCAGGTCTACGGCCCGACTTCCGGCGATACCCAGCCGCCGACCGCACCGGCGAATCTGGCCTACACGCAGGCCGGCAACGGCCAGGTCACGCTCACCTGGGGAGCATCCACGGACAACGTGGGCGTGAGCAATTACGACGTATACGCGAACAACGCGCTGCTGACCAGCGTCCCCGGCAGCGTTCTGACATACACGGACAGTCCGCCGACGACCCAGACCGTCACGTACTACGTCCGTGCCCGTGACGCGGCCGGCAACCAGTCCGCCAACAGCAACAGCGTGACGCGCAACGGCCAAAGCGCGACGCCGCCAACCGCACCGGGCAATCTCCAGTACACGCAGCCGCAATCCGGGCAGATCAAGCTGACCTGGGGCGCGTCGAGCGACGCGGTCGGCGTGACCGGCTACAACGTCTACCGAAACTCGTCGAAGATCGCGTCCGTATCCGGCAGTACCCTGACATACACGGATTCGATCTCTGACACACTCACCGCCTCCTACTACGTCACGGCGACCAACGCGGCCGGACTCGAGTCCTCGCCGAGCAACACGGTCACTCGCACCGGAAGCGGTGGAAACTCCACCAATCTGGCGCTGAACAAGCCGATCGACGGAACGCCGTATACCTACACTTACGCACCGGCCAACGCCGACGACGGCGACGCGACGACGTACTTCGAGGGCTCCTCCTATCCCAGCAACCTGACTGTCCACCTCGGCGCCAACGCCGACATCACCTCCGTCGTGGTCAAGCTCAACCCAGCCGCCGCCTGGTCGGCGCGCACCCAGACCATCGCGGTGCTCGGGCGCGAACAGAGCGCGACCGCGTTCAGCACCCTGGTCTCGGCGCGCAGCTACAGCTTCGACCCGAACAGCAACCAGAACTCGGTGACCATCCCGGTGACCGCGCGCGTCGCCGACGTCGAGATATCGATCACCAGCAACAGCGGTGCGCCCGGCGGCCAGTGCGCCGAGCTCCAGGTCTTCGGCACCCCGGCGCCGAACCCGGACCTCACCGTCGCCAGCAGCTCGTGGACTCCGTCCGCGCCGGTCGAGACCGACTCGATCACCGCTTCCGCCGTGGTGCAGAACGCCGGAACCGCCGCCTCGGTGGCCACCGACGTGAATTTCTACCTCGGCTCGAACAAGATCGCCTCGACCTCGGTCGGCGCGCTCGCACCGGGAGCCACACAGACCGTCACGGCCAGCCTCGGCACGCAGAGCGCCGGCACGTACCAGCTCAAGACGACGGTCGACGAGTCGAAGAAGAACTTCGAGCTGCAGAACAACCAGAGCTACACGAACCCGACCGGCCTCGTGGTGAAGCCGGTGCAGAGCTCTGATCTGGTCGCCGCTTCGGTGAACTGGACGCCGGGCAACCCGGCCGCGGGCAACTCGGTGGACTTCACCGTGGCGCTCAAGAATCAGGGCACGATCGCGACGGCCTCCGGCGCGCACAACATCACGCTCACCCTGCTCGACTCGAACGGCAACACCGTCAAGACTCTGACCGGCGCGTACAACGGCACGCTGGCCTCCGGTGCGTCCGCCAACGTCGACATGGGCACCTGGACAGCGACCAACGGCAAGTACACCGCGCACACGGTCATCGCCGTCGACGCTAACGAACTGCCGGTCAAGCAAGGCAACAACACCAGCGACACCGCGATCTTCGTCGGCCAGGGCGCGAACATGCCCTACGACATGTACGAGGCGGAGAACGGTCAGCTCGGCGGCGGCGCGACGGTGATCGGGCCGAACCGCACCATCGGTGACCTAGCTGGCGAGGCGTCGGGCCGCAAGGCCGTCACGCTGAACGGCACGGGCGACTCGGTCAGCTGGACTTCACGCGAATCCACCAACACCTTCGACCTGCGCTACTCGATCCCGGACGCCTCTGCCGGCGGCGGCATCAACGCCACCCTCGACCTGTACGCGAACGGAACGCTGGTCGAACCGCTGAACCTGACCTCGCACTACGCGTGGCTGTACGGCGCGGAGACCGGTCCCGGCGACTCGCCAGGCGCGGGCTCGCCGCGGCATATCTACGACGAATCAGGGTTCTTACTGCCGACTTCGTACCCCAAGGGCACGGTGTTCAAGCTGCAGAAGGACTCCTCGAACAGCTCCCAGTACGCGGTCGACTTCATGAACCTGGAGCAGGCGAGCCAGATAGCCAACCCGGACCCGGCGCACCTGGTCGTCCCCGCGGGCTTCACCCAGCAGGACGTGCAGAACGCGATCGACACGGTGATCCAGGACAGCACTGGCGCGCACACCGGCGTGTACCTGCCAGCCGGTCAGTACTCGCTGACCGGGCGGCTGACGGTATACGGCAAGGCGGTCAAGATCGTCGGCGCCGGCGTCTGGTACACACAGTTCGTCGCGCCGCAAAGCCAGACGAACACCGACACCGGCTGGGACGTGCAGTCCACCGCGAACGGCTCGTCCTTCAGCGGATTCGCCTGGTTCGGCAACTACACCACCCGCCAAGACGGCCCAGGGCACACCTTCCAGCTGACCAACATCTCGAATATCACGATCGACAACCTGTGGATCGAGCACAACGTGGTCGGTGTCTGGGGTCTGACAGCCGTCAAGAACTCGACCTTCACCAACCTGCGCATCCGCGACACGCTGGCGGACGGCATCAACCTCACCAACGGAAGCCAGGGCAACCTGATCTCCAACGACGAGGCCCGCACGACCGGCGACGACAGCTTCGCGCTGTTCGCCGCGCAGGACAGTTGCTCCGGATGCAAGGAGACCGGCAACACCATCCAGAACGTCACCGCGCTGACCCCGTGGCGGGCCGCGGGTGTGGCGATCTACGGCGGGTTCAACAACACGGTCCAGAACTTCTACGTGGCCGACACCTTGTGCTACCCGGGCCTGACGGTCAGTTCGCTGAACTTCGGCTTCGCGTTCGAAGGGTTCGAGGACAGCCCGCCGACCACCATCGCCAACTTCTCGCTGGCCCGGGACGGCGGCCACTTCTGGGGCAACCAGGCGTTCGGCGCGATCTGGATGTTCTCGGCGACCAACCCGTTCCAGGGCATCAGGATCAACGACTCGACCATCACCGATCCGACCTACACCGGGATCATGTTCCAGACGGACTACGTGGGCAACACCGCGCAGTATCCGTTCCAGGACACGGTCTTCACCAACACCACCATCACCGGAGCGCACGCGGACAACGACGGATTCGGCAACGGAAAGTCGGGCTTCGGCGTCTGGGCCAACCCGCTGCCCGAGGCCGGTCAGGGCCCACCGGTCGGTTCGGTGACGTTCAACCATCTGGTGGAGAGTGACAACGACGTCAACATCCAGAACACCTCGACCAGCACCTTCACCATCACCGTCAATCCCTAGCCGGCCGTTGACCGCGGCGAGGACCGCCGAGCGCCGCTGATCGCGTCGGGCCTCGGCCGACGGACACCGGGCTCCCCAGCGCCATCGGGGAGCCCGGTCGCATTCTTGTGCGTCGCCCTTTCAAACGAACACACCGGTCACAGGGTCTGGGTCTGGCGGCGGTGCTGTGAAATGATCCGGGTTGCAGGAGGGGCATGTCGAGTCAGTGTTCTCATGAGGGCGAGGAGCCGGCGGAGGTGAGCGGCGGCGACCTGGACAGCGTTCTCGACTCCGCGAGGGCCGGGGATGAGTCCGGCATGGCGGAGCTCTGGCACGCGCTGAACCCTCCGGTGCTGCGCTACCTGAGAGTCGTCGTCGGACAGGCCGCCGAAGACGTCGCCTCGGAGACCTGGCTCCAAGCGGCCCGGGACATACGGCGGTTTCGCGGCGACGCGACCGGGTTTCGGGTGTGGCTGTTTCGGGTGGCTCGCAACCGCGCGCTGGAGGAGTTGCGCCGCAGCGGACGCCGCAAGGAGGACCCGGCCGGCCTTTACGCGGCTCCGGACCGCGCCTCGCGGGACGATCCGGCACGTGAAGCGGTAGAGCACTTGGCCACGCGCCAAGCGTTGCGTCTTATCTCCGAACTGCCAGCGAACCAGGCTGAGGCCGTGATGCTTCGTGTGGTCGTCGGGCTTGATGTAACGCAGACCGCGGAGGTGCTGGGGAAGCGTCCGGGTGCCATACGCATTGCGGCGATGCGTGGACTGCGGCGTCTGGCGACGGTCATCGAAGGCGATGATCTCCTGGATGTGGAGCGCGCCGGGACAGGGGCCGGGGCTGCCGTGCCGGAGGTGGCCGAATGAACGAGAGGCGCAGCCGCAATCTTGACACCGTGCTCGCCGCGGCCGCCGCGCCGCCGCTTCCGGAGGAGGAGGACGCGCGGGATCTAGCGAACGTGCTGACCATGTTCCACACCGCCGGCGTCGCGGTGGAGGCCGGGGTCGCCGCCACCGAACCGATCACCGCGCTCAGCCCGATCGAGAGCGAGGGCGCGACCCAGCCGGACGTTCGGTCCGCCGGCGGTGCCCCGCGACTGTCGTTCATGATGAAGTGCGCGGTGGCGTTCGTGTTCGTTCTCGGCATCAGCATCGCGATCTCGAGCACGGGAATGCTGCCTTCTCCGGTGCAGTCGTTCGTACATCACGTGTTCGGCGGCATCGGCGTTCCCGCGCCCTCGCAGAACGGCGGTACGCCGAGCGGCAACGGCTCCGCCCCGGCGAACCCGGCGCCAACCGTGAGCACGGGCCCTAACTCGATCGCATCGGCCTCCGCCTTGGCCTCGGCATCGAGCGTGAACAGGGCCGGCGCCCCATCGACAAGCGCTCCCGGGGCGGGGGTCTCGACAGCCTCGCCCAGCGCGACCGAAGCGTCGCTTTACACCCTGTGCACGCAGGTCAAGGGCAGCGGAAACAGCTGGAAGACGACGATGAGCGCGCAGGATCAGGCGCGATTGATCGCGGCCGCAGGCTCGGAGAACAAGGTCCACGCGTACTGCAACCAGTTGCTCAAGTCGAGCACATCGTCCTCCAACACCACGACCGTCGCCCCATCCCCGAGCGCCACCGACTGACTCCGACTCGCGCTCGCGCTGACCGCCGTTCTCGCCGGTCAGCGTGTGTGTAACGCAATGAGCGCCGGGTGTCCCTGTTAGTCCGTGAGGTGATTGCAAAGGGTGTGCCCGAACACCCCTTGGCAATCGCTTCCGCAGGGCCTGCGGCGCCGTGACCCCTTCGCTGGCAAGTGCCGCAGGCCCGCCATTTCCCTCACCCTTGACAGCCGCGCGCCGCGCGAGCACGCTGACTTTCGAGTCGCCTCGGAGAGCGCTCTCCGAACCTTCAGCTCGCAGCGAATCCCTTCACAGCGAATCGCTCATCGCCTCATCCGCGGCAGCCGACCGCCCGGCCGTGCCGCCTGAGCCGCAGAGGTCTCCCACGCCTCTGGCACGCCGCCGACCGGGCCGCCTCCCTCGCCGACGGTCCATTTGTCCTCGTCTGCGCGAAGAGAGAAGTCATGCGCTTGGTTCACCATTCCCCCGACCGGCCGCGGCGCCGGTCGCGTGTGCGCGCGCTGGTCACCGCAGCGGTGGTCGCCGTGACCACCGCCGGCCTGCTGACCGCGGTGTCGATGGAGGCGACCGCGGCGCCCACCCTGCTGTCCCAGGGCAAGCCGACCACCGCCTCATCCTTGGAAAACGCGACGTTCCCGGCATCGAACGCCACTGACGGCAACACCGGCACGCGATGGTCGTCGGCGTTCAGCGATCCGCAGTGGATCGAGGTGGACCTCGGCGCGTCGGCCGGCATCACGCAGGTGGTGCTGCAATGGGAGGCCGCCTACGCGAGCGGATTCCAGATCCAGACCTCGAATGACAACGCGAACTGGACCTCGATCTACTCGACCACGACCGGCACCGGCGGAACGCAGACCCTTAACATCACCGGCACCGGCCGCTACGTGCGCATGTACGGCACGACGCGGGCGACACCGTACGGCTACTCCCTTTGGGAGTTCCAGGTGTACGGCAGCCTCGGCGCTGGAGGCGGCTGCGGAACGACTAACGCAGCGCTCGGGCATACGGCCACGGCATCTTCGCTTGAGAACGCGACCTTCTCGGCCGCCAACGCCGTCGACGGCAACACCGGCACCCGCTGGTCCTCCGGGTTCAGCGACCCGCAGTGGCTCCAGCTCGATCTCGGCAGCGCGCAGTCCATCTGCGGCGTGACGCTGGATTGGGAAGCCGCATACGGCAAGGCGTTCCAGATTCAGACCTCGAACGATGCGGCCAACTGGACCTCGATCTACTCGACCACGACCGGCACCGGCGGAACGCAGAACCTGACCGTTTCTGGATCAGGCCGCTACATCCGCATGTACGGCACTGCGCGGGGCACCCAGTACGGCTACTCGCTTTGGGAGTTCCAGGTCTTCACCAGCGGCGGCACCGGCAGCCCCTCGCCCTCACCCAGCCCGACAGGCTCCAGCGGAGGCGGTGGCAGCGGCAGCGGTGCTCCGCCAGCTTCGTTCTGGGGCGACACCGGCAGCATCCCGGCGGCCACGCACGTA
>Ga0134126_10007908_pt1 | contig 13343 bp, 11 predicted proteins | sample KB31752_FD_96881 | JGI IMG/M metagenome (GOLD analysis project Ga0134126, IMG submission 96881) | Terrestrial soil microbial communities with excess Nitrogen fertilizer from Kellogg Biological Station, Michigan, USA - KB3-175-2 | ecosystem: Environmental > Terrestrial > Soil > Unclassified ...
CGACGGCGAGACCGGGTTCGTGGGCGGAATGAACATCGGCGGCCGCGAGGTCGGTAAGGCACACCACCGCCGCATGGCCGATCTTCACTTCAGGGTAAGAGGACCCGCGGTGGCCCAGCTCGCGGAGTGCTTCGCCGCCGACTGGCAGTTCGCGGCCGCCGAGGCGTTGACGGCGCCGCCGGTGGCCCGGCCCGATGCCGGCAGTTGCGTCTGCCGGGTGATCACCGAAGGCCCGGACGAGGACGCCGACAGGCTGCTGTTCGTGATCCTCGGTGCGATCTCGGTCGCGCACCGTCAGGTGCTGATCATGACGCCTTACTTCATTCCGCCGCCCGAGCTCACCGCGGCGCTGCAGACGGCGGCGCTGCGCGGCGTGGAGGTGTGTCTCGTGCTTCCGGCGCGCAGCAACCTGCGGTATGTGGACTGGGCGACACGACGCTGGCTGCCGCCGCTCCTCGAGCGCGGCATCCAGGTCTATCTGCAGCCGCCGCCGTTCTCGCATACCAAGCTCATCGTCATCGATGGCGCCTACGCCCAGATCGGGTCGGCCAACATCGACCCGCGCAGCCTGCGCCTGAACTTCGAGATCGCCGTGGAGGTGTACGACGAGACAGTGGGCGCGCAGCTCGCAAAGTACGTCCTCTCGGCGCGCGATCACGCCATCCGCTTTCCGCTGGAGCCGCCTCGGAGGCAGCCCCTGGTTGGCCGGCTTCGTGACAGCCTGTTCTGGCTGCTCTCACCTTATCTGTAGAGTCTCGACGAAGTGACCAACCCGATTTTCACCATCGGACACTCGACGCGCTCGGCGGCGGAGCTCATCGCCCTCCTCGGCGAGGGCGCAGCCGACCTGGTCGCCGATGTCCGCGCGTTCCCCCGCTCGCGAACCAACCCGCAATTCAACGGGCCGGTGCTGCAGGAAACGCTGGCGGCGGTGGGGATCGCCTATCGGTTCCTGCCGTCTCTCGGCGGCCGCCGCCATGGCCGCAGGGAATCGCCCAATACTCTCTGGAAGAACGCGTCATTTCGCGCCTATGCCGATTACGCCGGCACCCCGGACTTTCGCGCCGGGCTCGAAGAGCTGTGCGCCCTGGCGGGCGAGCACCGTTGCGCGATCATGTGCGCCGAGGCCGTATGGTGGCGCTGTCACCGGCGCATCATCGCCGATTACCTGTTGACGGCTGGATTCGAGGTAGTGCATATCCTGGGACGCGGCAAGCTGACGCCCGCGAGCCTCACGCCTGGAGCGCGGCCTGTGGGCGACGGTGGCCTGATCTACCCGGCGGAAAGTCCGGCCTGAGGCTTGCTGAGTCTCCAACGTGGCGTCACAAACATCGTCCAAAACAGCCGTCTATGCTGCGCTCGTGGGCAACCTGCTGGTTGCCGCCACGAAACTCGTCGCCGCCGCCTGGACCGGCAGCTCCGCGATGATGAGCGAAGCCGTGCACTCGCTCGTCGACAGCGGCAACGAAGTTCTCCTGCTCTACGGACTCCGTCAGGCCGCCCGCCGTCCCGATGCGCAGCACCCCTTGGGCTATGGGCGCGAGCTCTATTTCTGGAGTTTCGTCGTCGCACTGATGATCTTCGCGTTGGGCGCGGGCGTTGCGATCTACGAGGGAATCGTCCATGTCCGCCAGCCGGAGCCCATCAGCAACCCCGTCATCAGCTATGTCGTGCTGGCGCTGGCGTTCGTGTTCGAGGGCGCCTCCTGGCTGGTGTCGTGGCGGCAGTTCAGGGCTGCCAAGGGTGCGCTGGGCTATTACGAGGCCGTCCGCCGGAGCAAGGATCCACCCTCGTTCATGGTGTTCTTCGAGGACAGCGCGGCGTTGGCCGGCATCCTCATCGCGGCCCTGGGCACGTTCGCGGCGGTGCAGTTTCGCCAACCCGTATTCGACGCAGTGGCATCGATTCTCATCGGGCTCGTGCTCGGCGCCATCGCTCTCCTCCTCGCGCGCGAGAGCAAGAGCCTGCTGATCGGCGAGCATGCGGACAGCGAGCTGAGCGACTCGATCCTCCGTGTCGCCGGCGCGGAGGAATCCGTCACCCGCGCCAACGGCGTGTTGACGATGCAACTCGCCCCGGATCAGATCGTTGCCGCGCTCAGTCTCGACTTCGAGGATCACCTGAGCGCGGCCCAGATAGAGGACGCCGTGATCGATATCGAGCGCAAAGTACGGCAGTCTCACCCGCAGGTCGTCGCCCTCTTCATCAAGCCCCAGACCGACAAGAGCTATCGGCAGGCGGCACGCAGCTACTTCGCCGAAGGGGAGAGCTGATCCACTAATCGTCGAGCTGACGGCGCAGGTGGGCGGCTGGAAAATTGCTTCGGGAGGGTGGAAAGTAGCGAGCATCTACCTGGAGTATCGTCATGTCTGAAGCGGCACAGCCCAGTGGCCCTGATTTTCGAGCCGGGATTCCGGAGAGCGCTCTCGCCGACGACTGCATGTTGGCGGGACATGTGGGCGACGACGCAGTGCTCATCGTCCGCCGGGGGGAAGAGCTGTTTGCGATCGGGGCCACGTGCACTCACTACGGTGGGCCCCTCCCTGAAGGGTTGCTGGTCGGCGAGACGGTGCGCTGCCCCTGGCATCACGCCTGCTTCAGTTTGCGCACCGGTGAAGCCCTGGCGGCACCTGCATTGGCGCCGGTCTCCCGCTGGCGCGTGGAGCGGAAGGATGGCCGCCTCTTCGTAACGGAGAAATTGCCCGGGGAGGCGCCGCGCCGCGGCTCCGCGCCGCGTTCGACATCGAGTGCCACGGAGCGCATCGTGATCATCGGCGGCGGCGGGGCGGGGTTCGCAGCCGCGGAAATGCTGCGCCGCGAAGGCTTCGGCGGCGCGCTCACGCTCATCAGCGCCGACGAGTCCGCGCCCTACGACCGACCCAACCTGTCCAAGGACTATCTGGCGGGCACTGCGCCGGAGGAGTGGATCCCGCTGCGGTCGGACGATTTTTACAAAGACAACGAGATCGATCTGCGGCTCGGCACGGAAGCGAAGCGGCTCGACACGGCCGGGCGCCACGTACTGCTCGCGAATGGCGAGACCATCCCGTTCACGAAGATGCTGCTCGCCACGGGAGCGGAGCCGATCCGCCTGCAGTGTCCGGGCGCCGACCTGCCGCACGTGCGCACCCTGCGCTCGCTCGCCGACTGCCGCTCGATACGCGATCGCGCCCGGGCGGGCTCGCGAGCCGTGATCATCGGTGCGAGCTTCATCGGCCTGGAGGCGGCCGCCGCCTTGCGACACCGTCAGATGCAGGTCCATGTCGTCGCGCCGGAGGCGCGGCCGATGGAGCGCGTTCTGGGGCCCGCGATGGGCGACTTCGTCCGCGCACTGCATGAGTCGCAGGGCGTGGCCTTCCACCTCGGCCGCACGGTCAGCGCTATCGATGAGCGCGGGGTGCGACTCGATGATGGCGCACGGCTCGACGCCGATCTGGTGCTCGTCGGGATTGGAGTGCGGCCGCGGTTGCAACTGGCGCAAGACGCGGGACTGACGATGGACCGCGGCGTGCTCGTCAACGAGTATCTGGAAACGAGCGCACCCGGCATCTTCGCAGCCGGAGACATCGCCCGCTGGCCGGACCGGCACAGCGGCGAGCGCCTGCGCATCGAGCATTGGGTCGTCGCCGAGCGGCAGGGGCAGGCGGCAGCGCGCAACCTGCTGGGACGCCGCGAGCCCTTCGCCACGGTTCCTTTCTTCTGGACGCAGCAGTACGACGTGTCCATAGACTATGTCGGCCACGCGGCGGCGTGGGACAGTATCGATCAACAGGGCGATCCGGGCGCGCGCGATGTGGCGCTGCGATTCCGCAAAAGCGGCCGCACGCTGGCCCTCGCAACCATCTTCCGCGGGCGAGAGAGTCTGGAGGCCGAGCTCGCCATGGAACGGGGGCAGTCGTAGTCTCAGGAGCACGAAGAAGGTTGGCTGCCGTGGAGGTCCAGATGATCCATTCCAAAGCCGCGTCGGGAGTCAGGATCAAACGCGCCTACGAGCCGCCTTCGCCTCACGATGGCACCCGCGTCCTCGTCGATCGCTTGTGGCCCCGGGGCGTCAAGAAGGCCGACGCCGGCATCTCGCAGTGGATGAAGGAGATCGCACCCAGCAACGAGCTGCGCAAATGGTTCGCGCACGATCCCGCGCGCTGGGAGGAATTCCGCCGCCGCTACAAAGTGGAGCTCACGGAGAAGCGGGAGCTCATGAGCCAATTGCGGGATCTCGCCCAGAAGGGTCCGCTGACGCTGGTCTACTCAGCGCACGATGAAGCGCACAATCAGGCCGTGATACTGCGGGAGAAATTGCTGCATTGAGGGCGCACTGTCAGGTCATCGCCGCCTGTGGCGGGTGGGAGGCCGCCCGGGGCTTCTCGGCCCGGTGGCGAAGGAGACGGCGGCTCGCCGGATCGTTGGTCAGATGCAGCACGCGCGAGAAGAATCCTCCTTTGGGATCCGCGCGGCCGATGTAGATGAGGCCGGCGTGAGCGAGCTCCCGTGAGAACATCTCGCGGATCCGCTCGCGCGTATCCACATCGATGGAATCGAGCGCCTCGTCCACGAGTATCCAACTGGGCGTGTGCAGCATCAGGCGCGCAAAAGCAACCGCCTGCTGCTGGTCTTCATTCAACTCATGGTCCCAACGGCGCCTCTCGTCCAACAGGGGCACGAGGCGGCCGAGGCCCAGTCTCTGCAATGCCTCGGAATAGTCGTGCTTCTTGAATTCATCGACGGCGGAGGGGTAGGCCAGCGCTTCCCTCAGTGTGCCCAGCGGCAAGTAGGGTGTCCGTGGAATGCAGTAGAAATGTTGCCCCTGCGGCAGGACGATGCGCCCCGCGCCCCAGGGCCAGAGCCCTGCGAGCGCGCGGAAGAGCAGCGTCTTGCCGGCGCCGGCCTCGCCGAGAACCAGTACGCGCTCGCCGGGCTCGACCGCGACTCGCCCGCCCTGAAGCCGAATACACCCGGATGGCGAGGCGATCTCCAGGTGATCGATGATCAGAGCTTTCCCCGCTGCGCGGCTCTCTTCCGGCTCGCCTTCCCGAACCTGGATTCGGCTTTCCGTCGGGTGCTGGACCTCGGCTTGGACCACGGCCCGGCGGAACATGGCCACCCGCAGCAGCGTGGCGCGCCAGTCCGCTATGGTGCTGAAGTTGTCCACGAACCAGCGTAGCGAGGACTGCAGTTGGGTAAACGCCGCTGCCGCCATCATGAGGCCGCCGAAGGTCAGGTTGCCGGCGAAATAAAGCGGAGTTGCGACGAGGATCGGCACGACCAGCGTTATCCAGCCGTACCCGGCGGTCACCCAGGTCAGGCGTGTCAGTCCCGTGACCAGGCGCCGCATGGCGGTGAGCACCGCCGCCAGGTTGCGCTCGATGCGGCGCGCCTCGTCGGCCTCACCGGCGGCGAGCGTAATGGCATCGATGTGCTCGTTGACGCGCACCAGGGTGTAACGCAGATCGGCTTCGCGCGCATAGCGGGAAGCGTTGTCCGGAATGAGTCTGCGGCCCGTCCAGTACGTGAGTAGGGAGGCCGACAGCGAATAGACGATGGCAGCCCATACCATGTAGCCCGGCACCGCCAGGCTGACACCGCCGAGCTTCAGGACGAAACCGGTCGAGATCGACCACAGGACCCCGACGAAGCTGACGAGGAGCGCGGAGGCCTGCATGAGCCCGAGTGCGAGGTCACCCGAGAGCTCAGTCAAATGGCGGGCATCCTCGTGCATGCGCTGGTCCGGATTGACACCGATCGGGCCGGCGCTTTCCAGCTGGAATGCGCGCCGTGGCCGCATCCAGTCTCCCACCAGGTCATGGACCAATCCTTCGCGCAGTTTCAGCTTCAACATCTCCTGGATCCAGCGCTGGGCAACGTTGAGGAGGAGGAGCGACCCGGCGATCACCGCGAACACGATGAGCTGGAACCCGAACTGGCGCATGTTCCGCCGCGAGAGGGCGTCATAGAAAGGCTGATTCCAGCGGTTGAGACGCACCTGACCATATGCAGTGACCACGATGATCGCGGCGGCGGAAGCGCCGAGTGCCATGATGGCGTTGCGGGCGGAAGAGGCCCATAGCGCGCGCACCATCATGTCGAGCTGCGAGGCGAGGCTCGCGTGCGGGCTGGTGTCGGCCTGTCCGGCGGCCGTCGCGGTGCTTTTCGAAGGTTCTGCCATACTCGAGGCTCCGTAATCGCGGTCCGCGAAAGTATGCCTGGGGAGGGACATGGGAGGAGGACCAGGGCAGATGAGCCGGCGCGGGGTCCGACTGGCGCTCGTGGCGGCGCTGCTGGCGCTCGCCGGCTGCGCCTCCGGGCCGCCGCGGGCGCAGGCACCCGGCCACGGATACTGTGTCGCGGGGCATGGCTGCTACCGCGTACTCGCTTCCGGGGCGGGTTACCAGGCGCGCGGCGTCGCGTCGTGGTACGGGCGGGGCGATACGGGCAGGCCGACGGCGAGCGGCGCGCCGTTCGATCCCGGCGCCTTGCGGATCGCCCACAAGACGCTGCCCTTCGGCACCTGGGTCAGGATCCGCAATCTCGACAACGGCCGCGAAGCGGTGGCGATGGTCAACGATCGCGGCCCTTTCCACGGTGACCGGGTCATCGATGCCACCCCCGCCATCGCGCAGCGGCTGGGGTTCTATGGCGAGGGCACGGCGCGGGTGCGAGTCACGGAGGTACCGGGAGCGGAGCTCAGCCGGGCGCAACGGCAGGCCGCGCGCGCCAATGAGCAAAGCGCTGTCTCATATGCTCGCCACCATCCTCACGGAGTTCTCGGCGAAGCGGGGCATGTGGCGATACGGGGTGTCGTCGACATCACGACCACCGGAGTTAAGATCGTGGTCGGTGTGGTGCGCGGTGTCTTCGAGCTGGGATGGGACATCCTCAAACATCTATGAGCGACTCCTCCTTCCTTTCCCTGGTGGCGCATCCGGATACACCCAACCCGGCGGTGCGGCGCGTGACCGCTTGTGTGGGGCGGGAAGGCCCTGATTCGCTACGGTTTCGATACGTGCTCGAGGCCGATCCGGAGCAGCTTCGGATTGCGCCGCCCGTGACGGCCGCCGGCAGGGCGGACAAGCTCTGGGCGCACACCTGCTTCGAGGCCTTTGTCGGCCTGCCGCGGTCGCCCGGGTATCTGGAGCTCAATTTCTCACCCTCCGGAGAATGGGCGGCGTATCGGTTCGAGTCCTATCGCAAAGGCATGCTGCCGGCCGCGCTGGAGGTGGCGCCGCGGCTCGTGCTGCGCCGTAGCGGAGCGCGGCTCGAGCTGCAGGCTGAGGTGCGCTTGAGCGGGTCGGAAGCGGCCCGGAGCCCTCGCCTGCGGATCGCTTTGAGCACGGTAGTGGAGGACCGGGAGGGTAGGCTGTCATACTGGGCGCTCCGGCACGCCCCCGGCCGGCCGGATTTTCACCACCCGGACAGTTTCTCGCTCGCCATCGAGCTCCCAGCAACTCCCTGACTCATCATGAAGTTTGGTATCGACCGTCTGCTCGATGAGCCGCAGCTCCGCAAACCGCTGGCCGGGCGGCGAGTGGCGTTGCTGGCGCACCCGGCCTCGGTGACCCGCAATCTCGTCCACTCGCTGGACGCCCTGGCGGCGTCCGGTGACGTCAGGTTGAGCGCGGCGTTCGGGCCGCAGCACGGGCTGCGCGGGGACAAGCAGTACAACATGAGGGAGTCCGAGGACTTCGTCGATCTGGTGCATCAGATCCCCGTCTTCAGCCTCTACGGCGAGGTCAGGCGGCCAACCGAAGAGATGATGGACAGCTTCGATGTCCTGCTGGTCGATCTCCAGGACGTTGGTTGCCGCATCTATACGTTCGTCGCGACGCTGCGGTACGTCCTGGAGGAGGCCGCGAAGCGGCACAAGACCGTGTGGGTGCTGGATCGTCCAAACCCCATCGGGCGGCCGGTCGAGGGTCTGTCTTTGCGTCCGGGCTGCGAGAGCTTTGTCGGACCGGGGCCGATGCCCATGCGGCATGGGCTGACACTCGGGGAGCTGGCGCGCTGGTTCGTCTCGACGCTGAAGCTCGACGTCGATTGTCAGGTCATTGCGCTCGACGGCTGGCAGCCGCAAGCAACGCCTGGCTACGGCTGGCCGCTCGGGCGGCGCACCTGGGTCAACCCGAGCCCCAACGCGCCAACGTTGTGGATGGCACGCTGCTATGCCGGTACCGTGATGGTTGAGGGAACGACGCTTTCGGAAGGGCGCGGCACCACGCGTCCGCTGGAGCTCTTCGGTGCGCCTGACGTTGACGTACCGTCGCTCCTGACGACCATGCGCGACCTGGCACCATCCTGGATGCGCGGATGCCGGCTGCGGCCCTGCTGGTTCGAGCCCACTTTCTACAAGCATGTCGGCAAGCTCTGCGCCGGGGTGCAGATCCACGTCGAAGACGAAATCTACTACGAGCACGAGGCATTCCGCCCGTGGCGGCTGATGGCGCTCGCCTTCAAGGCGCTGCGACGCCTCGCGCCGGACTATCCGCTGTGGCGGGATTTCGTCTACGAATACGAGCGCGACCGGCTCGCGATCGATGTGATCAACGGCAGCGATCTGCTGCGGCAATGGGTCGACGATCCGGCGGCGTCGCCGGCGGATCTCGACGCGCTCGCGGCGAAGGACGAGACCGCGTGGCTCGCCGAGCGCGAGGCGTACCTGTTGTACTGACTCGCATGCAGACCGCTCGCGACATCACCGGGTACCGCAAGCACTGGGCCGAGCGTTTCGGCACGGCGCCGTTTCTGCCCATGTCGCGGGAGGAAATGGACACGCTCGGCTGGGACAGCTGCGACATCATCATCGTCACCGGCGATGCCTATGTGGACCATCCGAGCTTCGGCATGGCCATCGTCGGCCGTGTGCTCGAGGCGCAGGGCTTTCGCGTCGGCATGATCGCGCAGCCGCACTGGCACAGCGCGCAGGCGTTCGCGGCGCTCGGCCGGCCCAACCTCTTCTTCGGCATCACCGCCGGCAACATGGACTCCATGGTCAACCGCTACACGGCTGACCGCAGAGTGCGAAGCGACGACGCCTACACGCCGGAGGGCGCCGGAGGCAAGCGGCCGGATCGCTCCGTGATCGTCTATGCGCAGCGCGCGCGTGAGGCCTTCAAGGACGTGCCGATCGTCATCGGCGGCATCGAGGCGTCGCTGCGGCGGATCGCGCACTTCGACTACTGGTCGGAGAAAGTGCGTCGCTCCGTCCTGCTCGATGCGAAGGCGGATCTCCTGATCTACGGCAACGGCGAGCGGCAGATCTGCGAGATCGCCCATCGACTCGCCGCCGGAGAGTCGATCCGCGACATCACCGATGTGCGCGGCACCGCATACGCGCGCAAGTCGCTGCCCGAAGGGTGGATCGAAATCGACTCGACGCATCTGGATGCGCCGGGGCCGATCACGCCGCTTCCCGATCCCTACGCCATGGAGCCCGAGCGGGCCACGCCCGGCGTCCAAGCCGCACAGGCACCGCAAAATGCGTCGGGTTGCGCGCAAACTGCTGCCGCGGCTCCCGGCACCGAAAAGGTCGTGCGCTTCGTGCGGCGCGTCAAGAATGCCGACCGCGCTCGCAGCGTCATCCGCATGCCCTCCTACGAGCAGGTGGCCGCCGACCCGGTCCTGTATGCGCACGCCTCGCGCATACTGCATCTCGAGGCCAATCCCGGTAATGCGCGGGCGCTGGTGCAGCGCCACGGCGATATCGAGGTATGGCTGAATCCGCCCCCCATACCGCTGACCACGGAGGAGATGGATTGGGTGTACGAGCGGCCCTTCCGCCGCCGGCCACACCCGGCTTATGGCGATGCCAACATCCCCGCGTACAAGATGATCCGCTTCTCGGTGGCCATCCAGCGCGGCTGTTTCGGCGGCTGTACGTTCTGCTCCATCACCGAGCACGAGGGGCGGGTGATCCAGAGCCGGTCGGAGGCCTCGGTCGTGCGCGAGGTCGAAGCCATTCGCGATGAAGCGCCGGGCTTCACGGGTGTGATCTCCGACCTGGGCGGGCCGACCGCCAACATGTACCGGCTCGCCTGCCGCAGCCGCGAGATCGAGAGCGCCTGCCGCCGGCCGTCCTGCGTCTACCCGGGCATATGTCCCAACCTCGACACCGATCACGCGCCGCTCGTGCGCCTGTATCGCAAAGTCCGCGAGCTGCCGGGCATCCGCAAGGTGCTCATCGCCTCCGGTGTGCGCTACGACCTCGCGATCGAATCGCCGGAGTACGTCAAGGAGCTGGCACAGCATCACACGGGCGGCTACCTCAAGATCGCGCCGGAGGCGCTCGCCGAAGGACCGCTGGCGATGATGATGAAGCCGGGAATCGGCGCCTACGACCGCTTCAAGGCGCTCTTCGACCGCTACTCGCGTGAGGCGGGGAAGGAGCAGTACCTCATTCCCTACTTCATCGCGGCCCATCCCGGCACGCGGGACGAGGACATGCTGGAGCTCGCCCTATGGCTGAAGAAGAACGGCTTTCGTGCCGACCAGGTGCAGGCCTTCCTGCCTTCGCCGATGGCGACCGCGACGGCGATGTATCACTCGGGCAAGAATCCGCTCAAGCGCCTGAGCCGCACGGGCGGTGAGGTGCGGGTGCCGAAGGGCCTCAAGGTGCGCCGGCTGCACAAGGCCTTCCTGCGCTACCACGATCCCAACAATTGGCCGCTGCTGCGGGAGGCGCTGCGCCGCATGGGCCGCACCGATCTCATCGGCAACGGCAAACACCAGCTAGTGCCGGCGTACCAGCCGGCAGGAACCGGCGAGACGTTTGAAGGGCGACGTGGGCGCACGGATGTACGGGCCGGCGGACCGGTCGCCAGCCATGGCCAGCGGCACGGCACGTTCCGCACCCAACACACCGGCCTGCCGCGCAACCCGCGGGGAACACGCAGGAAATAACCGGAGCCGCCAATGAGGAGGCCGACATCGATTCGTGCCCCGCTGACAGGCGCCCTGGCGGTCCTGATGGCGTTGGCTGTCGCGGCATCGATTGGCGCGGCCCAGATGCCGGCGAGCGCGGGCAGGGAGCCGGCCGCGGCGCCGGCAGAGGTCGGCAAGCCGACGGCGCCGGCGCTCGGGCTCGAGATCAACGGCGCGATCGGGCCTGCCACGGCGCAGTACATCGAGAAGGGGCTCGACACGGCCCGGCAGCGCGGCAGCCCTCTCGTCATTCTGCAGATCGATACGCCGGGCGGGCTCTCGACTTCCATGCGGGAGATCATCAGCGCCATCCTGGCGTCGTCCGTCCCCGTTGTGGCCTATGTCGCCCCGCCAGGCGCGCGCGCCGCGAGCGCGGGCACCTACATACTCTATGCCTGCCACTTCGCGGCGATGGCGCCGGCGACCAATCTCGGGGCCGCGACGCCGGTGTCGATCGGCGGCTCCGAGCCGGCGCCGCCCGCCGAGGCTCCCGCGAAGCCCGGAAAGGAGGCCAAGCCGGCCAAGGAGGGCAAGAAGAGTAAGGGCAGCAAGGAGAGCAAGGAAATCGGCCAGGCTCCCGCCTCGGAGCCGGCGCCGCAGATGAGCGCCGAGGAGCGCAAGGTTCTCAACGATTCGATCGCCTACATCCGCGGCCTGGCACAACTGCGCGGCCGCAATGCCGACTGGGCGGAGGAGGCCGTGCGCGGCGCGGCGAGCCTGCCTGCGAGCCAGGCGTTGCAGCAACATGTGATCGACTTCATCGCGCCCGACCTGACGAGCCTGCTGACACAGCTGAATGGGCGCGAGACGCGCATAGGGGACCGGGCCGTGCGCCTCGACACCCGCGGAGTGCAGGTCACGTGGCTGAAGCCCGACTGGCGCACGCGGCTGCTCGCTATCATCACCAATCCCGAGATCGCCTACGGACTGCTGCTGATAGGCATCTGGGGACTGATCTTCGAGGGCTACCACCCCGGCGGGGTGTTGCCGGGCGTGGTGGGTGTCATCTGCCTGCTCATCGCGCTCTTCGCCTTCGAGCTCCTGCCGACCAATTTTGCGGGTCTGGCGCTGCTCGTCGTCGGCACCGGGATGATGGCTGCGGAGTTCTTCTTCCCTGCCTATGGCTCGCTCGGCATCGGCGGCCTCATTGCGTTCGTCGTCGGGTCGATCATCCTCTTCTCGGGCGCTCCGGGCGTTGAGGTGGCGCTGCCCCTCATCGGCGGGTTGGCGACCGTGGGCGGGCTGGTCATTCTCGGTATCGTGTATCTTGCCACCCATGCCGCGCGCACTCCGGTCGTGACCGGCACGCAGGCGATGCTCGGGGCCGTGGTCGAGGCGGCGGAGGATATCGCGACGCGCGGACGTGTCCGCTATGGCGGCGAGATGTGGGATGCCTGCAGCTCGGCGCCCCTGAAAGCCGGACAGACTGCGCGTGTCGTGAAGGTGGAAGGTCTAACATTGTGGGTTGAGCCGTCACGATAAGCGGCCCGCCTCGCCCCGGAGATACCCATGCCCTATGCTCTCATCGTCGTCATCGTCATCATCGCGCTGCTGTGGTTCAGCGCCATAAACGTGCTCAATGAGTATGAGCGGGTGGTGATGTTCACGCTCGGGCGGTTCACCGGCATAAAAGGGCCGGGGCTCATCCTGATCTGGCCGATCATCCAGAGAGTGAAAAAGGTGGAACTGCGGGTCATCGTGCTCAACGTGCCAAAGCAGGATGTGATCACGCGCGACAACGTGTCGGTCAAGGTGAATGCGGTGGTCTACTTCCGCGTCGTCGATCCCGGCCGGGCCATCATCCAGGTGGCCAATGTCTGGGACGCGACCAGTCAGGTGGCGCAGACCACGCTGCGCTCGGTACTGGGCCAGCATGAGATGGATGACCTGCTTTCCCAGCGCGACAAGCTGAATGCCGACATCCAGCGCATTCTCGATCAGAACACCGAGGCGTGGGGTATCAAGGTCGCGAACGTCGAGATCAAGGATGTCGATCTCGACGAAAGCATGATTCGCGCGATGGCCCGACAGGCGGAGGCCGAGCGCAATCGCCGCGCGAAGGTGATCAATGCCGAGGGCGAGAAGCAGGCCGCGCAGACGCTGACCGAGGCGGCGCAGATCCTGGCCCAGCACGGGAGCGCGCTGCAGCTGCGGTATCTTCAGACCCTGGCCGACATTTCGCATGACAAGTCCTCGCTGATCATCTTCCCCCTGCCGCTCGATCTCATCAGGCCGCTCATGGGGGCGCTGGGGCCGGAGCGGGGTCAGTCAGGATCCTGAGGGCGCGAGCGCGCCGGCTCATGGGCTTCTATGCGCGATGGGCGCTTCCGAGCGCGGGAGTTCTGCTGGCGCTCGCGACGATTGCGGGCGCGTTGGGTGCGCATACGCTGCCCGGTCATTTGAGCGCGGGCAATCTGGCGGTCTACGACACC
>Ga0134126_10007909_pt1 | contig 13343 bp, 13 predicted proteins | sample KB31752_FD_96881 | JGI IMG/M metagenome (GOLD analysis project Ga0134126, IMG submission 96881) | Terrestrial soil microbial communities with excess Nitrogen fertilizer from Kellogg Biological Station, Michigan, USA - KB3-175-2 | ecosystem: Environmental > Terrestrial > Soil > Unclassified ...
ATGGGATTGTCGCGGAGTTCGTCCTCTGCATACTCACCGATCAGAAATGTTGTCGCTTGCCAACTGGCCAGAAAGAGCGCCAAGCGTTGAATGAAGGATTGCAGGTCCATGTCGCTTTGCGGCTTCCGCACCATGGTGCGGAAGGAGTCGACCACGACGACGGCAGGGTTGGCCTTTTCAACTTCCCGGGTAATCTCCTCGAGGACCGCGCCCAGGTCCTTCTCCAGGACAACCTGGCTCAAGTTGATGAAACGGATCGACTCCGGCAGCTTTGCAGGATCAAAGAACAAGTACTGCTGCTGGTATCGCAGCATTTTCAGAGCGGACTCGCCGAGGACGGTGAAATAAAGAGCAGGGCGCTCTGGAGTGGCATTGGCGAATACGAATTGGTGCGCCAGCGTCGTTTTGCCGCTTCCTGGAGCACCTGCGATGATATTGAACGAAAACTCCGGAAGACCGCCGCCCACGATGTCATCGAGACCCGGAACTCCTGTCGGGAGCTTGTTGATTTTCACTTTATCTTCTATGCTCACGCTTTTCTCCCGTCCTTCGGATTGTCATTGTCGAATGCTGCATCCGGCCATACATTGAGTACCAGGTTCATCGTTAAAGCTTCGCCAAGGAACATACGGAGCAACCCGAGTAAGCTGGAAATGAAGATGACTCCTTCCTCGTCAATCCAATCCCCATTGCTCTTCATGGTAGGCTCAATCCCGTTTGCTCTTTGCAATCTCCCATCCGCGGCCACTTGAACCGCGCAGAGACCGGGAGCCTCCGACCTGGCCAGCGTCAAAGCACGGGAAGCAAGTGCTTGAAAACCGGCTACTCCAACGAGTGCACAAAGACTCCCACGCAATTTCTCGTACACGCGGAAAGCTGTAGACTCCGCTGGCTCGGAGGTGTTGCCCGCACCGGCTTCGTGATGGAGCAGCCGTTGCGCTAAATCTCGCATCTCCAGGAGAGTGGTCATGTTCGACGGCGCTTCGCTCCAGGCGGAAGGTTCCGATATCCGTTACACCCGAGGTTCAGGGTGACGATAGCCCCTTTTCACAAACGAGTTCGCTATTAAACTTTTCTTTCCAAATCCAATGGTTCGGATCTGGGCGGAACATTGGCGGAACTCAATTCATATAGCGATTCGTTTGTAGGTCCGGTGCACCTTGCGAGCCGCCGGCTTTGCTTCGAATGAGCGTGAAAACGTCCAGAACCGTCGCGATACTGCGAAGGTTGCCAGCCACACTCGTAAGCCCATCTTCCATCCCGGGGTGTCTGTCCGCCAAGGTTTCAATGTGCCCGCTTACGTTCCGCAGCCGGTCAATTTCCAGTAGAAGATCCTTGAAAACTGCAGCCCTCGCCGCTTCATCGGCCGCCGAGGGTATCGGGTCTTCTGCGATTGTGGCCGATCCGCTCATGCCGTCGATCTGAAGTCGCAGATCTTCGATTAAGCGCAGCGTAGTCGCTTCACCGAGGAAGGTGAGAAACAATCCGAGCAGCTGCGCAATCAGAAGGATTCCGGCCTCACCGTTCTCCTCTGCCTGGGCCTCAACTTCGCCGAGACCACGCAAGTCTCCATTCGCAGTAATCTGAACGGCTCCGAGCCGCGGAGCTTCCGACTTGGCCAGAGCCAACGCACGGGAAGCGAGCGCCCGAAAACCATCCACTCCAACGGAGGCGCCGAGTTGTTGTCGCAGCCTCTCATAAACACGCACAGTCGCGGGTCCCGATTGCAGGGAGTTCATCCCCGCATCTGTCACGGAAGCCACCAGACTGCGGGCCAAATCGCGTGTCTTTTGTCGAGGAAGCATTGGTTTCATTCCTTCTTCGCGTGCCATGGCCCCCCTTGCCAGCGGCGTTTGTCTCAATGGAATTTGTTGCTGGCGACGTACTGCGGCCGAACTGATGAGATTCGGCGAGAATCCAAGCATTTTGACGGTACTAAACCAAGATACTTGAAAGATTTCCCAAAAGATGACCAAAATTGACCAATTAGCCCCCGTCATCGGTGAGATCTCGTGGAATGGCCTTGATGCGCTCGGCCGGTTCTGATTGAATTAAAGTGGGCTATCCAGCATTACAGGAATACGTTAGCAGTCGAGAAGTATTTGCGGATCGGACATTTCCCGTTGTTTACGCTGGCTGCCACCCTCCGGCCATCGTTCATCAAAGGACGCAACCGAAGGAGGCCCTTCAATGGCCGATGTCGAAGAACGTCGATTCGATGCCGCCGCCTTCTTGGCGAGCGCCGGTCTAGGGCGAAGAATCCTCCAACTAGCTCCGAAGGAAATCTTCTTTTCGCAGGGAGATCCCGCGGACTCGGTCTTCTATCTTCAGGAGGGGCGTGCCAGAGTCACAGTTGTTTCTGTGGGCGGGAAGGAAGCAACTATTGCGCTTCTTTCCGCCGGTGACTTTGTGGGAGAAGAGTCGCTTGCGGCGATTACTGGGGTCCGTTTGGCAACGGCCACGGCCGTTACCGCCTGCACTGCTCTCAAAATTAGCCGGCAAGAGATGATCCATGTGATGCACGAGGAGCACAGCTTTTCAGACCTCTTTTTAAAGTTCATGCTACAGCGCAGTATGCGAATTCAAGCCGATTTGGTCGATCAGCTTTTCAACTCGAGTGAAAAACGGCTTGCGCGAATACTCCTCTTGATGGCGGAATTTGGCAAGCCTGGCGAACGGGAACAATGCATTCCCAAGATCTCGCAGGAAGCCCTCGCGGAGATGATCGGCACTACCCGCTCACGCGTGAGCTTTTTCATGAATCGATTTCGCAAGCTCGGATTTATCGAATACAACGGCCGAATCCGGGTTCATAAGTCGCTGCTAAGCGTTGTTCTGCACGACCAGCTTCCGGAAGCTTTGGCGAAAGCGCGGCGCGCGCGAAACGCCTAGGGGTCAGCTTTCTCGGAAAACTTGACGAGTGCCCCGCGCGCGGGTTGGCAGCCGTTCTTGGTCGATTCTGTGGTTCATCCAGACGGCGTCGAAACCTTGGCAGATGTGCTCTCGTTCCGCGCCTTCGAGTTCGACTTCTGTCGCCTCCGTGGCAATCGTTACGAAGCAACGTCTGCAAATCGAATCTATCGTGCCGTCCGAGTTCCGCCTGTGCGGGAAGGCTATGTGGGTTTTTTCGGGCAAGGTATCCGCCCTCTGAGGCGTTGATGATTGCAATCTGAGCGGATTCTCGCAGAGGTCCGGGTCGTGGGGATGGTCAATGTCGCACACTTTTGATTGGAAAGTTTTGACGTCGTGGAATTCATGATTGCCGTAAAAGGAAGCAGCATGGCAGAACCATGCTTCGTTAGGAAGGACTCAGCTCCGGCCGTCTGCGGCGTTCACAATGTGCTCCTCGTTAGGCGGCAGCTCCCCATGAATTGATTACGTCGGGCTACAAGGGCTTTACGTTCATCGTCTGCCCCGTGAGCGGCGACGTGCTGGATGACGCGCACCCACGAAGAAGAACAACGCAGAATTTTTAGCGTTAGGGGGTCGATCGGCGAAGGGCGCGGGCAAGCAAGGCCGGCTGAGAACTAACATTGGTTCGATGAGCGGGATACGCTCATTGGGACACTAAGCCGGTCTCAGTCCAATTCCGAGCGATCACGAGGTTTAGTGCCGCCAACGAGAGTATCCCCAGCCACCGCCGCCAAGCAGGAACAGCACTAGAAGAACAATCAATACGGTTTCCATGTAGCAACCTCACCTAAATGGGGAAGCCGAACTGATCCTTGTCGCAATCATCCAGCCTCTTCATTAAGGACCATCATAAGAGGTGCAAAGGCAGATGTCTGGTCACAGTAGACCACTTCGAGAGACGGCAAGGAGCAAGTAGTCCATCTTTCCACGTAGCATCCAGCCGCAAATCGGCTGTCCAGTTCCCACCGAGAGGGCACAACGACGGCAACTGTCAGTTCGAGGAGCTGGCCTTTTGGCTTCTGGACTGCAGTTCGTTCACTACCTGTTTCACGTTGGGAACTGAAGAAGCAATCTGCTCCGCTTGAGCGCGCACGGAATGCGAGCTAACCTCTCCGGTGAGAGTGACAACTCCATTCTTTACTTCGTACTTCACGTTTCTATGTAATCCGTTCTGGATGAGAGCGGCGTCAAGGTTCTTCTCGATGCCGGTATCGAGATCGGAGTTCATTGCCTTGGCGGCGCTTTCGCCGCCGGGAGGGGTAATGGCGATCTGATTCGCTACAACCTGACCGGCTGCGATCGCCTTCGCGATCGATTCTGCTTGCGATTTGTCTGGATCTGCCGCGACATGTCCGCCAAGGGTGACTACTCCCTTGTCTCGATCCTGGCGCACGGAAACATCTTTGAGCCCGGCTTGATCGAGCGACGTGCGAATGCTGCCAGACACATCGGGTGACTGCGTAGCCGTCTGTTGGCACCCCACCGGCAATCCGATGACCGTAAGTGCGATGAATCCCACAAAAAATACCTTGAGCGATTTCATGGCTGTCCCCTCTCGAGCAACTCTGGCTCCTTCGTACCTGTGCTCATCTTTTTTGTCCTTTTGCGGTTAAGTCAATCTGTATAGGTCAGCATGTCAGCTGGAGTCGCGGGGCCTGGCAGTTCGCCCAAGAGTTTCCTGGCAAAAGCCCCGTCAAATAAAAATACAAACGGCTTTCGAATCTCGTCTGGCCAATATTGCTCATGGTAGCGCCTGATCACTTTCGGCAACCAAATCTGCCACCGCTGCTGTGGCGGCTTCTTCGAGAACTATCCTTTCCGGTCTAGGTGCGATCTGCCGATAGTTCGTTCTGAGGACTGACCTCTCCCGCGGGATTATCGCCGACTGAACATTCAATCCTAAAGACTTCTGCACGTTGCATTTTCGGGATATCGGGACTGGATGCAGTCCTCCGTCATGTAGTCGCCGACCAGGAGCTGGCCGCTGTTTCCTTTCGGTTCGAAGCACCCACCGAGCTAGAGAGCACAGACCATCGGCACTTCAGGTGCAATGCTTGAGTATGCCCAAAATACGCGCGAAACACTTCACCACGGACACCTACCTCGCGGGTCCCGGAGAAACAATCATTCGCGTCAAGGCGAAACAGATCTTCTCCCATCAAGGGGACCGTGCCGACTGTCGGGTGGGCCGGGCTAAACTCACGATTGTTTCCAAAGTCGGCAAAGAAGCCGCGGCTACAGCAAAAGCCGTACGGCGAGTAGAGCAAAATTGACCATCTGCATTCCGATGCCAATCTTTAGGATTGGTAAAGGTGAGGTCCGAGGATGCAGGGAGTCATTGGAGCCGAAGCGTTTGGAAAACCCGGCATCGAGCCCCGATGGACGCACAGCAACAAATCCGGCGTAGGGACAGCGTACTGTGCGTCCAGTCATCTTTGGTTCACCATCTGGAACGGCATCGTCACGGAGGTCTACTACCCTACCGTCGACCGGCCTCAGCTTCGCGATCTCCAATATCTCGTTACCGACGGCAAGACTTTCTTCCATGAGGAAAAGCGCGATCTGACTGTCAAGATGGAGCGCATCTCCGATCATGTGCTTGGCTATCGTTGCACGAATGCGAGCGCGGATGGCCGTTACTCCATCACGAAGAACATCATCAGCGATCCGCACCTTCCTTGCCTGCTCCAGCGTACCCGCCTCTCCGGTAAAGACAAGACATCTCTCAAGGATCTGAAACTCTTCGCTCTGTGCGCACCACACCTGGAAGGCGGCGGATCCGGTAATAGCGGCTACGTCACCAGAGCTAACGGCCAGAGCATCCTAATGGCGCAGCGGGGCGCCAAATGGATGGCGCTGGGCGCGACCGTTCCCTTTTTGCATCTCTCCTGCGGCTATGTCGGCGTAAGCGACGGCTGGACCGACCTTCACGGCGACTACAGGATGGATTGGGAGTTTGAGCGTGCCAGCGACGGAAACATCGCCCTGACTGGAGAATTGGATATTAGCAAGACTCAGGAGTTTACGCTCGGCGTTGCCTTCGGGGACAGCGAGCAACGCGCGCTCGCGAATCTGTTGCAGTCTCTCGGAACGCCCTTCATCGAGCATTTGGAGAAATACAAAGAGCAGTGGGATGAGACGGCTTCGCACCTGCGGCCGCTCAAAAGTTCCTCCTTCGACAACGGCAATCTCTATCACAGCAGCTACAGTCTTCTGCTCGCGCATGAAGACAAGTCCTTTGCCGGAGCCCTCATCGCCTCGCTCGCCATTCCGTGGGGAGAGGCCAAAGGCGACAACGATCAGGGCGGCTATCATCTCGTGTGGACCCGCGACATGGTCAACAGCGCAACTGCTCTGCTTGCTGCCGGCGACACGGCGACTCCTCTCCGCGCGCTTATCTACCTTGCCGTCTCTCAGTATGACGACGGTGGTTTTCCGCAAAACTTCTGGGTCAACGGAGATGCCTACTGGAGTGGCATCCAACTCGATGAGGTCGCTTTTCCAATCATGCTCGCATGGCGTCTTCGCTGCGAGAAGGGCTTGGCTGACTTCGATCCGTTCAACCTGGTCAGCAAGGGCGCTGCATTTCTGATCCGCAATGGTCCGGTCACTCAGCAGGAGCGCTGGGAAGAGGCCGCCGGCTACTCACCCTCCACGCTCGCCTCGAATATTGCCGCTCTCGTCTGCGCGTCGCTTCTCTTCCGTGAGCGCGGCGACGAGCCGACCGCAGTTTTCATCGAAGAGTATGCCGACTATCTTGAGTCGCACATTGAAGACTGGACTACAACCACGACAGGCTCGCTCGTCGGAGGCACATCCACGTACTACATGCGAATTCTGCCCGAGCAGGTCGGCCAGGAGCACCCTGCGGAGGGCAAAGAATCCCGCATCCTGCATATCGCCAACCATGCCCCCGGTGAGCAGTGTTATTTTCCAGCACGCAACGTCGTCGATGGCGGCTTTTTGGAGTTGGTCCGCTACGGTATTCGCAAGCCCGACGACCCCAGCGTAGTCGCCACCCTCAAAGTGATCGATGCTGTGCTCAAGACGGATACGCCTGCGGGGCCAACCTGGCATCGCTACAACCACGATGGATATGGCCAGCAGCAGGGTGGCGGTCCTTTTACGCAGCATGGTGTGGGCCGCGTTTGGCCGCTGCTCACTGGTGAACGGGGCCACTACGAACTTGCCGCTGGTCGAAGCACTGGGGCCTATATCCGCGCCATGGAGAATCTTGCGTCGACAACCGGTCTGCTCCCTGAGCAGTCATGGGACGAGGAAGACCGGCCCCAAATCTACATGTGGCGCGGCCAGCCCACTGGCTCCGCCATGCCATTGATGTGGGCCCATGCTGAGTACATGAAACTTCTCCGCTCGACTGCCGATGGCAAAGTCTACGACGCAATTCCGGAAGTCGCCAAACGCTACCTTGGCGAGCGCGGCAAGAGAAAACAGCTCGAAGTCTGGAAGCCGAACCGTCACGTGCGCGTCATGCGAGGTGGGGAGATTCTCCGTGTGCAAGGCGAGAACGCCTTCAACCTTCACTGGTCGAGTGACAACTGGAAGACTGTCCACGACACGCATTCGAATCAAAACTCGCTTCAAATCGACTATGTCGATCTTCCGGATGTAGCCACATCGTCGGGCACTTGCATTCACTTCACCTTCTTCTGGACTGAGGGCAACCGGTGGGAAGGACGGGACTACTCAGTCACCGTACTCTAGCGTGCCTTATTTTTGGATCAGGACAGGCTCTGGCGGGCTGGCACGCCGCCGAAAAGATCGTTCTCCCCTGCGGGTCAGGAGCTATCCCTTGAGCCACGCGATCGGCGAAGCCAATTTGAAAGTTCCGAAGAGAACAGCCCGCGACTCGTTCAAACGTGACTGGCACCTTTATATTTTTGAAGCCGTCGAACTCGCCATCTTCATGATCTCGGCGTGCGCGTCCACTGTCTTTCTCTTCGACCCCGCCTATCCGATGCCGCATATCCTTCCGAACGTGATCTTCCGCCGGGTCCTGATGGGCCTTGCGATGGGCGCCACGGCGGTCTTTATCATTCGTTCGCCCATGGGAAAGCGGTCCGGCGCCCACTTCAATCCCGCGATTACTTTGACCTACTTTCGACTCGGCAAGATCGACGCGTGGAATTCTTTTTTCTATGTCATGTTCCAATTTCTGGGCGGAGTACTTGGCGTGGCATTTTCAGCACTCCTTCTGGGCAAGAGTCTTGCCGATCCGACCGTCGATTACGCGGTTACTACGCCCGGGCGTTATGGAACTGCAGCGGCTTTCCTCGCGGAGCTATTCATGGCGATGGTTCTCATGGGAATCGTTCTCTGGCTGTCGAACCGACCCTCTGTGGCAAATCTCACCAGCTACTTCGTTGGAATCCTGATCGCCCTGGACGTCCTGTTCTTCGCTCCCGTGTCCGGCTTCAGTATCAACCCTGCGCGAACCACTGGATCGGCGGTCTTTGCTGATGTTTGGACGGTCGAGTGGCTCTACTTCATCGCGCCTCTGCTAGGCATGATGATCGCGGCTGAGATCTATCTCCGCATCTATGGCGTGGATCGAATTCTCTGCGCTAAGCTGCATCCTGACCCCATGTACCCGTGTCCGTTTTACTGCCAGTATCCCTCCCATCGTCATCTTTGGAAGCTTGATATATCAATCACCACAACCACGCCTATTCTCCGATAGCGAAACACAGGTGCTCAGAGACAATCAGCCTGCATCTTATTACCATGCCTACTGAATACGACGCGATCATCATTGGTACGGGAGCAGGCGGCGGAACCTTGGCTCTCCATCTCGCTCAGGCCCGCAAGAAAATCCTGATCCTTGAGCGCGGGCCATTCATGCCGCAGGAAAAGCTCAACTGGGACACCTCGGCAGTATTCCTCGACAATCGCTATCACACTAAAGAGACTTGGCAGGACAAGGAAGGAAAGGACCTGCACCCTCAGCAATCCTACTTCGTCGGGGGACAGACGAAGGTTTACGGTGCTGCTCTGTTTCGCATGCGAGCCGAAGACTTCGGCGTCATTCGGCATCAAGGCGGGATCTCTCCTGCTTGGCCCATCTCCTACGCGGATATGGAACCTTACTACACCCGCGCCGAAGAACTCTTCCACGTCCACGGAGACCTAGGCGCCGCGCCGCCGGTCCGCGGCGGGTATGCCTCCTCCTTTGATCCCACCGAGCCTTTTCATTCCAGTAAATATCCCTATCCCGCCCTGGCCAATGAGCCGCGCATGCAATCGATCGAAGATGACGTTCGCAAGCTGGGCATCAACACTTTCCCGATTCCTCTTGGACTCAAACGCAATGAAGCCGATCCCCTCGCCTCGAAATGTATCCGCTGCGATACCTGCGACGGCTATCCCTGCCTCGTTCACGCCAAGTCCGATGCCGACATCAACTGCATCCGACAGATCATGCACCTGCCCAATGTCACGCTGATGACGAACTCCCGCGTCACTCGCCTTCTTACTAACAGCACTGGCACGGCTGTCACCGCGGTTGAGGTCATCCACTCCGGCCCCGGTATGCCATACGGCTCTGCGCCCGAATCCTCCGAAACCAATGCTCCTCCGGCGTCGAAGAACGGCGGCACCGCGATTTATACCGCAGGCTTCTTCGCCGTATGCGCCGGCGCTATCAACTCCGCGGTGATCCTCCTCGCCTCCGCGAATGATAAGTACCCTACTGGTCTAGCCAACCGCTCCGATCAGGTTGGCCGCAACTTTATGTATCACCAGGCGGACGCGCTGCTCGCCATTTCAACCAAGCGCAGCGAGGATAGTTACACCAAGACATGGGGTACGAATGACTTCTACCTTAAGGATTCCGATTCTGCTTATCCTTTCCCGCTGGGGCAGGTGCAGCCCGTCGGTAGCTTCCATTTCGAGATGATGAAGGGCGATGCCCCGTCACTCACTCCCAATTTTGTGCTGGAGGGAATGAAACATCACGCCGTCCCCTGGTGGCTCACAACGGAAGATCTTCCCGATCCGAACAATCGCGTCACACTCCACAACACCACCCCACTCTCCGTACAAAGCCAGCAGCCCGGCGTTGTCGGCGCTCATCCATCCGGAGACACTGGCCGTACTAACGAGTCTGAACCGGTCACGGACGCCACACCTAGAACGATTCAACTCTCTTACACGCCAAACAATGTCGGGTCATTCAATCGCCTGAAAGACCGTTGGGTCGATGTCCTGAAGAGGGCCGGTCACGCAACGACTTCCGTCCCGCTCCACGCCTATTTCAAGAAACGCATCCCTCTCGAGGGCGTGGGGCATCAGAACGGCACCTGCCGTATGGGCAGCGATCCTGCCACCAGCGTTCTTGACTCACATTGCAAGACCCATGATCTCGATAACCTCTATGTTGTCGATGCCTCCTGTTTCGTTTCGGCGAGTGCAGTCAATCCCTCGCTGACTATCATCGCCAATGCCATACGAATCGCGGACTACCTTCTGGCAGAGCGCCTCAGGTAAACAATTGCAGGATCCGGTACTACTCCTGTGCATGCGCGCTTTTCAGCAGTGAGAGTCGTTGGGAATAGCGCCAGGTTAAGCATGATACATTCGTATCAAGCCGAACGCGTCGTTGTGGGCGGCGTACTGGACGCAGCCACAATCGGTACGGCCGCGAATTCAGTGCTTCTCGATCCTAGAATCTGGGAAGGATGGCAATAAATGATGACCTTCTGACGCCATTCGACGGGGATCTCGCGAATCTGATGATGGCTTGCGAGCTTACCGAGCAGCTGACGGAGGACTGTCCTCTCTTCGGGATCGAGACACGCGAAGAATTTCAGGTCATTGTGTCCGCCAACTCCCCGTACATGATCCTACGCCAACAAGGCAAATCACGTTTAGAGTCAGCCAGTTCGCTGGAAATGAGCATTGGCGATTTAGCGCAAACCGAGGAGCCCAGCCCGGGATTACAGGTTCGTAGCCCGTTTGCCGTCACCGATTCTGCGAACCCCTGCTGGAAATTGCTTGATTCTGACCTGTCGGGGCGCTTACGCCTTCAGATCGAGGGTTAAACCTCACTGGTGCGCTCTCGGTCCGATAAGCGGCTCATTTCATGCTTATGTGAGTGCGTAAGACCTCGACGCTCGACGGGGACGTCACGCTGTCGCTTTGTTCGGCGGTAATGAACACATCAAAATCCTTCGAAACGGTCTCCAGTTTCAATTCGCCGCTTAGATTCTCGTCTACCCCGATCGCACCTTGCTTGAATGCCTCGCCGCCGTTTGGGCGGATCCACACGAGATAGTTATTGGCGGAGGGAGTCAGGCTAGAGGGTCTCGCAAGATGGGCCACTTTTATATCAAGCTTTATGTTTCCATTGTCCTTAGATGTTTCGGCTTTTACAGTTCCCGTCGCTGCCGGAACGCTGGTAGCTGCTGTCATGTGGTATTCCCTGGCTGAAGTGAACGGCCACGCGGCCAGCAACACTATCGTTACAATTGCTAATTTCATAAGTTCTCCTGAACATCGCAGATCGCGCGATCATTCGTTCTATCGATCTCGACTAATGTCATCGAAGTCGCAGCAGGCTTAAACGGCTGCATGTCTCTTCGTATTATGGAACAGAACAGTTATCGAACAATGATCACAATTGCTCACCTTTAGACTTCGCCATCGGGGCTCAAGTCAGTGGCTCTGAATTGCCTGTCGACGGAGCTGGTTTTTTGAGACCGAGGTCTTCAACAGGATTCACGGCCGCAACGGCGGAGTCCAGGGGATCGACAACGAAGCTGTCGCCCTGTCCTTCGAGAATGTGGGCGCGTGGATCCTGGGCCGCAATATGTTCGGCCCGGTTCGAGGACCGTGGAAGGACGAATCCTGGAAGGGCTGGTGGGGTGATAATCCTCCTTATCACACCCCGGTTTTTGTGCTGACGCACTATCCACGGTCCCCTTTACAGATGGAGGGCGGCACTACGTTCCACTTTATTACCGATGGGTCTGAGGCCGCGCTGAAGCGGGCTCGGGAAGTGGCCGGAGAAAAGGACGTCCGCGTGGGTGGGGGCGTGTCGGTCGTCCGCCAATATTTGACCGCCGGCGACATCGACGAAATACACCTCGCAATCTCGCCCATCATTCTTGGCGAGGGGGAACATCTCCTTCAGGGAATCAACCTCCATAAACTTGGCTTTGCCGTCCATCGGACAGTTCTTGGCGAAAAGGCCATGCATGTCTTCCTAGGAAAAACATCGACACAATAGGCAATCTCCATTCCTGAGCGACTGAATCGCCTGCCTCACAGCCTCGATGCGCATGAGATTGCCGGCGCTGGCCGGTGTAATCGTGAAGAGTGGAACGAAGGTCTTCTGCTTTTTAGTTGCCATCCGGCCTCCATGCCCCATGCTGACAAAGTCTCTATGCCGTTATTCTGCCGATAACGTGCCGATAAACCTGTGAAAAAACCTATTGATTTTGCGGAGATTCTGCTAGGTAGGGGTCGCTAACGGACTCCGAGACTTCTGAGCTGACGAAGAGGTACTTGCCGACTGGCGGACGACCGCAAACGTCGAGCTCTATTGCGGGATCAGATAATGGAAGGGCCTAGTCGGAGCCGAGGAAGTATTGTGGTCGTTTTCCGTAGAGCTTCGCTAATTGCAGCAGCTCCATGATGTCGATTCGACGCTCACCTGTTTCACACTTTGACAAAAAGGAATGCGAAAAGCCGAGCTGTCGGGACACCTCTCGCTGATTGAGACCAGCCTCTTCGCGCGCCGCGATGAGCTTCTGAAGGATCGCATCGTACTCAGCCTGGAACGGAGCCGTCCGCGCTTTCCGCGATCTTCGAGTTTCCGCCGTCCGCGACTTGCCCACGGTACAAGTTTCGATAACGGCTTGCCTAATCCCCTAATAAGGGACAGACTGGAGCAGGAGCGGTATGCAGTGGATCGATCTTTCGAATGTCCCGAAGTAGCCGGCAAAACCATCCAGACTTTACGTGTCTTTCAGAACCACGGTGAAGGTGATGAAGTCCTCATCGAGTTCACCGATGGCACGTCTTTCTCCTGTTGCCTGGAGATCAAGTCCATGGTCACGGCAAGTCTCTTTCGACCCACCGCGGGAACTCCAGAGGTTATTCGGAGCTATCCATCCTGAATTGTTATTCCATTTGTGAATAACAATCTCGGCTTTCGTTATTGGACAGAGCACAGAATCACACTTACTTTTGCGCCATGCTGACGCCTACGTCAGCGGAGGTGCAAAGTGAATGAAATTCCCGCTCTTTGCCGGTCGGATAAGGCTTCCGGTCGGTTGTCTATTCAGCCTCGCTGCAGGCTGAGAAAACTCCTCACCAAAGAAAGCCTTCTCCACGCCGCACACGTGATGGGGCCGACACTGACTGCGCTGATGTTCGCGGGCGCCAGTAGCGCAGTCGCCCATGCCCAG
>Ga0134126_10007911_pt1 | contig 13341 bp, 12 predicted proteins | sample KB31752_FD_96881 | JGI IMG/M metagenome (GOLD analysis project Ga0134126, IMG submission 96881) | Terrestrial soil microbial communities with excess Nitrogen fertilizer from Kellogg Biological Station, Michigan, USA - KB3-175-2 | ecosystem: Environmental > Terrestrial > Soil > Unclassified ...
CCTCCTCCAGCAGCTCCCGCCGCCGGGCCGGGGCCAGGACCTCCGACCACAGCTCCGAGCGCACCCGGTCGAGGACGGCGATGTCCTCGGTGTCGAGCACCGCCCGGACCTCGGCCAGCGAGAACCCGAGGAGCTCTTGGAGGTTCCGGATCCGGGTCACCCGGGCGACGTCGGCGGGGGAGTACATCCGCTCACCACCGGCCCCGTAGCTGCTGGGCCGCAACAGGTCGAGCTCTTCCCAGTACCGCAGCGTCCGGGTGGTGACCCCGGTCAGCTTGGCCACCTCGCCGATCCGCGACATCTCCGGCACGGTGCCGGCCGGCGCCTTGGACGACGACCCCCCCTTGCCCGATGCGGATCCGGAGCCGTGGGCCAGTTCGAACCCGTCGGCCGTCGTGCCGTTCTTGGCGGCCATCAACCGCTACCCCCTGCGATGTGCTCTCCCCCGACCATGTTCCCCTTCGGCCCGTCGGGCCCCGTGACGATGCTACCGGCCAACACCCCGGTGGCGGGGCTGATGGGGGTGCCGGCCCGGTCGGGGGCTAGGGCGTTGGTGTCGGGCATCGGCGGCCGGACGTGGGGGCCCCGGACCCAGGAGGCGGCGGCGGCGAACAGGCTGGCGACGATGGCGAAGTCCAGGGCGGCGTGGAGGCCGTCGCGGAACGGGGCGGTGATGATCGACGGGAAGAAGCTCCGGCCGACCAGGGCGTGCTGCTGGGTCGGCGTCAGCTGGGACAGGGCGTGGGCCCCGATGAGGTGCTGGACCGGGTTGTAGCCCAAGAAGGCGGCGAAGAGCGTGGAGACCGGCGGCAGGGACGACGCCTGCTTGGCGTCGGCGGCGGGGACCCCGTTGGCGACGAGGCCGTGGTACAGGCTGGCGGCCAGGGAGCTGGACAGCCCGACGATGATGAGGGTGAAGAACACCCCGATGGACAGCACCTGGGCGGAGTTCTGGAAGGTGGTGTTCATCCCGGAGCCGGCCCCGCGGTCCCCGGGGGGGACGCTGTTCATCACGCCGGCCCGGTTGGGGGAGCCGAACGACGCCATGGACAGGCCGGTGAAGAACAGCAGGACGGCGAAGACGGTGTAGGAGAAGTTCGTGGGCATCAGCTCCAGGAGGGCGAAGCAGATCGCCGAGAGGATCATGCCGCCGGTGGCGAACGGCCGGGGACCGAACCGGTCGGACAGCACCCCGGAGATGGGACCGGCGATGAGGAAGCCGAAGGTCAGCGGCAGCATGGCGACGCCCGCCCACAGCGGGGTCGAGGCGAAGCTGTAGCCGTGCAGCGGCAGCCAGATGCCCTGCAGCCAGATGATCAGCATGAACATCAGCCCACCCCGGGCGAGGGCGGCGAGGAAGCTGGCGAACACCCCGGCGGTGAACGCCCGGATCTTGAACAGCTGCAGCCGGAACATCGGTTCGGCCACCCGGGTCTCGACGATGCCGAACACCACCAGGAGGGCCGCACCGCCGATGACGCAGCCGAGCACCATCGGGTTGGTCCAACCCATGGTGTCGTGTCCGTACGGTTCGATGCCGTAGGTGATGCCGACCATGATCAGGATGAGGCCGACGGCGAAGGTGATGTTGCCCGGCCAGTCGATCTTGGCCGGCCGCTTCTGGCTCAGTTCCCGCAGGGCGAGGTACCCCATCACCGTCCCCAGCACCCCTACGGGGACCGACACCAGGAAGATCAGCCGCCAGTTGATGGGGGCGAGCACCCCGCCGAGGACCAGGCCGATGAACGTCCCGCTGAACGCCGCGGCCTGGTTCACGCCCATGGCCATGCCGCGCTGGTGGATCGGGAAGGCGTCGGTGAGGATGGCCGCCGAGTTGGCCATCAGCATCGCCGCGCCCACCCCCTGGAAGATGCGGAGGACGATCAGCCAGATGCCGGCCGCCGCCCCGCTCATCCAGGTGATGGTGAGCAGCAGGGAGAAGAACGTGAACACGGCAAAGCCGAGGTTGTACGTCCGCACCCGGCCGTAGATGTCGCCGAGGCGACCCAGGCTGGTCACCAGCACACTGGTCACCACCAGGAAGCCGAGGATCATCCACAACAGGTAGAAGCTGTTCGACGTCTTCAGCGGGTCGATGCCGATGCCGCGGAAGATGTCGGGGAGGGCGATGAGGGTGATCGACCCGTCGATGGTGGCCATCAGCATGCCGAGGGTCGACACGAAGAGGGCCACCCACTTGTAGTTGGGCGGGATCTCCGCCGCCCCGCCCAGCGCCAGCCGCCGTTCGGCGGCCCGCCTCCGAATGTCGAGGGCCAGGTCCAATGTCGCTCCGCTCAGCTGTTGCCCGAACCGGGTGCCCCGATGCCGCGGGGGCCCGCCGCTCACCGGTTCCGGTTCGCCAAGTCACCTTAACGTAAACGTGAATGGATTGGGCGGAGGAGGCCGGACCGCCAGGTGGCGAGCGGTGGCCGGCGCCGGTGAACCGGTGGCCGGCTACGCGGGGTGCGGCGACGGCGCGGCGGTGCCGGCCGTCCGGTGGCCGGTGGTCGACCGGTCGTCGTCGGCCGACGCCCAGTCCAACCGGTAGGCCAGACGGGCGTACTGGGCCACCATGCGCTCGGCGTTGAAGTACGACCCGGTGAGGGCGATGCAGGACCGCATGACGTCGGCGAACCGGTCGGGCCGGTCGTAGAACAGCGGGGCCACCAGCAGCTCGAGCTTGGCGTAGAGGTCGGTGGCCTCGACCTGGTCGTTGCGGTCCCCGCCGTCGTCACCGATGGCCCAGCCGGTGACCCCGTCGACGTGGCCCTCGACCCACCACCCGTCGGGAACGCTGAGGCTGGGGACGCCGTTGAGGGCGGCCTTCATCCCGCTGGTCCCCGACGCCTCGAGGGGCTTGACCGGGGTGTTCACCCACAGGTCGACCCCGGCGCAGAGCATCCCGGCGAGGCCCATCGAGTACTCCTCGAGGTACACCACCGGCACGGTGGTGCCGAGGTCACGGCCGACGGCGACGACCCGCTCGATGAGGGCCTTCCCGTCGTGGTCGGCCGGGTGGGCCTTGCCGCTGTACACGATCTGCAGCGGTCCGGCCCGGTCGACCAGGGCCCGGAGGCGGTCGGGGTCGGACAGGAGGAGGTCGGTCCGTTTGTAGGCGGCCGCCCGCCGGGCGACGGCGACGGTGAGGGCGGCCGGGTCCAGGCGGACCCCGGTGCGGATGGCCACCTCGTCGAACAGCGCCCGCTTCGTCACCGCGTGGGCCGCCCGCAGCTTCTCCCGGTCGATGCCCCCGGCGGCCCGCAGCAGGGCGTTGTCCAACCGCCATCCCGGCACCCCGTCGTCCAGCAGCCGGCCGATGGCCGGGGCGACCCAGGTGCCGGCGTGGACGCCGTTGGTGATCCAGTGGATGGGGAACCCGGGGAACATCGCCCGGGTGACCTCGGCGTGGCGGTGGGAGACGGCGTTGACGAAGTCGGCGCGGTGCATCCCGAGAAGGGTCATGTCGAGCTCGCCGCCGTCTATGCCGCCGAGGGCCTCGATGGCGTGGGCCCGGTCGTCCCCGAGGGTGTCGACGACGAGGTCGCGGGGGAACCGGTCGTGTCCGGCCGGCACCGGGGTGTGGGTGGTGAACACGCACCGGGGCCGTCCGCCGGCACCGGGGTGCCCATCGCCGTCGGCGTCGCCACCCGGCGTATCGCCGTCCAGCCCTGCACTGTCCGGGCCGGCACTGGCCGGCCGTTCGCCGTCGCCGGCCGACGGGAGGCCGTGCCCGTCGATGTGCCCGTCGATGTGCCCGTCGCCGTCGAGGCGGTCGGCCAGGGACAGGGTGAGGAGGGCGGAGTGGCCCTCGTTCATGTGGTACACCCGCAGCCGGCGGTGGCCGAGGGCGTCGAGGAGGTCGGCGCCGCCGAGCCCGAGGACGGCCTCCTGCCGGAGCCGGTAGGCGAGGTCGCCGCCGTAGAGCCGTTGGGTGATGGTGCGGTCGTCGGCGTCGTTGCCGTCGACGTCGGTGTCCAAGAAGTACACGGGCACCACGTGGCCGGTGACCCCCGTCAGGGGGTACCGCCAGGCGGCCACCTCGACGGGATGGCCGCAGACGTCGACGGTCACCCGCCGGTCGACCGGCTCGAGGAGGTCGGTCGGGTCCCACTCGACGGCCGACTCGGTCTGGGTGCCGTCGGGGTCGAGGTGCTGGACGAAGTAGCCGCCCCGGTACAGCAGGGTGACGGCCACCACCGGCAGGCCGAGGTCGGCGGCGGCCCGGAGGTGGTCGCCGGCCAGCACCCCGAGGCCGCCGGAGTAGGTGGGCAGCCGCTCGTCTACGGCCACCTCCATGGAGAAGTAGGCGATCGACGGATCCATCATGCGAAAATATGCGACGGCACCGGTCGGTGGAAAACCGGCTGCGTCATCGGGGGTTGCCAGGGCTGCCTGTCGGCCGAACTAGTCGGCGGCGGGGGAGTGGCACACGGCCTCGACGTTGTTGCCGTCGGGGTCCCGGACGAAGGCGCCGTAGTAGTTCGGGTGGTACTCCGGCCACACCCGCGGCGGGTGGAGGACGGTCGCGCCGGCGCCGACGGCGGCGTCGAAGAACCGCCGGACGGCCGCCCGGTCGGGGGCGGCGAAGGCGATGTGGGTCTCCCGGAACCCGTCGCCGGTGCTCCGCCGGCCGACCCAGAACATCGGCCGCGGCGCGATGCCGTAGCCAACGACCCCATAGCCAACGACATCGCCGAAGTCGACGAGGCGGCTGCCGCCGAGGGTGGGGAGGACGGCGTCGTAGAACGCCGTCGAGGCGACGAGGTCGTCGCACTGGATGGACAGGTGGTCGAGCACGTCAGCCGTGGGCGGGGTTGCAAGGGTCGTACCACGGTTGCTCGCCGTCGGCGTTGTACAGGGCGACGGCCAAGGTGTCCTGGTCGGCCTTCGACGCCCGGTTCGGCGGCACCCCGACAAGTGTCGGCCGGCCGGCCAGCCGGGCGGCCACGTTCCAGGTGGACTGGCTGAACTGGAACGCCCCCATGTACTGCCCTGTGGGGGAGGCGATCTGGTAGTTGCCGCCGGACTCGTGCTGGACGACGCACTGCAGGAAGGAGTTGAGGGCGGGATCTGTGCCCGACGACGCCGGGGCGGCCGCCGGGGGTGCCGCTACCGTCACCCCGGCCGACGTAGTGGACGTCGGGGCGGGGGTGCCGACGACGATCTCGGCGGGTTGGCTAGCCGGTGCCTTGGCCGCCTGGGCCTGGGCGGTGCGGATGGCGGCGGCCGCCGCCTGGGCCTGGGCGGCCTGCTGCGCCGCCACCGCCTGGGCCAGTTGGCCTTGGACCTGGGCGCTCTGGCTGGCCAGCCGGGCCTGGGTCTGCTGCGACTGGGCCAGCAGGCCCCGGGCGTCGGACTCGGCGGCCTGGTCGGCGGCCACCGCCTGCTGTTGGGCGGCCTCCTGGGCGGCCAGCGCCTGCTGGTCGGTGTGGAGCTGGGCCACCGCCACCGACAGGTCGCCGGAGACCACCTCGCCGTACTCCGCCCGGGCCCCGGCGGCGTCCTGGTCCCCGAACAGGGTGTTCCCGGTGGCCCCGGCGTTCACGTAGGTCTTGACGGCGTCGGCCCGCAGCTCGGCGGTGTCCCCCTGGATGCGCTGCCGGTCGGCGTCAACCTGCCCCTGGAGCTGGTCGACCACCTGCTGGTCGTGCTGGGCCTTGGCCTCGTCGGCGGTGTACTGCTGCTGGTACCCGCCGACCTGCAGCTGCTCGAGGACCATCTCGGGGGACAGCTCGGCGGCCTGGCTCTGCAGCGACGACACCTGATCGGCCCCGGCCTGATCGGCACCGAACAGTGGCGCGATCGGGACCAGCGACGCCGTACTGCACGCCACCACGACACTAAGGGCACCGAGGAAGGGGAGGCTCCGCCTGGCCTGGCACATCGTGTCCGTCCGGGCCCTCGGGCCACGTCTGACATCGATCACGAGCCATCCTGCTTACCCGCCGAGGCGGGACCCGTCAAGCCGGGGGGCCGTACGCCCGGACGATCTCGTCGTCCTGGTGGGCGGTGGTGAACGCCTCCCAGAGCACCCCGTTCACGTCCGTCTGCCGGGGCCCGGCGACCGCCGCGGGGTCCTCGAAACCGACGTGACGGAGGGACCCGGCGGGGGCGTCGACGGGGTCCACCACCGACACCGACAGGTTGATCTCCGGGGTCCGCCACAGGGCGTACCGGCCGGGGACCACGGCCACCGGCGGCTCGCCGAGCCGGGCGGTGTAGTCGGCCACGGTGGGGTCCAGCTGGTGGACGGCCAGGGCGACGTGGAACCGGCGTGCGGTCATGCCGGTCGGAAGTGGTAGCGGGCCGGCTCCCCGGTGGCGGCCGGCGGGTCGACCACCAGGGCGACGGCCATGCCAATGGGCCGGGTACCGGCCGTGCCGATGGGCCGGGTACCGACGTCGGCGGGGTTGTCAGCGGACAGGCGGCCGAGCACCAGCGGCCCCTCCGCCAGCTCGACCACCCCGAGGTCGTAGGGGACGTCGGCGGCCAGCTCCGGGCTGGGGGGCACCCGGACGGTGGTCACCGACCACAGGGTGCCGGTACCGGACACGGCGGTCCACGCCCAGTCGATGCCGTGGCACTCCGGGCAGAACGTGGTCGGCGGGAACCGGTGCCGTCCGCAACGGTCGCAGCGCGGCACCACGAACCGGCCGGCGGCCAGGTGGTCCCAGAATTCGTCGGCCAGCCGGTCGCCGCGGCTGGCCCCGTAGGCATCGGCCATCAGTCCCTGCCCAACACGGCGGTGGAGAACACCCCGGTCATCGGTCCGCAGACCACCGCCAACCGGGGGTCGGCCACCCGGCGGCACTGCGAGCGGTCGTAGGTGTGGTCGTCGGTGGCCCAACCCGGGCACCGGTCGGGGACGTCGCCGCGGAACTGGCGGACCACCTCGATGATGGTGTGGTTGTACGGCACCATGTTGTGGGAGTGCGATTGGCAGCCACCGTGGGTGGACAGCGGCAGCCGGCCGTCGCCGAAACCGCAGTGGTCGGCCACGAAGGCCCCGCCGTCGCCGACCGGGCAGAACCCGGCGGCCTCCACCGCCATGATCGGGCCGATGGCGAAGTGGTCGTACACCGACAGCAGGTCGACGTCGTCGTGGGCCACCCCCGCCCGCCGGACCGCCTCGACCATCCTCGGCCGGGACTCCAGCATGTCCAGGGTGGGGACGTTGTAGTAGGTGCTGAACCGCTGCTCCACCGCCCCACCGAGCATCCAGACCGGTCGGTGCGGGCAGTCCCGGGCCCGGTCGGCCGACGTCACCACCACGCAGGACCCGCCGTCGTTGACGAGGGCGCACATCAGCAACGTGAACGGGTCGGCGATCGGTCGGGCGGCCAGCACGTCGTCGACCGTGTACGGCCCCCGGCCGAACATCACCGCCTCGGGGTTCACCGACCCGGCGTTGCGGACGGTGGCCGCCGCCTGGGCCAGCTGCTCGACGGTGGTGCCGTACTGGTGCATGTGCCGGCGGGCCTGCAGGGCGAACTGGGCGGCGGTGAACGACCCGGTCCAGTCGGTGAACTCGTACCGCGGCGTCGTGTACGCCGCCACCGCCTCCCCGGGCGGCGGCTGGGCGCAGCCGTGGGCCATCACCACCGTCCGGGCCTGCCCGGTCCGGATGAGGGCGGCCGCGTACACCAGGGCCTGGGGACCCGAGTAGGGGATGGCCGCCACCAGCGGGCGGCCGAGCAGCGTCGCCATGTTCCCCGGGGTCGCCCCCAGGCCGTTGCCGTCGGGGAAGGTGACGTTGCAGAACACGTCCACCTCGTCGAGGTCCATCCCGGCGTCGGCCAGCCCGCCGAACAACGCCTCGGCCATCAGGTCCTGGCTGCTCCGGCCGAGCTGCCGGCCCTGGGGGGTCATGTGGACGCCGACGATGGCCACCTCGCGGTCGCCCGCCGCCGCCGCCGTGGTCATCCCCGGTCACTCCCTTCCCGCCGGCCCGTGCCGGTCCCGACCAGCGATGGTAGCGGTACCGTGTGCTGTGGCCTCGGGCGAGACGGTGCGGCTGGACCTCGACGGGCACGAGGTGACGGTGTCCAGCCCGGCCAAGACCTACTTCGCCGACCTCGGTGCCACCAAGCTCGACCTGGTCGGTTACTACCGCGACGTCGCCGCCGCCCTCCTCGGGGTGGCCGCCGGCCGGCCGACGATGCTGCAGCGGTTCCCCGAAGGGGCCGCCGGGAAGTCGTTCTTCCAGAAGCGGGTCCCCGACACCGCCCCGGACTGGCTGCAGACGGTGGTGGTGGCCACCCCGAACGGCACCACCTCCCGGGCGTTGGTGCTGGCCGACCTCGCCCACGTGGCCTGGGCGGTCAACCTCGGCTGCCTCGGCTTCCACCTGTGGGCCATCCGGGCCGACCGCCCGGCGGTGGCCGACGAGCTCCGCATCGACCTCGACCCGCAGCCCGGCGTCGGGTTCGACGACGTCCGTCGGGCCGCCGCCTCCGTCCGCCGGTTCCTCCACGACGTCGGCCTCACCGGGTTCTTGAAGACGTCGGGGAACCGCGGCGTCCACGTCTACCTCCCCCTCCTCCCTCGCTGGGACCCCGTCGACGTCCGCTCGGCGGCGGTCGCCCTCGCCCGGGAGATGGAGCGGCGGCAGCCCGACCTGTTCACCGCCGCCTGGTGGAAAGAGGAGCGAGGCGCCCGGGTGTTCGTGGACTTCAACCAGAACGCCCCCCACAAGACCGTGTTCGGCCCCTGGTCGGTCCGCGCCCGGCCGGGCGGGCAGGTGTCCACCCCGATCGCCTGGGACGACCTCGACAGCGTCGACCCCGACCGCCTCACCATCGCCACCGTCCCCGACCGCCTCCGCCGGCTCGGCGACCCGTGGGAGGGGATGGCCGACGCCGCCCAGGCCCTCGACCCCCTCCTGGCCCTGGCCGCCGACGACCGGGCCCGCGGCCTGCACGACGCCCCGTGGCCGCCGGAGTACCCGAAAGGGGCCGACGAGCCCACCCGGGTGGCCCCCAGCCGGGCCAAGAAGTCCTGACGCCGTTCATCTCCCGGTCTCCCGCCGGCCACCGGCGGGAAACATTCGGTCCGTAGGCTGACGTTGCCTATGCAGAGGGGGAACCGACCCATCAGGGAGGCGGACCGGTGACCGACGCACTACGACCAGCCAACCCCCATGTCATCGTCCTCTTCGGGGCCACCGGTGACCTGGCCCGCCGCAAGCTGCTCCCCGGCCTCCTCCGGCTCACCCGGCACGGCCTGCTGGCCGACCACCGGGTGGTGGCCACCTCGTTGGACCACCTCGACGACGACGCCTTCCGGGCGTTCGCCCTGGCGGCCTGCCAGGAGCACATGGACGACCTCTTCGGCGACGACCACTGGCGGGCGTTCGCCCGGCGGCTCCACTACGTCCCCCAGGCCGCCGGCCCCGACGGGTTGGCGGCGGCCGTCAAGCTGGCCGAGGCCGAGCTCGGTGGCGGGCCCCGGCGGCTGCACTACGTCAGCGTCCCGCCGGTGGCCGCCCGGTCGGTGGTCGACACCCTCGCCCAGGCCGACCTGGTCGACCGGGCCCGGGTGGTCATGGAGAAGCCGTTCGGCACCGACCTGGCGACGTCCCGGCAGCTCAACGACGTCGTCCGCCGCACCTTCTCCGAGGACCAGGTGTTCCGGATCGACCACTTCCTGGGCAAGGAGGCCGCCCAGAACATCCTGGCGTTCCGGTTCGCCAACGGCCTGTTCGAGCCCATCTGGAACCGCCAGCTCATCGACCACGTCCAGATCGACGTCCCCGAGACCCTCCTGGTGGGGGCCCGGGCCCCCTTCTACGAGGCCACCGGGGCGTTCCGGGACATGGTGGTCACCCACCTGTTCCAGGTCCTCGCCTTCGTCGCCATGGAGCCGCCGACGGCGCTGGAGGCCGACGCCATCAACGAGGAGAAGAACAAGGTGTTCCGGTCCCTCCGCCCCCTCGACCCCACCGAGGTCGTCCGCGGGCAGTACGACGGCTACCGGGACACCCCCGGGGTGGCCGCCGACTCGGACACCGAGACGTTCATCGCCTTACGCTGCGACATCGACAACTGGCGGTGGGGCGGGGTGCCGTTCTACCTCCGCACCGGCAAGGGCATGGCCGAGGGGGCCCGCATCGTCTCCATCGCCTTCAAGGAGCCCCCGCGGAGCATGTTCCCGGCCGGCTCCGGGGTGGGCACCCAGGGTCCCGACCACCTCACCTTCGACCTCGCCGACGACGCCCGGATGTCGCTGTCGTTCTACGGCAAGCGCCCCGGCCCGGGGATGCAGCTCGACAAGCTCAGCCTGCAGTTCGCCCTCCACGACACCGGCCGCGGCGCCGACGTCCTGGAGGCCTACGAGCGGCTCATCTACGACGCCATGATCGGCGACCAGACCCTGTTCCCCAACGCCGACGGCATCGAGCGGCTGTGGCAGGTGTCCCAGCCCCTCCTCGACGCCCCGCCGCCGGTGCAGTCGTACCCGCTCGGGTCCTGGGGACCGCCGGCCATGACGGACCTGGTGGCCCCGAACAGCTGGCGGCTGCCGTTCGAGCGGGCCTGGCGGCAGGCCGGCTGACCGGTACCGTCTTCGGGGTGGAGCAGGCCCCGGACACGGCATCGGTGACCCGGCTGGTCCGGGCCCTGGCCCTGACCACGCTGCTGCTGTGGCTGGGGGCCAGCTGCATCCTGCCCCTCCTCCCCGAGTACCTCCGCCGGCACGGCGGGTCGGACACCACGTCGGCCTGGTGATGGCCGCCTACTTCGTGGCCGCCCTCCTCTGCCAGTACCCCGCCGGCCGGTTGGCCGACCGGTTCGGCCGCCGGCCGATCCTGCTGGCCGGGCTGGCCGTCTACGCCGGCGGCAGCCTCGGGTTCCTGGCCAACCCGTCGCCGACCGTCGACATCGCCCTCCGCGGCCTGCAAGGGGCCGGGGCCGGCTCGGCCGAGGTGGCCGCCCTGGCCATGATCTCTGGGGCCGTCGCCCTCGAGCGGCGCGGCCGGGCGTTCGGGTCCATCTACGCCGCCCAGCTCGGCGGCATGGCCGTCGGCCCCCTCTTCGGCAGCCTGGTCGGGGTGGACCGGATGAGCATCCTGTTCGTCGCCGCCGGTGCCGCCGCCTTGGTGGCCTGCCTGCCGGCGCTCGTCGGGGCGTCCGTGGCCGGTCACGACGACCTCGCCGCCGCCGCGGCCGCCGCCGACGATGGTGCCGGGTACGGCCTGCCGGCCCTCAACCGGTCGCTGGTCGGGGCGGTGATGGCCGCCGCCGCCTTCGGGCTGACCATCGGGGTCTACGAGTCCTGCTGGACCCTCCTCCTCGACCTCCGCGGCGCCCAGGACTGGCAGATCGGCCTCAGCTGGACCCTGTTCGCCTTCCCGTTCGTCGTCATGGCCCGCCCGGGGGGCTGGCTCGCCGACCACCTCGACCGGCGGCGGCTGGCCGTCGGCGCGCTGTCGGTGTCCATCGCCCTGTGCGCCCTCTACCCGTTCCTCCACAGCCTGGTCTGGCTCCTCCTCCTCGGCTGCCTCGAGGCGGTGGCCACGGCGGTGTCGCTGCCGGCCGCCCAGTCGATGCTCACCCAGTACTCCACCCCGAGGGAGGCCGGCCGGGTGCAGGGGCTGTTCTCCACCGCCGAGACCGGCGCCATCGCCGTCGCCGCCGGCGTCGGCGGTGCCCTGTTCGGGGCCGCCGCCTGGGCCCCGTTCGTGGCCGCCGCTGCCGGCGCCGCCGCCATCACCGCCGCCCTCCCGTTCGTGTGGGCACCGGTGGCCGGACGGGCGGCGGCGGTCGTGCAGTAGCCAATACAGTTCCGGGATGGCGACCGACCGTTCCAAGGCCCCGACAACGACAGCCGCCGAGCCGCCGTCGGCGGCCTCGGAGGGAACCACATCGGCCGCCGCCGCACCGGGCGCACCGGCCGCCGCCGCACCGGCGGCTCCGGCGCCGGCAGCTCCGGACCCGACCGAGGTCATGCGGAGCCGCGCCTACATGGTCTCCCTGGTGTTCGGCGCGCTGATCGGCGTACCGGTCTCAGCCGCCGCCTTCGGGTTCATGGAGCTGATCAGCGCTCTCCAACAGGCCCTCTACGACCACCTGCCGAACGGCCTCGGGTTCAACGGCGCCCCGGTGTGGTGGTCGATCCCGCTGCTGGTCGTCGGCGGCGTCGTGGTGGCCGCCGCCATCCGATGGCTGCCCGGCACCGGCGGCCACATCCCGGCCCTCGGGTTCACCCCCGGGATGACCCAGCCGATCGCCCTGCCCGGGGTGGTGGTGGCCGCCGTGGCCACCCTGGCGTCCGGGGCGGTGCTCGGGCCGGAGGCGCCGCTGATCGCCCTCGGCAGTGGCCTGGCGGTACTGGCGGTCAAGGTGGCCAAGCCGGGGACGCCGGCGATGGGGGTGATGGTGGCCGGGGCCGCCGGAAGCTTCGCCGCCATCGCCACCCTCCTGGGGTCCCCGCTGCTTGGGGCCATCTTCATGCTGGAGGCCATCGGCCTCGGCGGGGTGATGATGTCGGCGGTGCTGCTGCCTGGCCTGCTGGCCGCCGGGGTGGGGTCGCTGGTGTTCATCGGCCTCGGCACCTGGACCGGCCTCGGCACCTTCTCCCTCAGCATCCCCGATCTGCCGTACGTGGCCCGGCCGACCGCCGCCGAGTTCGGCTGGGCGGTGCTGATCGGGTTGGTCGGCGCCCTCGTCGTCCTCGCCATCCGCCGTGGCGGCCTGTGGACGATGAAGCTGGTGAACCCCCGGCTGTTCGTGGCCATCCCGGTGGTCGGCTTGGCCGTCGGTGGGTTGGCGGTGGCGTTCGCCGAGGCCACCGGTAAGGCCCCGACGTCGGTGCTGTTCTCCGGCCAGGACCTCATCGGGCCGTTGCTGGACCACGCCGCCACATGGTCCGCCGGCGCCCTGGTGCTGCTGCTCCTGTTCAAGGGGGTGGCCTACTCCATCTCCCTCGGCAGCTTCCGCGGCGGGCCCATCTTCCCCGCCCTCCTCCTCGGCGCCGCCGGCGGGGTGGCCGCCTCGCACCTCCCCGGGCTGGGACTGGTCCCGGCCGCCGGCATGGGGATGGGGGCAGCCTGCGCCGCCATGCTCCGGCTGCCGGTGGTGTCGGTGGCGCTACCGACGATCCTGCTGTTCCACGACGGGCTCGCCATCGCCCCGGTGGTCATCGTGGCGGTGGTGGTCGCCTACGTCGCCACCAATTGGCTGGACCCGAAGCCGGCGCCGGCGGCGCCTTCGGCGGCCGCGACCGGCGCCACCGCCTGAGTTGGCCGTAGGTTTGTCAAGAGGCGCACTAGCGCGCAGGTGGTAATGGCACCGTCCCCGGCGGTTTCGGTGGCGGGTTCTCGTCTGGTGATTCGTGGCCGCCGCG
>Ga0134126_10007912_pt1 | contig 13339 bp, 16 predicted proteins | sample KB31752_FD_96881 | JGI IMG/M metagenome (GOLD analysis project Ga0134126, IMG submission 96881) | Terrestrial soil microbial communities with excess Nitrogen fertilizer from Kellogg Biological Station, Michigan, USA - KB3-175-2 | ecosystem: Environmental > Terrestrial > Soil > Unclassified ...
AGCTATTTACTTCACGATCAGCGTGCCGGTCATGTACTCGTGGAAGTTACAGATATAGCGGTAGCTGCCTGGTTTGCTCGGCGCGGTGAACTGGCCACGCTCGCCACCGGCAATGGAGCCCGAGTCGAAGGACTTGTCCTTCGCGGTCACCGTATGCGCTACCGGATCGTCGTTGACCACTGTGATCTTCGCTCCCGGGGCGACCGTCAACGGCACCGGCTGGTAAGCGAACTTGTCGATCACGATGGTGTCCGGCAGGTTCGGCGTGGTGACCGCACCACCGCCGCTCTCACCAGCCCGGCCACCCATGCCACCGCTGCAACCCACGACAAATCCCAGCACGGCAACCAGCATGGTGAGCAGGATTGCTACCCGCCGAGCCCGGATGCCGGTGTGCGGCGTCATCCCGGTTCACCTCACCGTCAAGTTGTCGGGCTTGAGCGCGTTGCCGGTGCCGATGAAGGTGTCCGGGATGGGATAGTCACCGAGGATGAAATTCAGGATCGCGGCGTGCATGGTTTCCACCGGTTGGATGGTGGCGGCCGTCATGATCGCGCTGGCGTCGGAGACGTTCGCGGTGGCGAAGGTGTAGGTCTGCGCGGCGACGTTTTCCAGGTCCAGTGCGAACTTGGCCACCTCGGGCACCGACTTCGCGGCGCTGAGCTTGGCCAGTTGATCCTGGGTGATCGATAACGGGGCGTCACTGATGGGAGGTTTTCCGGCCCTGGCCAGCACCGCGGCCCAGGCCTGCGCGTGGTCAGCGTGTTGTTTCATCGCGGTTTGCACGAAGGTCGCCACTGCCGGCGGCACCGCGCCGAGTTCCCCGGCGCCGGCTTTCTTCAACGCGCCCTCGTAGGAGGAGACCGCCAGGTTCTCCAACGCCGTGGCCACCGCCACCACCTTGAGATCCCCGGGGTAGGTCTCGGTCGGTGCCGGCGGCGCGGCGCTCGACGAGGCGGGCGTACCCGTCGGCCGGCTGGAGCAGGCTGCGGCCGCGCCGAGCGCAACCGCACCGGCGGCGCCGAGAAAGAAGCTGCGCCGGGTGGACGGCTGGCGCACCACGGTGCCGAGGTTGGCGGCCAGCTCGTCGATGGCCTTGCGGACCTGGGGGAAAGTCGATTCGTGCAGCTCGTCGAGCTCGCGGTTCAGCTGCGACAGTTCACGCTCACTGATCGCCATCTGGGCGTGCCGCGCGTGCTGGACACGATCGCCGAAGACGCTCACTTCACCGCCCCTTCCTCGACCGGCGCGGCCATCGCGGTGGGGTAGAACGCGTCGGGGAAGCCGGCACTGCCCGCGGCAGCAGGCAGCTGCGCGATCTCCGGCGGGCGCGCGATGAGCTGCGGCTCGTTGGCTTTGAGCAGCGCTTGGACCGTCAGCAGGATCGCCTTGTGCTGGGATTCGACCCCGGCCACGCTGGCGAACAACTGCCGCAGTTCGGCAGTGCTGACCAACCCGATGTCCTTGACGTAGGTCTGCGCGGCCACGTCCTCCAGGGTGATCGCCAGTCCGACCGCGTCAAGCGGAGTCTTGATGTTGGGGACCGCTTGCTTGACCACTTCCGCGTACTTCGGATCCGGCCCGGTCTGGGGCTTGCCGCCCAGCCGCTGGACCGCGGCGTTGAAAGCCGTCGCATGCTCACTGTGCTGGGCCATCGTCCGCTCGGTGAACGTCTTAATTTCCGGCTTCGCCAGCGGGCCCCCGATGAACGGCAAGGTCAACGCCAGCTGGTAAGTCTGCACGGCGACGTTCTCGAGACCGGCCGCGGTCTGCAACGCTGCCACATCGTCACCGGCCGCGATTCCCGCCGTAGCCGCGACCGAGCCCCGAGCCGCCTCGACGTAGTCGTTCAGACCCACCCGAGCGGCCCGCATGGCGTCTGAGTGCAGGTCATCGGAATCTCGCAGGAGCTGGCGAAATCGGTTGTGCATGAGGCCTCCCAGCCTGTGGTGTCGGCGATCACGCGTTGTTATCGGCCCGCGCGACTGAGCAGCCAAATTTTCGACCCCTCGCCATGCTCATTTCGCCACGGCGCGGTCACGATCCGGTCACAGTACCGCCACGTCAGCGAGGAACCCGGCGGTGAGTGGGGGACTCAGAACCACCTCTCCAGGATCAGCGCGAGGCCATCCTCGGAGTTACTGACGGTGATCTCATCAGCGGCGTCGAGCACCGCAGGATGGGCATTGGCCATCGCCACGCCGTGGCCTGCCCACCGCAGCATCGGCAGGTCATTGGGCATATCGCCGACCGCGAGCACATCGGCCGAGGCGATCCCGAGTTCGCCGGCCAGCCTGGCCAGCCCGGTGCCCTTCGTGACGCCGGGCGCGGACAGTTCGATCAGGCCGTAGCCGGTGGAGTAGGTGATATCCAGCGCCGCCCCGAGCAGCTCACCGACCGCGGCGGCCATCACCTCGCTGCGCGCATTCGCCTGGCGAACCAGCAGCTTGATCGCCGGTCGGCCGAGTACCAGGTCGCGCGAGGCAGTTTCGGAATCCGCACCGGGCCACGGGTGGGTATAGCCGGGCTCGGCGAGAAACTGATCGACCCCGTTCACCGCGGCGCTACCGGTGGGCAGCTCGACGGCGAGCTTGGCGCCCGGCAACGCGGTGGCCACCACGTCGGCGGCATCGCGCAGCTGCACCGGATCCAGCGTCACCGAGTAGCTGACGCGATCGGCCGCCGCGTCATAGTGCACCGCGCCGTTGGCGCAGACCGCCAGCCCGGCATGCCCGAGTTGCTCGATGATCGGCGGGATCCACCGCGGCGGTCTCCCGGTGGCCAACACGAACGGAACCCCGGCTGCCACCACCCGATGCACCGCGGCTCGGGTGCGCGCGGAGATCTCATCGGTCGGGTCCAGCAGGGTGCCGTCAACGTCCGAGGCGACCAACCGCGGCCTGCGCATGCCTCGACCCTACGTGGACGCCGGCTCGCCCCACGGTGCTCAGACATCCATGAGACTGTGATGTTCAGCGGTGGCGGGAGAATTCGCTGGCGCATCGTTCGACCAAACTCGGACTCCCGGCCGACTGCTGGAGGCACTCGCGGTAATTCTGGCCGGCCGGCGAGTTGAGGAGGGACCACGCCAGCGCGATCAGCACGATTGTGATGACCACTCCGACGGCGCCCAGCACGATGCCGGCCACTGAGAGACCACCGTTGGTCGCCTCACCGCGACTGGCCCGGCCCCGGCCGAGCACGCCGAAGATCACCGCGAGGATGCCCAGGACGAGGCCGCCGATGATCGTCCAGGACGACACCACCGCGAGTAGACCCAGCACCAGAGCGGCCACCCCGAAGCCGTTGCGGGGCTGGGCCAGTGGACTTCCCGGCGCAGTCATCGCCCTCACCTCACCTCGTCGGTGCCCTCGTCCCACCATCATCGCACCGACTGGTTCGGACCGTCGATCGACCTGCGTGGTACGGGTACGGACCGTACGCGACGCGCCTACCCGAAGCATCACAGATGTGATATCGAAATGGTATCATCGTGGTATGGCCATGACTTTGCGTCTTCCACCCGAGCTTGACGCCGAGCTTCGCGTCGCCGCTGAGGAGGACCGCCGCAGCGTGCACCAAACAGTGGTGTACGCCATCGAGGCCTACCTCGCGCTGCGTGAGACCGCCGAAATCAAGGCCGACCCCGCCACCCTGCGGGCTCTTGCCGAGGCGCGAGAGGGCGTTCGCCAAGGTGACGTCGTCTATGGCACCGAGGCGGTGCGAGCCCTGCTCGCCGAGCGCCGCGTTTCGTGACCGACCCGTATGAGCTGGGGACCGCACCTCCAGCCCGTCGGGCCTTGGCAGAACGGCTGCCTCGCGACATTGCCGCCGCGGCGGTCGAGTTCATCACTGGCCCGTTACTGGACAAACCCCATCGTGTTGGCAAGCCCCTCGGCGAAGAGCTCACCGGCATATTCAGCGCCCGCGTCGCCCGAGACTGGCGGGCGCTGTACGAGATCGATGACACCAAGCACGTAGTGATCGTGCTCGATATCGGACACCGCTCGGCCGCCTACCGACCGCGATGGTAGGAACGGTTGCCCTGCACCTACCCGGGGGTGATCAGTTCGAGGCCACCCAGCGCGGGCTGTAGTGCATCAGGCACCCGCACCGAGCCGTCGGGCTGCTGGTGGTTTTCCAGGATGGCGACGATCCAGCGGGTGGTGGCCAGGGTGCCGTTCAGGGTCGCTACGACCTGCGGGCGCCCGTCAGCGTCGCGGTACCGGGTACCCAGCCGGCGGGCCTGGAAGGTGGTGCAGTTGGAGGTGGAGGTGAGCTCCCGGTAGGTCCGCTGGGACGGCAGCCAGGCCTCACAGTCGAACTTGCGGGCAGCCGAGCTGCCCAGATCGCCGGCTGCCACGTCGATCACCCGGTAGGGCACCTCGATCGCGGCGAGCATCTGCTCCTCCCACGCCAGCAGCCGGTGGTGCTCGGCGGCAGCGTCATCCGGGCGGCAGTAGACGAACATCTCGACCTTGTCGAACTGGTGCACCCGGAAGATTCCGCGGGTGTCCTTGCCGTAGGAACCGGCCTCCCGGCGAAAGCACGACGACCAGCCGGCGTAGCGCAACGGTCCGGTCGACAGGTCGAGGATCTCGTCGGAGTGGTAGCCGGCCAGCGGCACCTCGGAGGTGCCGACCAGGTACAGGTCGTCGTCGCGCAGCCGGTACACCTCGGCGGCGTGCGCGCCGAGGAACCCGGTGCCCTCCATGACCTCCGGGCGGACCAGCACCGGCGGGATCATCAGGGTGAACCCGGACGCCACCGCGCGCGACGCGGCCAGCTGCAGCAGCCCGAGGGACAGTTGAGCACCCAGGCCGGTGAGGAAGTTGAACCGGGCCCCGGAGACCTTGGCGCCGCGCTCGGTGTCGAACAGGCGTAACGACGTGCCCAACTCGACATGGTCACGGGGGTCGAAAGGGAGATCAGGCGGCGTGCCGACGTGCTTGAGCACGACGTAGTCGTCCTCACCGCCGGCCGGCACGCCGTCGATGATCAGGTTCGGGACGGCGCGGTGCGCGGCCTGGAAAGCCTGTTCTGCACTGGCTTGCTCGGCTTCGGCGGCCTTGACGTCGGCGGCGAGTTGTTTGGCATGGACGAGCAACTCCTCTCGCTGCGCGCCGCGAGCCCCGCCCACCTGCTTACCCAGCGCCTTGTGCTCGGCGCGCAGCGAGTCGGCCGCGGCGACGGCCTTGCGCCGCCGCTCGTCAGCGCCGACCAGCGCGTCGACAGCACCCTCATCTTCACCACGAGCACGCTGCGAGGCCCGTACCCGGTCCGGGTTCTCCCGCAGCACTTTCAGATCGATCACGACGGGTCAGCCTAGCGGGATAGCTCGGCGGTGGCTTCGAGCAATCGCCGCGAAGTCACTGGAGACTGACCATCTGACTATCTGGCGACACGGTGAACCGCCACTGGTCCAACGTCGGTTCTCCCTGGTCGACCCACCAGCGGTAAGCGGCCTCCACCTCGTCCCACAAGCGGCGAGGCCCGCGCTGGCGGACTTCATAGCGATCTTTGGTCAAACCAGGAATGACGCTGGCCCACGATCCCGATAGCGGGTCTGCCAACCACGCGACGCCGTGACGGGGGTTACGCCCGCAGGTGCGTGGCCACAGCTCATAGCGGCACGAGGGGACCGCGATGGCGATAGCCCACTGGGGGGCTTCGTTGCCCAGCGTGGTCCACGGCATCACATCGGTATGGGTGAGATCTGCGTCGGGATCATCCCAGCGCAGACCGTCCCACTTGAACACTGAAGTGCGTTGCGCCCGAAGTTCCATGAAAGCCACGCGCAGCGGCGCGACCCGGCCGATCGCCGTGCCATCTTGGCCGACTGTGAAGGCCACCAACGGTCCGGCGGTGAAGTCGGTCTTGAGCGGGGTGAGGATCATCCCACCGGGCGCGGTCTGCTCGACCCAGGCATACGGCACTCGGCCGAGCTTCACCGCTGCGGTCACGATGATCCGGTCAAACGGCGCCCCGGCGCACCAACCTGCCGCACCATCAGCACAGACCACCGTCGAGGTGCAATCGGCGGCGATCAGCGCGGACCGTGCCTGGTCGGCGAGCACGGGATCGACCTCGACTGTAGCCAGGTTCTCATCACCCAAGCGCGCCGCGAGCAGCGCAGCGTTGTAGCCGGTCCCCGTGCCGATCTCCAACACACGCATTCCGGCACGCACATCAAGAACATCGAGCATGCCGAGCACGGCTGAGGGCATCGAGCACGATGACGTAGGCCGGTAACCGGCATTGGGCCACACCGTGTCGCCATCATCAAACTGGGTGACGATCACCCGGTTCGAGTACACCGCCGTCCGCCAACGTTCCGGCTCGGTGGCACGATCCAGTGCGACGTCATGTCCGTCGTCGTGCTCATCAACCCAGATCCGGTCGGGGATGAACCACTCCCGTAACACCGAGCGGAACGCTTTGTCCCAGTCGGCCGGGAGCTGCGCTTTGGTGCGGAGCGCGTCAGCTAGTGCCGTGATATCGGTGGTCACTCGTCATCGGTTTCATAGATTCCATACTTGTTAGGGTCGATATCCTCGGTAGTTTTACCAGTTTCTCCATCCCTACTGACATCGTGCCTGCCGCCGTCTTTAGTCTCAGCATCGTCGTCCTTGCCATTGCCAGCCATCTGATCACCGCCTTCCTGCATGGACCATGCCTGACTGAGCCAAGATCGACCATCCCCCGCCACAGTGATCAGTTGAGCAGTTTTCTCCCCGTATAACGGGGACGTGTGAGGCTCCGAGACTAAGCTCATCTTCATGGCCTCCACGCGCGACCTGCCCCTCACGTATCACACCAGCGCCGAAGCAGCCACGCTCATGGATCAGCTCTGCGAGGTCTATGCCGACGCGTACGTCGTGGAGCCGGACGGCGAGAAAACCGCCGCCTTCCGAGTACGAGCCACCAAGGCGCTCGACCGTCCACGCTACGGCCTGCTCACAGCACGGGACGGAGCCCAAATCGTCGGTTTCGTCTTCGGCTACGCCCTGCCAGCAGGGACACACTGGTGGGACGGCCTCACACCGGAACCCGCCGACGGCTTCACCACCGAAGACGGCACTCGCACCTTCGCCTTGGCTGAAATCGAGGTACGTCGAGCCTGGCAAGGGAAGGGCCTCGGTCGAGTATTGAACGACACTATTCTTGCCCAGCGGTATGAACAGCGGGCGACTCTGGCGACAGGACCCCAGGCCGATGCGGCTCGGGTGATCTATGAGCGATGGGGTTGGCGACCGGTAGGCAAGATACCCGGAAAGCCCGGTTCTTCATACTTCTCGGAGTACACGCTCTATGCGCTGCCGCTTCGGCCAGCGGGGGAATAAGCCGTCAACAGTTCATCTAGTTCACGTACGGGTCTGCTGCGGTGCCACGGCGTCAATGCTACCCGTAGTTCCGTAATGCGTTGGTCAATGCGCTGCGATCTGATAGACCTAGTCAGCATGACAGCCTCACTGATAGCCCGGCTGGCTTCGGCGATACAACCTTGCTGCAAAAAAGCTTCACTTTGGAATAACAGCGTAAAAGTGTAATTGTGAACGTTCGACGGATCTGTGGTAGCGAGCGACCTCGAGACCGTCTCCTGCGCCCGCTCAGGATCACATAGCTGCAAGGCGCAGCTGCTCGTCGTAGCCCAGAAAAACGGCTCATCATAGAAATACCACCACGGCGCGTCAGTGGGATCCGCCGAGATCTTCGCAACCGCAGCCTGCTCAGTGTCAAGCATTCTTCGGCAGGTACTAGCTTGACCGTCAGCCGCGAACGCCCGCGCTGCCACATCAGCGGCATAGCCCTCGGCTCGTGGGTTATCGATTTGCAAAGCCCAGGATTGCGCGACAATCGCATGGTCCATGCCGACACGCGGCTTGCCCTGCCAAGTTGCCAGGTGACTCAGCGTGCACAAGACATAGGTCACCAGCTCGACGTTCTGAGCATCATGGGCAGCACTGCGAGCATCGTCGTAGTAGTACTGAGCACTGTGATAGTCCCCGAGATTAAAGCACAACCAGCCGATGAGCTGAGTGAGATCGGCATAGGCCGATACTGCCCGTTGCCGGAGCTGAGGTGGAGCTGTCTTGGCAAGCCGCTGCGCCACCTCCCGATGCCCCATAGCGCTGGGTAGCGTGAGCTGTGGGCCGAGCGTGTCACCTTGCCGACGAAGGCTACCTACCACGTCCTCGCAATAGCGGAGCGCAGGTTCGTTGAAGTCCGAGGCGCCCTGTACCACTTGGGCGATCCCTTCATCTCCGCCTGGATCAAGCACATCAAACAATGGCGCAGCGGCTGCCAATGCACAAGCTGTACTCAGCTTGGACAGCAGCACGCGGCGGCTTACCACAGGACCTAGTCGTTGTATCCACATCGCGATCACCTGCGCCAATTCCGTGAAATTGGCCTCCTCCAACCGCTGTACCAGCACTGCGGCGGTTTGTGTCAGCACATATGGCGATAGTATAGCTCGGTTGTCACCACCCCGGAGTCCGAATAGATCGACAAACAGAGGGTTCGCCTGATCCGCGACTATAATCTCGCCTGTCTCCGGCGCCATTTGATGCGCGCTGTCACTACACCGGTAGTCGGGCAGATCGACCACGAGGTCGCTGACACTGCATTCGTACAGCTGCGCCAGCTTATCAAGGACGCCAAGCGATGGCTCATAACCAGTGGAGCTCGGCCAGACTTCCCAATACGAGAAGCTTTTGAGGGTCTTCGGCTCATCCGGCCAGCGCTGGTTCCATTCTTCAGCGGCTTGACGTTGACTCCACGAGTGCGCCAACCGAAAGGCCACCCGGGCGTTGACGCGGTACTTCGTCCGGAACACCGTAGCGACCTCAACCCAGGTCTTGCCGTCGCTCCGAAGGTCCGCCGCGAGCCAGGCCTGCTCCTGCCTGAGGCTGCGCGCCTTATAGTGCACGTGGCTTTCTCCGCCCATACGTCTCCCATCTTGCTACTCCGCTTTGGAGGCTAGCCGGTATCCCGACACAACACCGCACGCCGAGGGCGACGTTCCCCCTCGTCCGGGGAAAATTTGCACCACAAATTACGCCGATACGGGATGGCCGGCCAGTCACAGATGCGGGCACAGTTGTGATCAAGGCCCCAGGGCCGGGCTGAACGCTGAGCTGGTGCGCATCCTGATCCGGGACACGCCTCACGCTTCCCGACCGTTCAGCGTCCCCGGTCCTGGGCGCCGTCCACGCAAGCTGCGTGCAGCCGACGACAGGGGGGTCAGGTGATCCGAGAAGACCGCGAGCTACTGGCGGAATTAGCTCAACTCAATAGGGCCATGACGCCACTGGCTATGGGCATCATGGACGGCAGTGCCAGTGCCGCAGAACAGCAGAACTACGCCCAGCGCCTCATCGCTGCTGGAAAACGGTTACGGCGCCGGACCGATGAGCAAGAGCACCCGGTCCTTGACGGAGAAGTGCTTGCTTATGAATTTGTTGTTCTTCCGGAACATAAGTTCGAGCCTTGCCAGGAGCCGTGAGCAGCGTTTGCGAAACAAGGTATCGGCTGCTTGCGGAGCACCTTGAGACACTCGCTAGCCAACTCAATTATAAAGAGCAAACCGAGCCAGAAGAACAGACGGCGCGACTGCTGGCAGCAGTTCTCAATTTACTCAGGCAGCACTGTGTCAACAAGCGGGGACGGTGCAGGTTCTGCACCGCTCCGCACCCGATCTGTCGCTTCTGGCACAGGCGGCCACAGTGCGCAGTGCATCGGGGCATCGATTTTGCGATGAGGCAACCGTTGGATGTCGTGCTCGCAACCTTTGAGATCGATCACGGCGCTTCAGCCTAGCCCGAGTCGCAGCCACACTGGCAGGTTGGTCACTGAAGGTTGACCCAGCCAATTCCCCCAAGACCCCGAGCACCCGATGACACTGGTCGAGACCCGCCAAATCGGCAACGTGGTCCTGCTTCAATACTTCGCGTGAACTCCGCCTAGCTCGACTCGTCGCGGGACAGCTCAGCGGCGGCTTCCAGCAACATCCATCCGGACAGCTGCACCGACAGATCCTGCTCGGGCAACCCCGGATCGGGCGGCCGCGCAGGGATCGTCCATTGCGGACCGAACACCGGCCCGCCGTCGGCAACGCCCCGGTTGCGCCAGGCGGCGTCGGCGGAGTCCAGCACCAGCCGCGTGGCGGTCTTGCCAGCGGACTGTTCGGGCGGCAGGGTGACCGCGGCCAGGGCGAGGTAGCGGGCCAGGATGCCGGTGAACAGCCCGCCGTCGCCGCCGCCGTGGCCGCGCAGCACGCCGCCGTCGGTGAGGTGCTCGGCGACCGCACGCACGGTCCGGTCCGCCTGCTCCCACCAGCGTGCGGCACCGGTGGCGGTACCGAGCTCGAGGCAGGCGCCCAGCAGCACGCCCTGGCAGTAGCTGTAGATGGCGCGCTCGATGGTGCGCACCGAGCCGTCCGGGTTCACCCGCGCCCCGTCGAAGATCAGGCCGGTATCCGGGTCGATCAGGTGCGCCAGCATCCAGTCCACCAGCGACGTCGCGATGCCCACGTTGCCCCGCCGGGCGTAGAAGATCGCCGCCGGGCCGGTGGCCGGGACGTTGATGAAGTCGTCACCGACCCGCCAGCGCATTCCCCCGCTGGGGCCCCGCCCCGTCCGCAACTGGCGCATGATGGCTTCTTCCGCGCCCCGCCAGCGCAGTCCGGCCAGCGTCGCGCTGCGCTGCAGCGCCAGGCCGAGCCACGCGATGTCGTCGTAATAGTTGTTGACCCAGCCGGTGATATTCCGTACCCGTATACCGCGCACGACTGCGGCGATGGCCTCGCGCCGCCACTGAGTCGGTGCGCGGTGGTAGGCGTCGATCAGGCAGTCCACCAGGTGCGCCTGCCACCAGTAATGCCACTGCAACGAATGTCCTGGCCAGCTGACACGTCCTAGCCGGGTGTCCAGCAACCCCGGCAGCTGGCAGATGTTTCGGGTGTGCACGGCCCGCTCGGCCGCCGCCGCCCGACCAGCCCAGGCGCTCACCAGGCCGCCTCCAGATCGGCGTGCTGGCGGATCCAGGCGTGCATGGCGATCCCGGCGGCCACCCCGGCGTTGATCGACCGGGTTGAGCCGAACTGCGCGATCGACACGGTCAACGCGGCTCCATTGCGGGCCTGCGGGGTCAGGCCGGGACCCTCCTGCCCGAACAGCAGCAGGCAATCCCGCGGCAGATCGGTGGTTTCCAGGCGCAACGCTCCCGGCGAGTTGTCCACGGCGACCACGGTGAGCTCGGCGGCGGCGGCGTGTTCCAGCAACTGCGCGATGTCGTCGTGGTGGCGCAGATGCTGGTAGCGGTCGGTGACCATGGCGCCGCGCCGGTTCCACCGGCGGCGTCCCACGATATGCACCTCTTTGACGGCGAAGGCGTTGGCGGTGCGCACCACGGTGCCGATGTTGTGGTCGTGGTCGAAGTTCTCGATCGCCACGTGCAGCGGGTGGCGGCGGGTGTCCAGCTCCGCGACGACCGCGTCGCGGCGCCAGTACCGGTAGGCGTCGACGACGTTGCGGCGGTCACCGTCGCGCAGCAGCTCGGGGTCGTAGCGGGGATCCTCGGGCCACGGCCCCGGCCAGGGTCCGACGCCGACCGGGTGGCCCCATTCGGTGGGGCCCAGATCTGTGATCACCATCGCAGGTCACTCAGATTCAAGATCGAGCGGTAGGGCAATCCGGCGGCTTCGATCGCTTGTCGAGCGCCGGTGTCCCGGTCCACGACGGTGGCCACCCCGACGACGTTAGCGCCCGCCTCGCGCAGCGCCGCCACCGCGGTGAGCACCGACGCACCGGTGGTGGAGGTGTCCTCGACGGCGAGCACGGACCGGCCCGCCACGTCCGGGCCCTCGATGCGCCGCTGCAGGCCGTGCTGCTTGGTCGACTTTCGCACCACAAAAGCATCCACCGGACGTCCTGGCGCGTGCAGCACCGCCGCGGCGACCGGATCAGCGCCCAACGTCAACCCCCCCACGGACTGGTACGACCAGTCGGCGGTCAACTCGCGAACCAGCCGCCCGATCAGCGGGGCGCCCTCGTGATGCAGCGTGATCCGGCGCAGGTCGACGTAGCAGTCAGCCTCGACGCCCGAGGACAGGGTGACCCGGCCGGGCACCACCGCCAGCTCGCGCACCAGCTCCGCCAGCTGCATTCGGGGCTGCGTCACGTGCGGCCCCGTCCGGTGCGCCCGGCCAGGCGCCGCACCAGACCGCGGGGTAGCACGTCGACCAGCCCGACCAGGGCCCGGTACTGCATGCCCGGCACCGAGATGGTGCGCCCCCGGCGCAAGTCGGCCAGGCACTCCCGAACGACGTCATCGGCATCAAGGTAGAACGCCGAGGGTGTGCCGGTCATGTCGATGCCGGCGCGGTCATGGAATTCGGTGCGGACGAAACCCGGACACAGCGCGATCACCTGCACCCCGGTGCCGGCCAGCGCGGTTGCCAGGCCTTCGGAGAACTGCGTCACGTACGCCTTGCTCGCGCCGTAGGTGGATCCCCGGCCGGGTAGAAAGCTCGCCACGCTGGACACGTTGATCACCGCGCCGCGCCCGGCCTTGATCATGCCCGGCAGCGCGGCGTGGGTCAGCCGCAGCACGCTGGTGACGTTGACGTCCAGCTGGGCCTGCAGGTCGTCGATGTCAGCTTCGGCAAAGCTGGTGGCGGCGACGCTGAAACCCGCGTTGTTCACCAGCAGATCGACCGGGTCCGTGCTACACAGTCGCCGCTCGACGGCCCGCCGTTCGGTGGCACTGGCCAGATCGGCGGGCAACACCTCGGTGGTAATACCGTGGCGCTGTTCCAAATCGGCCGACAGTTGGTGCAGCCGTTCCCGGTCCCTGGCCACCAGCACAAGATCGTAACTCTCAGCGGCCAGCCTTCGGGCGAAGGCAGCCCCGATCCCCGCGGTCGGGCCGGTAATCAGCGCGGTTGGCATAGCACCAGGCTAGCGACGCCCGTAGGTGCAACTCAGTCGACGCGGGGCAGGGGGCTGCCGGGACGCCCGGTCGCGCCCATCGGTCCCCCGACGGGCAGTACCGGCCGGCCCTTCATGCCATTGATGACACCCGCGGCCGAGGTGTACCACGCGACCAGGGCGGTGATCACACCGAGGATGCCGCCGATCTCACCGAGACTGTGGCGGCCGCTGAACTCGCCGAGGAATAAGATGATCTCAGTGGCCTCCAAGGTCAGGAAGACGCCGAACACAGCTCCATTTACCTGCGTGCTCCATAACAGCATGTAGGTGTTGAAAATGGCGAACGCGAGCAGAATCCAGCCGAGATCGTTCGCCTGCTCCAGCGGGTTCGCCTTCGGCGCCAC
>Ga0134126_10007913_pt1 | contig 13339 bp, 11 predicted proteins | sample KB31752_FD_96881 | JGI IMG/M metagenome (GOLD analysis project Ga0134126, IMG submission 96881) | Terrestrial soil microbial communities with excess Nitrogen fertilizer from Kellogg Biological Station, Michigan, USA - KB3-175-2 | ecosystem: Environmental > Terrestrial > Soil > Unclassified ...
CTACCTCAACATCCCCTCGATCCTCGCCGCCTGCGAGATCACCGGCGCCGACGCCGTGCATCCCGGCTACGGCTTCCTCAGCGAGAATGCGCGCTTCGCCCGCATCCTCGAAGAGCACAAGATCACGTTCATCGGGCCGTCCGAGCACCACATCCAGATCATGGGCGACAAGATCACCGCCAAGCAGACGGCGGTGGAGCTCGGCATCCCGGTGGTCCCCGGCTCGACGGGCGAGGTCAAGACCGAGGACGAGGCCAAGAAGACCGCGGCCGAAATCGGCTATCCGGTGCTGATCAAGGCGACGGCCGGCGGCGGCGGCCGCGGCATGAAGGTCGCACATACCGAGGCCGACGTGCTGCTGAGCTGGTCGACCGCGCGCTCGGAGGCCAAGGCCGCCTTCGGCAACGACTCCGTCTACATGGAGAAATATCTCGGCAAGCCGCGGCACATCGAAGTGCAGGTGCTGGGCGACGGCCAGGGCAATGCGGTGCATCTGGGCACGCGCGATTGCTCGCTGCAGCGCCGCCACCAGAAGATCTGGGAAGAAGCGACCGCACCGACCGTTTCGGCCGAGCAGCGCGACAAAATCGGCGAAGTCTGTGCCGCCGCCATGCGCAAGCTCAAATATTCGGGCGCCGGCACGATCGAGTTCCTCTACGAGAACGGCGAATTCTACTTCATCGAGATGAACACGCGGCTGCAGGTCGAGCACCCGGTCACCGAGCGCGTCACCGGTGTCGATCTCGTCTACGAGCAGCTCCGCGTCGCCTCGGGTGAAAAGCTCAGCCTCAAGCAGAAGGACGTCACCTTCACCGGCCACGCCATCGAGCTCAGGATCAACGCCGAGGACCCACAGACCTTCGCGCCCTCGCCGGGCACCATCAAGTTCTATCATCCGGCCGGCGGCGTCGGCGTGCGCATCGACAGCGCCATCTACAGCGGCTACTCGATCCCGCCTTACTACGACAGCCTGATCGGCAAGCTCATCGTCTATGGCCGCACCCGCGAGGAGTGCCTGATGCGCCTCCGCCGCGCCATCGACGAGTTCGTGGTCGACGGCATCAAGACCACGCTGCCGCTGTTCCAGCGGCTGATCAAGGAGCCGGACATCCTCGCCGGCAATTACGACATCCACTGGCTCGAGAAATACCTCGGGATGAAGCACTAGCTCGCGACGTTTGCCGCGGCCAATGTTCATCTATTTGCGCATTTTGACTTGAAATGTTCTTTAGGTAGGCGCACGTATTTGCGCATTAGGTGCTCGCATGCAGCACGAAACGAACACCGGCAAGATCATGGCCCGGCTTGAGCGTGAGGGCTGGGAGAACGCTGGAGGCGGCAAGCACGCCAAGTTCAGAAAGCCGGGTGTCGGAACGATCATGGTGCCTCGCCATCGCGTCGTCACGCCGGGCGTTGCTCAGTCGATTGCGAAGGCGGCCGGCTGGGACAAGTAGCAGAGGGTGAAGATGGCCCGATATTTGGCGATCATCGATGAAGCTGACGGCCAGTTCGGCGTGATCTTCCCAGATGCTCCGGGCTGCACGGCCATGGGGACGAACCAGGAAGAAGCGATCGACAATGCCATCGAGGCGTTGGCCGAATGGGCCGCCGATGAAGCGGCCGACGGTCGCCCGTTGCCGAAACCCCGAACCTACCTGCAGTTACTCAAATCGGGGGAATATCCACAGCTCGGCAACGGGGCGATGGTCGCCACCCTGCCCTTGCTGCGCGAAAGCGGGAAGCTGGCGCGCGCCAACGTCTCCATGGACGCCGGTCTGCTTGCGTCGATCGATGAAGCGGCGTCGGCGCGGGGTCTGACCCGGTCCTCATTTCTCGCATCGGCGGCGCGCGACAAGCTCAAAGCGAGCTTCTGACGAAAAACTAGCCCAGCGCCCGCAGATACTGCGCCGGCTTGGTGCTCAGCGCGCTCCACGTCGTCGCGGCGCCGGTGAGGATCGTCAGCGCGATCGAGCCGATCAGCACGCCGATCACCAGGATCGGGTCGACGCCGAAGCCGACGTCCATGTGGACCACCTTCGAGATGCCGTAGGCGCCGGCGATGCCGACGGCGCTCGCGAGGAGCGCCGCGAACGCGCCCAGCATGGCATATTCGAGGGCAAATACCTGGACGACGTGGCCGCGGGTCGAACCGAGCACCTTGTTGACCACGGCGTCGGCTTCGCGCTGCTTGCGGCCCGCCGCCATGGTGCCGGCGAGCACCAGCAGGCCGTTCACCACCGCAAGGGCGCCCACGATGTTCACCGCGGTCGAGAGTTTCTCGAGGATGCCTGCCGCCTGGGTGAGCAACTCGCCGACCGGCAGGAAGGTGATGTCCGGGTATTGCCGGGCGAGCGCGCGCTCGAGGTCCTTTTCGTGCCCCTCGGTCGCCTTGATGGTCGCAAGGTTCGTGCCGGGATAGGCGTCGAACGTTCCCGGCGAGGCCGTGATCAGGAAGTTGAGGCCGTTCTGGAACTGGAAGTCGCGCAAATTGGCGACCTTGGCGTCGAAACTTTCGCCGAACAGCGTCAGCTCGATGGTGTCGCCCACCTTGACGCCGAGATCCTTGGCGTCGCTGTCGCGCAGCGACACTTCCGGCGGGCCGCTGTAGTCCTTGGGCCACCATGCACCCGCGGTGACGTGCGAATTGGGCGGCAGGTCGGCCGACCAGGTCATGAGGATTTCCTGCGGCCCGATCATGTAGGCCGCCTCCCCGCCGAGGCCCGGATTGTCCCGGATCTGCTCGGAGGGCACGCCGTTCACCTTGGTGACGGCGGCGCGGATCATCGGCGAGTGCTGGAACTTGGCGGTGATGCCACCGGCATCGAGGAACTGCTGCAGACTCGACACGTCGTCGTCGAACAGGTCGGTCGCGACGAGGTCGGGCGCGTCCTTCTGCACCTGTCCCATCAGCTGTTCGCGAATGTTGGTGGAGAGCACGATGATGACCAGCAGCATCGCGAGGCCAAGGCCGAGCGACATGATCACCACCGGCGCCGGCGAGCCCGGGCGATAGATCGAGCGGAAGGCACTGCGGAACATCCGGCTGGGGGCCGGCGGCAGGGCCCGCAGGATGATCTGCAGCAGCAGTCCGGCGATGCGGAGCAGGATGAAGGCGCCGAGCACACCGAGCGCATAGTAGAGCACGAGATAGACGTTCCCCGTCGTCCACCAGGCGAGGCCGAACATCGCGACCACCGCGACCGCCATCGGCAGGATGAGGAGCGGGTCGAGATAGTCGCGCGTCCTCAGGTTCTGCACACTGGTGCCGATGGTGCGGAACAGCATCGCGGGCTTGAGCTTTTGCGCCCGCACCAGCGGCAGGTACGAGAAGGCGAAGGCGGCGAGGATGCCGAAGCCGAGGGCGGTGGCGAGCGAGCCCCACTCCACCGACGGCGGCAGTTCGATGCCGAGGATGTTGCCGAGGATCGGCAGGGCCGCGGCGGTGAGGGCGGCGCCGATCACGAGGCCGATGACGATACCGACCAGCGACAGCAGGCCCACCTGCGTGAAGAAATGGACGAGGATGCGCGGCCCGGTGGCGCCCAGGCTGCGCAGCGTGGCGATGGCGCGCTGCCGCTCCTGGATATAGGCGGAGACGGAGTTGGAGATGCCGATGCCGCCCACCAGCAGAGAGCTCAGGCCGACGATCAGCAGGAAGTTGATGAACAGGTCGTAGAAGCGCGTCAGGTCGCCCGCCGCGTCGTAGGGCGACTGCACCTTCCATTCGGGGTCGCCGGCAAAGTGCGCCGCGACCACCGGCTGGGCCGTGCGGTAGTCGCCTTGGTTGAGCTTGATCTTGTAGTTGTACGAGGTGAGCAGACCCGGCAGCGGCGCGCGCTTGTTCGGGTTCGCTTCTTCGCCGGCGATCGACACCAGCGCGGTGAGGCCGAAGTGGAACGGCCGGAGCGCGCCGTCGGGGATCGAATTCAGGAGGCCGCGGACCTGGAACACGGTGCCGTTGACCGAGAACTGGCCGCCCACGTCGATACCGAGGCGGTCGAGGATGGTCGGATCGACGATAGCGCCATAGACGCCGTCCTTTTCCGCCAGCAGCGTCGAGGGTTTCTGGCCCGGCTGCAATTGCGGGCTCGAGACCTTGCCGAGCAGCGGATAGCTGTCGTCGACCGCGTAGAAATCGAGAAAGACCGTGTTGCCGCTGTCGTCCATGGCGCGGCCGTTGGCGGTCGAGCTGATCGTCTCGCTCACCTGGCCGAGCGTCTGCATGTAGCTCAGCTCGTCCTGATTGGCACGGCGGTCGCCACGGGTGACGCGCAGGTCGCCGCCGAGCAGCACGTCGGCGTTCTGCACCACGGCGCGCTGCAGGGCGTTGCCCACCGAGCTCACGCCGGCGATGGTGCCGACGCCGAGCGCCAGGCAGGCCAACAGAATGCCGAAGCGGCGGAGGTCGCCGCGCAGGTCGAGGATGGCGACCCGCGTCCAGTTACCGAGACGGCTCATGCGGGCACGGCCTCGCGGACTGCCTCAGAAAGCTGGCCGTGGTTCATGGTCAGCACGCGGTCGGCCTTGGAGGCGAGACTGCGGTCGTGCGTGATCAGCAGGATCGCGGCGCCCTTCTTGCGGGCCAGATTGAACATCAGGTCGATCACCAGGGCACCGGTGTCCTGGTCGAGATTGCCGGTGGGCTCGTCGGCAAGGAGCAGGTGCGGATCGGTGACCATGGCACGGGCGAGGCCGACGCGCTGTTGCTCGCCTCCCGAAAGCGCGCTCGGCAGGTGCGTCAGGCGGTCGCCGAGGCCGACTTCGGTGAGGGCCGCGGCCGCCCGGTCGTGGATCGCTTTGTAGCTGTCGCCCGTTTCGGCAATCTCGAGCGCCAATGCCACGTTCTCGAGCGCCGTCATCGAGGGGATCAGGTGGAAATTCTGGAACAGGATGCCCAGGTTCTTGCGCCTGAAGATCGCGAGCTGATCTTCATTGGCGGTGGAAATGTCCTGCCCGGCAACGACCACCTTGCCGGTGGTGGCGCGTTCGAGCCCGCCCAGGATCATCAGCAGCGAGGTCTTGCCCGAGCCTGAGGGGCCAACCACCGCCGTCACCTCGCCGCCCATCACCTGGAACGTCACGTCCTTGAGGATATGCAGCATGGTCTTGCCGCTCATGAGCTCGAGGTTCGCTTTGTCGGTTTCGATGACGGGCGTGGGCATCTTTCGGGCGGACTCGCAATTGTTCTTGGAAAAACGGCGCACTCTTAGGCGATAAAATATGAACGCTGGCAATACACGTTGTCACGGCAATATGAATCCAGGTGGCCGAGTGGAGCGCTGATGTCACGGAAAACCGACCCTTTTGCGGTCGACCTCACGCCGGAATTGATCCTGCGCGCGTACCAGGCGGGGATCTTTCCGATGGCGGAGGATGCGACCTCGGAAGATCTGTTCTGGGTCAGCCCGCAGTTGCGCGGCGTCATTCCGCTCGATGCCTTCCACATCTCCCACAGTCTGCGTAAGACGCTGAAGCACAACCCTTATTCGGTCCGCGGCGGCACCGATGTCGCCGGCGTCATCGAAGGCTGCGCCACCGCCGGCACCGAGCGCGAGACGACCTGGATCAACCCGGCGATCCGCCGGCTCTACGGCGAATTGTTCAATCGCGGCTATGTGCACACCGTCGAAGTGTGGGACGGCGATGCGCTGGTCGGGGGACTTTACGGCGTCTCCATGGGGGCCGTTTTTTTTGGGGAATCCATGTTCCACCGGAAGACGGACTGCTCGAAAATCGCCATGGCGCACCTGCTCTTCCGTCTCAGGGCGGGCAATTACCGCCTGCTCGACACGCAATTCGTCACCGATCACCTGCGCACGTTCGGCGGCATCGAGATTCCGCGCGCCGACTACGAGCTGCGTCTCGCCGATGCGCTGCAGCACGAAGCGGACTGGGCGGCCATCGACCAGACGGCCGCGGGCGTTTGACGGAATGGCCGAGCGTCCCGCCGACACCGCGCCGCTCGAGCCGATGGAAGCCCTGCTGGTCAGCGCCCTGCCGTCCGAGCCAGGCTGGTCGTTCGAGCCGAAATGGGACGGCTTCCGCTGCCTCGCGGTCAAGCGCGACGGCACGGTCCGGCTCTTCGCCAAGTCCGGCAAGGTGCTGCATCGGTACTTCCCGGAGATGGTGGCGGCGCTCGCAGCGCTGCAACCGGCCAATTTCATCCTCGACGGCGAACTGGTGATCCCGGTCGGCGAGAGCCTCAGCTTCGATGCGCTCCAGATGCGCCTCCATCCCGCCGAGAGCCGGGTGCGCAAGCTCGCCGCCGAGACGCCATCGCTGCTGGTGCTGTTCGACCTGATCGAGGACACCGCCGGCACAATGCTGGTCGACCGGCCGCTGAGGGTCCGCCGCGAGGCGTTGGAAGCCTTCTTTGCGGCCAACCCCTCGCCCAGCCTGCGGCTCTCTCCGGTCACGCACGAGCTGGCGACCGCGCAGGACTGGCTGGCGCATGCCGGCGGCGCGCTCGACGGCGTCGTCGCCAAGCGGCTCGACGAGGTCTATCGGCCGGGCGAGCGCGCCATGCTCAAGATCAAGAACATCCGCACCGCCGACTGCGTCGTCGGCGGTTTCCGCTACGGCACGGGGTCCAAACTCCTCGGCTCGCTGCTGCTCGGCCTCTACGATGCGCAGGGCAGGCTCGACCATGTCGGCTTCACCTCGGCCCTGCATGATGTCGACAAGCGCGAGCTGACCCAAAGGCTCGAGGCGCTGCGGGGCGACGGCTTCACCGGCAATGCCCCGGGCGGCCCCTCACGCTGGTCCACAGAGCGAACCGGCGAGTACGTCCCGCTCCGGCACGAGCTGGTGGTGGAGGTCAGCTACGACCACGTCACCGGTGCCCGCTTCCGGCACGGCACCGGGCTGAAGCGGTGGCGGCCGGACAAGGCGCCGCGCCAGTGCACCTATGACCAGCTCCAGCTCGAAGCGCGCCCCTCGGCGCTGATCGAAAAGACGCTCGGGGGTTAGTGCCGCTCCGCCGCAAGCTCCTCGCGGATGCGGTCGGGCCCACCGGCGAGGCGTTTGGCGAACGGGCGGTCGGGGTCGACCATCCGCCAATAGGGCGCACTCCCCTTTTCGGCGATCGCAACGATGCGGCGCTGTACGGTCACCGGGCAGCAGGCATCCGAGCCGTACGTCCGGGCGAGGCCAGCCCGAAGCTCGGCAAGGTCGGATAGCTGCCCCGCCGGGGCAGCCTTCAGCCGATCGGCCACCATCCGCTCGCTCGGAATGAGCATGCTCTGCATACCGCTGCGGCCCTTGCGGCGCGGCTCGATCACCGGAAGCTCGGCCATTGGACTCCTCCTCGGCAGCAGTCTGCCAGCCTGGGAGCCGCCTGTCACCGCGGGATCAGTGCGCTCAGGATCGGGGCTACCCACTCCTGGGTGTCTTGGTTGAACAGCGCGAAATCGTGATCGAACTGCCAATACGCCCAGGGCCAGCCGAAACCCTCCGCAGTCCGTGCAACGAAGCTCACCCAGCGAGCGCGAGCCTCGGCAGGCGCCCCTTCGTAGGCGCCGAACTCTCCAAGATAGATCGGTCGCCCCTCGATCCTCGCCCAGTCGGCCACCTGCTGGAGGTCGGCCACGACCTGCCGCTTGTCCGCATCGCTCCCCCAGTCGATGTCATGGAGCTTGGCGAGCTCGGGATCCCACGAGGCGCCCTGGTGCGTAAAGTGGAATGGCTTGTAGTAGTGCACCGTGACGATGAGATTGCGGTCGGCCTTGGGCAGCTTCAGCGCCGTGATCGTGGTCCGGTCGTCGAGATTGAGCGCCGCGACGATCACCGTCCGGTCGGGGTTGGTGGAGCGGATCAGCTTCAGGGCGCGCGCGCTGAGCGCGTTCCACTGGCCCGTGGTCATCTTCCAGCCCGGCTCGTTGAGGATTTCGAACACCGCCTCGGGGTAGCGGTGCGCATAGCGTTGCGAGATCTGCGTCCAGAAGGCCAGCAGCTTCGGCGCACAGTCCGGGTCGGCGTTCTGGCAGATTTCGTTGTCGTGCTCGTCGATCACCGGCACGAGGCCGGCCGCAATCGCCGCATCGAGCACCCGGTCGAGATCGTCGAGCACGTCGGGCGAGATCGCGTTCGCCCTGTCCATGTATTTGAAGCCGAACAGGTTGATGCGCACGTGCCCGAAGCCGGCAGCCTTGATCTGCGCGAACTCGGCAAGCCGGAAGGGCGCATCCGTGCCGCCATCCCAGATGCCGTCATAGCCGAGCACATTCACGCCGCGCCCCATCCGGGCCGCAGTCACGAAAGCCGGGTCGTCCGGCGCGGCCAGCGCCGGACCTGCCAGCGCGAGCGCCATCAGAAGCGAGCCGAGGACCGACAGCAGCGGGCTGCGAAGGAAAAGGGTCATGCCGCAATTTAGCGCAGCCGGCCAATGGCGGAGCGGGCGCTTCGGGCCGTGGTTAAGACCGCTAGTTCGCGGTCGAATCCTGGGCCTGGCTGCTGGCGCCCTGCTCGGCGCTTGACGCGTTGAAATCGGGCGGCGGCGGGGTGTCGGAGGTCTGCTTACAATCGACCAGCCAGATATCGTAGATCGGATGGTCGATGGCGTTGAGCGCCGGGCTGTCGGCGAACATCCAGCCGGTGAAGATGCGGTCGGGGGCGCCGCCCTTGAGCGATACCTGGTCGACCTCGACGAACACGCTGGTGCGCTGCGTCTCGGTCGGCGGGCGGGTATAGCAGACGCGGGGCGTGATCTGCAGCGAGCCGAACTGCACGGTCTCGCCGATATAGACGTCAAAATTGGTGATCCGGCCGGTGATCTTGTCGAGGCCGGAAAACGAGGCGATCGGGTTGGAGATCGTCTCGGCCAGCACCGGGCTCGTCAGAGCCGTCAGGAGCAGGACCGCCAGCGTCCGCAGCAAGGCCGTCAGTTGTCCGGCGACCAGGCGTCGTAGTCGCCGGTCACGCGCGGCCGCTCGCCCTTGTTGAGCAGGCTGCCGTCGGGCCGGTAGGCGAGCGCGGAGCCGGTATAGTTCTGGACGTGTGCCTTCTCCCACTCGCGCGGGGTGTAGTCGCCATCCTTTGGCGGCTCGGCGGTCCGGTAATGCATCCAGCCGTACCAGCCGGGCGGAATGGTGGTCGGCTCGGCGTAGCCGCCGCCATAGATCACCATGCGGCGCTCCATGCCGTGCGGGCCGTTGGGGGTCTTGCTGCGGTAGTAGCGGTTGCCGAACTGGTCGGAGCCGACATAGACGCCCTTGGTCGCCGCCCACAGCCGCGTGCCCCAGGTGTTGCCGCGCCACCAGGCGAAGATTTCGATGAAGAAGTCTTTCCAGCCACCTTGAGGCATATGCGAACCACCAGACTCTAACAGTGCTTCAGCCTCTAGCACCCCACTGCCGGGTCGCCTAGGGGTGCGGCGCGGACATATCGGCGCGATCAGCGCTTGAGCTGCCGGTCGATATCCCTGAGCTTGCCGTTGAAGTAGCCGGCATAGTCGGCGCCGAGACTGCCGTAGATTTCGAGCGCCGCGGCATAGGCATTGCGGGCCAGTCGGAGGTCGGCCTTGCTGTGCGTCCGGTCGGCACGGGCGAGCGCAGCGATGCCAAGGTCCGCCTCGGTCTGCGCCCAGTCCATCGGCGCGTTGTCCCTGGTGTAAACCGTCAGCGCCGCCTGGTAGTTCTCGATGGCCTGGTCGAGGCTGGCACCGTCGCCGGTCAGGGTCGCGAGCTGCTTTTGCGCCACGGCGAGATTGCGCGTCGTCTCGGCCCAGTCGTGCGGCGCGCTGGCCTTGGTCCGCACCTCGAGTGCCGCCTCGAAGGCGGCAATGCCTTGGTCGTAGTCGTCGGCGCGTTTGGTCTTGCCGCCGCGGGTCGAGTAGACGCCGCCGAGATCGTCCTGCACCGCCGCCCATTCGGCGGGCACCTTGTCCCTGGGACGCGCGTCGAGCGCCGCCTCGAAGGCGTCGATGGCGGCATTGATCGCGTCCGTGCCGTCTTCGCCCTCGCCGATCCGCGCCAGCGAGGCGCCCAGATTGGCCTCGGCCGTCGCCCAGTCGAGCGGCGTCTTGTTGCGGTCGAGCGCGGCGACCGCCTGCCTCTGCGCCTCCGCCGATTTTTCGTACTGCGCGGCGTCGCCGGTGTGGTCGCCGATCATCCGCAGCACGTTGCCCAGCGTGCTCTCGGCCTGTGCCCATTCGAGCGGGTGCACGCCCTTGTCGGTGACGCTGAGCGCGTCGTTGATGGCGCCGAGTGCGTCATTGAGGCTGTCGGTGCCCTGCTCGCGATCGCCGAGATAGACTAGCGCCGACGCCAGACCGAGCTCCACCCGCGCCCAGGCTTGGTCCGGCGCGCCCTGCGTCTTGTAGAGCTCGAGCGCCGCGCGATAGGCGGTCACCGCCTCCTGCATGGTGCCCATGTCGGCCGCAGACTCGCCCAGCTCCGTCTTCACATCGGCGATCGAGGTTTCGATGTGCGCTTTGGTCAGCGGGCTGATCGAGGAGATTTGCTCGGCCATCTGGTAGGCCTCGATCGAGGCGGCAAAGGCATCCTGGTCGTTCCTGTGGACGGCGAGCTCGGCCAGCGCGTTGCCCTGCCGCCATTTGTAGGTCACCGCCGTCGCGTCGTCCCACTTGGCGGCTTGCTCGTAGGCCTTGCCCCACATCGCCGCGGCGGTCTCGAAGTCGAGGTTCAGGTCGGCCGCCTGCGCGTGGGCATTGTAGGTCTCGCCCAGCTCCAGCCGCGACGCCTTGAGGTCGGCCTCTGTCCGGTCGAGACTTTGCGACAGCTCGTCGGCCCGTGCCGAGGCCTGCGCGCGGAATTTGAGGGCGAGGTCGAGCGTGCCCTGCGCCTCCGCCTCGTCCGCCAGCGCCGCGAGCCGCTTGAGCTCCGGATCGGTCACCGCCGCATCGGGCCGTTCGGCCATGAAGTCCTTGAGCTTTTGCGCGCCGTCTCGGAGCTGCTTTTCGAGGTCGCCCTGGTCCGAGGTGTCGACGCCCAGGACCTTGAGCATGCCGTAGAGCGCATCGAGCGGCACGCCCTGCTCGGTCGCCACCGTCTCGACGTAGCGCTGCGTATCGGCAGACTGCTGCGCGATGGTCAGCAGCAATTGCCGCCGGCCGTTGAGGATGTCGCCCTCGTCCCCCGCCGGCTGCGGCGCCGGCGCGCCAAAACTCAGCACGCGGCGCAGCGAGGAATTGGTCCAGGGCAACTGCCGTGCCTTGGTCTTGAGATAGACCTCCTCGCTGACCAGCGTCATGAGGTCGCCCAGCGAATAGCCGCCCGCGGCGAAGTGTTCGAGCAGCGCCGAGGCATAGGGCGAGTCCCCGCCCGGCTCGCCGTCCATCGCGGGCTGGCCGGGCGAGGCGGCAAAGCCGATCACCATGCCGAGGCTGTCCGGCGGCGCCTTGGCGGTCGCGACCGGAACCGGCCCGCGCATGGCCTCGAGGCCGGTCGGCGCGACGGCCACCGGGTCGGTGGTGCCCGGCAGCACCACGAGCTGGCCGGCAGGAAATGAATTGGTCCGGCACGCATCGAGCAGCGCGATCGTCACCGGAACGGTCCTCGCCAGCCGGTCGAGCAGGTCGTCGACCGGAACCAGACTTTGCCCGGCGGTTTCCGGCGAGCTCAGATCGGTATCGATCGGCACCAGGAAGTCCGAGCCGCCCGCCTCGATCCCGTGGCCCGAATAGTAGATCAGCGCAACGTCGGCGCCCTTCGCCTCGTCGACGAAATCGTCGATCTCCTGCCGCAGCCTTTTGGCGTCGCCGTTGACGATGCGGTCGACCGTAAAGCCGAGGCTGTCCAGCATGTCGTCCATGGCACGGGCGTCGCGCTTTGGATTGTCGAGCTTTTGCAGGCTGGCGTAGTCGCCCTCGCCGATGACCAGCGCCACACCCCTGAGCGGCTTTGCGTCATCGGCCCGGCTCGCGGCCGGCAGCACGGCCAGCGCCGTCGCCAGCAGCAGCGGCCTCACCCATGGCGTCAGGATGTTGCGCATGCGGTCCGACCCCAGTGCCGGCGCCTCCCCAATGGCTTGGACGCCGGCCGATCATGCCATCTTGGGCCACGCTGCCTGAGCGGAAAATGAACGCGCGCCCGAGAACCGTCCCCGCTATCCCCAGCACGGTCCAAAATTTGACGCTTGACAGGATTCGGCGAAAACGGGGGCGACCGGATGTGGTGGGCGGGACGGCATTCACGCACAACCTGAGCGCAAAAATTTGCGTCGATTTGGAGCGGATTTAGCGGCGGAACCGCATGCCGTTTTCGAGCCGGATGGCGACTTTTCACGTCTCCGATTCGGCTCGTTTTGGACGGCTGTTCCGGCGTTTTTGGTTGTCCCCGCTATTCACAATGCCTATACTAAATCTAGGGAAAATGCCGTGGCCAAACACAAGCTATGGTCGTTTCCGCCGGTTTGGCCCGTTGACGGGGTTTCTGAATCGGACCACACATTTTGACGCTGCGAGGGCCGCGTTTCCGAGCCCCGCACACTGAAGTCCTTGAAGGCGAAATCGGCACCAGACCGAAGACCCTTGAAGGCACGGGGCAAAGCCGATCCGTGGCGACGGAAAGGCTCAGTGAAAGCGTCAAATTGGTGGATGCCGTGGCGGCGGCAGCAGGGCTTTTGCGCCCGCGAATAGAAGGTTTGGGACTATGCACATCGAACGTCGGTACACCGAAGCCAACACGGACGCCTATGCGGGGATCGAATTCCGCTCGGCGACCAGCGAGATCCGCAATCCGGACGGCTCGGTGGTGTTCAAGCTCGAGGGCATGAACGTGCCGGCGACGTGGTCGCAGGTCGCCGCCGACATTTTGGCGCAGAAGTATTTCCGCAAGGCCGGCGTCGCCAAGGTGCTGAAGAAGGTCGAGGAGAACGATGTTCCCTCCTGGCTGTGGCGCTCCGTGCCAAATGAGAAAGCCCTTGCGAAATTACCGGAATCCGAGCGATTTGGTTCCGAGAGCGACAGCCGCCAGGTGTTCGACCGGCTCGCCGGCACCTGGACCTACTGGGGCTGGAAGGGCAAGTATTTCGCGACCGAAGAGGACGCCCGCGCCTTCTTCGACGAACTGCGCTTCATGCTCGCGACGCAGAGGGTCGCCCCGAACTCGCCGCAATGGTTCAACACCGGGCTCCACTGGGCCTACGGCATCGACGGTCCCGGCCAGGGGCACTTCTACGTCGATCCGTTCACCCACAGGCTGGTGCAGTCCAAGAGCTCGTACGAACACCCGCAGCCGCATGCCTGCTTCATCCAGTCGGTCAATGACGACCTCGTCAACGAGGGCGGCATCATGGATTTGTGGGTGCGCGAGGCGCGGCTGTTCAAGTACGGCTCGGGCACCGGCAGCAATTTCAGCAAGCTGCGCGGCGAAGGCGAAAA
>Ga0134126_10007914_pt1 | contig 13338 bp, 9 predicted proteins | sample KB31752_FD_96881 | JGI IMG/M metagenome (GOLD analysis project Ga0134126, IMG submission 96881) | Terrestrial soil microbial communities with excess Nitrogen fertilizer from Kellogg Biological Station, Michigan, USA - KB3-175-2 | ecosystem: Environmental > Terrestrial > Soil > Unclassified ...
CCGATCCTCGACGCCGCCTTTGGCGGCCCGAACGGCGACGGCTACACCGAAGGAGACTTCATCACGGATCTCCAGCACGGCTCGGCCGGAGCACTGGCCAGCGCGCTCGCGGGCGTCGGTGCTCAGAACTACTTCTGCAACCTGGTGGGAGCAGCCAATTTCTCGCCCTGCGCCAACTATCTCGGCGACAGCAGTCCCGGGGCTGGATATCCCCTCAACTTCTTCCAGGCCAACCCCTATGCCGGCGGAAACAGCACCGGCGAACTCGTCTCCAAGGGCTTCAGCAACTACAACGGACTTCAGGTTGATCTGCGCCAGGGCAACTGGCATGGACTCCAGTACGACGCCAACTACACCTGGAGCCACAGCCTCGGCATTCAATCCGCCAACGACTGGACCGGCGCCTACAATGCCTTCACCCTTCGCAACATGGCGCTGAGCTACGGGCCCTCGCTCGTTGACCTCCGTCACGTCTTCCACGCCAGCGGAACCTACGACCTGCCCTTCGGCAAGGGCCATCAGTTCCTCAACCAGAACCATCTCGTCAATGAAGTATTCGGCGGCTGGACCGTGGGCTCCATCGCGACCTGGCAGTCCGCCCCGCCGTTCCGGCTCACCGGAGGCTACAGCACCTTCAACGATGTTGGAGATGGCGGCATTCGCTTCAACAACCTGACGGCCAAGCAACTCCAGAGCGCGGTTGGTGTCCATCGCGCGCCCGGACAATCGTTCGTCAACATCATTGATCCGAAATATCTGGCCAGCCCCACAGGTGGCCGGGCCAACCCATCCTACATTACGCCGAATACCACGCCGGGAACCTTTGGACGCATTGTCTACCTCCACGGTCCAAGGCAATTCTTCCAGGACATCTCGGTGTCCAAAGCATTTCCAATCCGCGAAAACTATCGGTTCCGCATCCAGTCGTCGTTCCTCAACGCCTGGAACCACCCGGTATTTGGCAGTTCAGCCGGTGCGACCAGTTCGATTCTAAGCAGCGGCTTCGGCCATGCCGGCACCACCGGCCCCGGCGCGCGACAAATCGAGCTTCGAGCCAATTTCGAGTTCTAACCTGCGTCACTTAACTCAAGTGCCGGCTGCTCCAGGCATCCGGCACTTTCCTTTTTTTAGAATGTGATCTGCCGGGAGGCTCCACGGTTGAATTGTCCGAATCGTTCTGTATCAGGGCACGACTTTAGTCGTGCCGTAAAGCCCTCAATATTGATGTGGGCTTTAGCCCCTGTGCTTCTTTTGGCTGCGTCTGCCTTCTCGGTCGCCTGGTCCCAACCCAAACCAGAGAAAAAGCCCACTCCCGGCCCCATGCTCACTCAGGGCTACCTCACCCTCAACACGCCGGACTTCACCCTCAAGCTCGTTCGCTCCTCGCAAACCGTCGCCGCGCTCCAGCCAAAGGACGCCAACGGATTCGACTTCACCCCCGGCGACCTGCTCGTTGCCCGCTCGCAAAACGGTTACTACCATCTGGGCGACCTCGATCTCCGCCTGCGCGTCAATGGGACCGGAGACTGGACCGGCTACTCCACCGCCCTCGCACGCCAGCCTGTCACCGCGCTTCCGGCGTCCGGAAACATTCTCGCCGCCGCTGACCTCGCGCCCACGCTCCCGCCGGAAATCCCGCTCAAAATCATCCGCACCTGGGCGCTCGAAAACGGAAAGCTGGTCCTACGCTTCAAGCTCACCAACACCAGCGCGCACCCCGTCGAAATCGGAGCCCTCGGCATTCCCATGATCTTCGACAACGTGATCACCGATCGCACCCTCGACCAGGCGCACGCCATTTGCAGTTTTTACGATCCCTACATCGGTGAGGACGCCGGCTACCTCCAGGTCACACGCCTCAACGGCCACGGCCCCGCGCTGCTCGTCGTCCCCGACAGCCACACGCCCTTCGAGGCCTACAAGCCCATCCTCAATCCACCATGGCATCGCGCGCCGGGGCAGACCCGCCATTACACCCGCCCCGGCCCCACGCTCTTCCACGATCTCACGCCGCGCAGCAACACCTTCGAGGGCTTTTACGATTGGATGGTCCACAGCGGTGCGCTCCAGCAAACCCAATGGAAGAACGCCCAGCCCTGGAACCACGCCACCACCGCCACGCTCCAGCCCGGCCAGTCACAAACCTACGCCCTGCGCTTCCTCCTCTCCGATTCCATTCCCGACATCGAGAAAACCCTCGCCGCCAACAACCGTCCCGTCGCCGTTGGCGTTCCCGGATACATCCTCCCCACCAACATCGAAGCGCACCTGTTCCTGAAATATGACCAGCCTGTAAAATCCATCACCGTCGAGCCAGCCGGAGCCATCGCCTTCACCAAAGACCACGCCACTCCCGCCCACTGGCTCAACTACCGCGTGGAAGGGAAGACCTGGGGCCGCGCCCGCGTCTCCATTCGCTACAAAAACGGCCTGCTGCAAACCATCAACTACCGCGTCATCAAGCCTGAATCCGAAGCCGTCGCCGACCTCGGCCATTTCCTCACCACCAAACAGTGGTTCACCAATTCAAACGACCCGTTCCACCGCGCCCCCTCCGCCATCAGCTACGACCGCCAGGCGAACAAGCAGGTCACGCAGGACAGCCGCGTCTGGATCGCCGGACTCAGCGACGAGGCGGGAGCCGGCTCATGGCTCGCTCTCGCCATGAAGGAACTCGGCGAACCAAACCAGGAAGAAGTCTCCAAGTTCGAGCAGTTCATCGATCAAACCCTCTGGGGGCACTTGCAATATAAGGACGGCCCCAAACAATACGGCGTCCGCAAAAGCCTCTTCTACTATCAGCCCGACAAGTTTCCCGCCGGATACTACAGCGCCGACCAGAACTGGAAGTCGTGGACAAGCTGGACTCAGAAGCAGTCCGAAGCGGTGGACCGCTCCTACAACTATCCCCACGTGGCCTCGGCCTACTGGGTCATGTACCGGCTGGCCCGCAATCATCCGGGACTCGTCACCAACCATCCCTGGAACTGGTATCTCAATCAAGCCTATGAAACCACCATGGGCATGATGCGCCTCGCGCCCTACTACACCCAGTTCGGCCAGATGGAAGGCGACGTCTTCGTCTACATCCTCGACGACCTCAAGCGCGAAGGCATGACCGCCGAGGCCAACACCATGGAAGCCGCCATGCGCAAGCGCGCCGAGCACTGGAGCACGGAAAAGTATCCCTTCGGCAGCGAAATGCCCTGGGACTCCACCGGCCAGGAGGAGGTCTACGCCTGGATGGAGTATTTCCACTACCCGCAACAGGCGCAGACCACGCTTGACGCCGTCCTCGGCTACGACCCAGCCATCCCCAACTGGGGATACAACGGCAGCGCCCGCCGCTACTGGGACTTCATCTACGGAGGCAAAGTCCGCCGCCTTGAGCGCCAGCTCCATCACTACGGCTCCGGCATCAACGCCGTCCCGGTGCTCTCCGCTTACCGTCAGGACCCCAGTGACTTATATCTCCTTCGCGTCGGCTATGGAGGAACCATGGGCGAGCTCACCAACATCAACCAGCAGGGCGCATCTTCGGCGGCCTTCCACGCCTTTCCGGACATGCTCAGCTTCGATCCCTACTCCGGCGACTACGGAACTGGCTTCTGGGGCTTCGCCGTCAACACTGCCACCTACATCACCCACGACCCCACGCTCGGCTGGCTCTGCTTCGGCGGCAATCTCCAGAGCCATCACAACCAAATCACGGTCCAGCCGCTCGACGCCTTCCGCAACCGCATCTATCTCGCACCCGCCGGACTCTGGCTCACCCTCGACGCGGGCAAGTTCCGCAGCGTCGCATTCGACCCGCGCACAGGAGCCGTTCGCCTAAGCCTCGACCCGGCGAATCAGTTCACCCCCGAAGCCCGCCTGCGCATCCAGCAGCCCGCAAAAATCGCCGGAGTGGGATCGTATCATCCTGTGCAAACCTTTAGCATGGAGCGTGGAGCTTACGCAGTGCCCCTCAGCGCCAACACAACGGAAATTGAGCTGCGCTCAAAATGAATCGCAACGCCCACCAACTCAACTTGTCATCCCGGCCGGAGTATAGAACTCTTGTCATCCCGACCGGAGTCCGCGCAGCGGACGTAGCGGAGGGACCTGCACTTCTTTCGCGAGTACACCAACACTATTTCCGCTCTCGCCAGCCGCAAGCGAGCTTTTTCCAATGAACCGCATCAGTAGCTTGTTCCTCGTCCTGGGTTGCATTGGGCCCCTCGCCTTTGCGCCTGCATCGGCAGCAGCCCAGCAGCCCAAAGCAGCCACGCCCGCCGCCTCCGTCCAGCACGGCATCGAGCTCGTCGAAACCGGACACTGCAAGCAGGCCCTGCCCCTTCTCACCCACGGCCTGCCCCGCATCACGGACAAGACCTTCCGCTACCACGCCCAAATGGCGGTCGTCCGCTGTGCCATGGCCCTCGATCAGGATCAGACCGCCGCCGACGCGCTGCTCGCGCTTCAGCGTGAGCGGCCCGACGACCCAGAGACCCTCTACGTCTCCGCTCACCTCTTCTCCCAGCTTGGAATGAGGGCCGCGCAACGCCTGCAACAGCGCGCCCCCGATTCGTATCAGGCCAAAAGGCTTCAGGCTGAGGCCCTCGAATCCCAAGGCAAAAACGAGCAGGCCGCCGAAATCTATCGCGACATCCTCAAGACCAATCCGAAAGTCGACGGCATCCACTACCGCCTCGGCCAGATCGCCCTCGCCGAAGCCGGCCCTTCCGGCTCCACCGACGCCGCAAAAGCCGAGTTTCAGAAAGAGACCGAAATCGACCCCACCAACGCCGCCGCCCAATTCGTCCTCGGCGAGCTTGACCGCCGCAGCGGAGATTTCCCCGACGCGGTCCGCTATTTCACGAGCGCCACAAAACTTGACAACGGATTCTCCGAAGCCTTCCTCGCCCTCGGTATGTCCCTAACCGCGTCCGGAAAATTCGCCGATGCCCTGACCCCGCTCAAGCACTACGTAACGTTGCAGCCCGACGATCCAGCCGGTCACTACCAACTCGCCATCGCCTATGACCGCACCGGAGACAAGCAAGCCGCCCAGCGCGAAATGGCGCTGCAACGGGAAGCCGCGGCCCGCAACCCCAACACCGACAGCACGCAAGGCCACTCCGTCCAACCATGAGCGGACACTTATGCTTAACAATCACGATGTCATCCTGAACGAAGTGAAGGATCTGCGGTTCGCGTCGGTAGGCGAAAAATGGAGCGTCCACCTCTGATGCTCTCTCGCCGCGCCTTCCTCCAAGCCGCTGGCCTCTCCACCCTCGCCGCCGCCCTCGACCCGCGCCTCGCCCGGGCCGCCGAAGCCGCCGCCCAACCGCTCTTTGAATCCATTCCCGCCTCAAAATCCGGAATCACCTGGACCCACACCGCCGGCCTCTCGCCCGAAATGTATCTCCCCGAAACCGTCGGCGCGGGCTGCGCTTTTCTCGACTACGACAATGACGGCTGGATGGACATCTACCTCGTCAACAGCGGCCCCTGTGACTTCTACCAGCCCGCCACGCCGCTTCGCAACGCGCTCTACAAAAACAACCGCGACGGAACCTTCACCGACGTAACCCTCAAGGCCAAAGTCCCCGGCAGCGCCTACGGAATGGGCGTGGCCGTCGGAGACTACGACGGCGACGGCTTCCCCGATCTCTTCGTCACGCAGTACCCCAACAGCATCCTCTACCACAACAACGGCGACGGAACCTTCACCGACGTGACCGCCAAAGCCGGCGTCCCCTGTCCCGGATGGGCTACCAGCGCCGTCTGGTTCGATTACGACAACGACGGACGCCTCGACCTCTTCGTCTGCCGCTTCGCCGACTTCAGCAAAGCGAAGAACGTAGTCTGCGGAGGCTCCGCCCCCGGGGCGCGCTTTTACTGCAAGCCCAACGTCTTCAAGCCAATGACAAGCTGGCTCTTCCATAACAATGGAGACGGCACCTTCACCGATGTCAGCCGCGAATCGGGAATCGCCGCCTCGCCCGCCAAAGCCTGGGGAGTCGTCGCCGCCGACATTAATAACGACGGCCTGCAGGATCTCTTCGTCGCCAACGACACGGTCCCAAACTCGCTATTCATCAACCAGGGCAAAGGCCGCTTCGCCGACAACGGACTCCTCGCCGGCGTCGCCTACAACCCTTTCGGCGTCGCGCGCTCCGGAATGGGCGTAGACGCCGCCGACCCCAACCAGGACGGCTGGCTCGACCTCTTCGTCGCCAATGTCGATCACGAAATGTACTCCCTCTACCGCAACAACAAAGACGGCACCTTCGACGACGAGGCCATCCACACGCCCATCGGTTCCACCACCCGCCTCATGAGCGGCTGGGGATTAAAATTCTTCGACTACGACAACGACGGCAACCTCGACCTCATCCTCGCCAACGGCCATCCCGACCTCACCATCCACCAGCACCATCCCGAGCTGCACTACGACGAGCCCATGCTCCTCTTCAGCCGCGACACCGGCGAGTGGCGCAACCTCAGCGCCCAATGCGGCCCCACGTTCGACCAGCCTCGCGCCGCCCGCGGCCTCGCCCTCGGCGACTTCAACAACGACGGTGCCGTCGATGTTCTCGTCTCTACCAACAACGGCGCGCCCCTGTTGCTCAAAGACAACACCGCCGGAAAAAACCACTGGCTCGGCGTCAGGCTTATCGGAACCAAATCCAACATAGACGCCGTAGGCGCAAAACTCACCTGGAAGAGCGGAGACCTCCTCCGCCACCGCACCAAAGTAGGAGGCGGAAGCTATCTCTCTGCCCACGACCCAAGAATGGTCCTCGGCCTCGGCGACAACAAATCCATCGACTGGCTAGAAATCGAGTGGCCCAAACCCGGCGTCCCCAAACAACGCTTCACCAACCTCCCCATCGACCAATACATCACCCTCACCGAAGGCCACGACCGCTGGAAATAATAACGGGTGCGGGTGCGGGTGCCCCAGGTCCCGCTTTTGGGACCTGGGTGGGTGGCCCCTTCAAGCCCGTCTTTGGCTTGAATAGGGAACAGACAACCGGGAACCGAACCCTCCACCCAGGTGTCTATTCCCCCAGATGTCTCGCTCTCTCCACCTTAAGAAATGGAGGGCTTATGTTTGAGAACAGTCTGGTCGAATCATCCGGAAGCATCCGCACCCGGAGCAAGGGATACGCGGTCGTCTCCTTTCTCCTCGAAGCCATCGCGCTGGCAGTCATGATCCTCATTCCCTATATCTATCCCGCCGCGCTGCCGCCGCATGCGCTGGCCAGCCTGCTGGTTGCGCCGCCGCCGCCTCTCGCACCCGCGCCCGCGCCAATCACTTCAGAGCGCGCTCACGCCCCGGTGAACGCCCCAGTCCAGCTCGTCAACTTCGCCGCTCCCACCATCATCCCCAACGAAATCCACCAGGGAGACAACGCTTCGGATCCGCCCCAGTTACCTCAAAATTTCAGCGGCATCCGAGGAGGCAACCCAGCCTCATTGTTAGGCGCAATCCCGCCGCCTCCACCCACGCCCGTTCGCGCCAAACCATCCGGCCCTATCCGCGTTTCCTCCGGAGTCGCTGCCGGCCGCCTGCTCACGCCCATCCAGCCCGCGTATCCGGCCATCGCGAAAGCGGCCGGCATCCAGGGTAGAGTCGTCATCGAAGCCGTCATCTCCAAACAAGGATTTGTGAGACAGGCCCAAATCCTGAGCGGTCAACCAATGTTGGCGCGTGCCGCACTGGAGGCCGTCAGCCAAGCCCGCTATCAGCCCTACATGCTCAACGGACAACCCGTGGAAGTAGACACAACCATCAACATCGATTTCATCCTGGGAAACTGAGCAACGAAATTGCGGCGACGAAGGGATTGCAGCAGTGCTACCATAGGGGCGCGAAGCGCTTTGGCCGCAGCCCGCCGTGGAGCCAGAGCAATGGGGTCAGAGTTGGTAAAGGCTCACCCCGGAAGGAGCGGATTATGTCCAAATTCTCCGCATCCGTCGCGACGACCGGCTTTGCTCTTTTGCTGCTCGCCGCAGCCATTCCTGTTCAGGCCCAGACCGCGATCCAGAATCAGCCGCAACCCACCCTGTCCAAGGTGCGCATCGTGCGCCTCAGCGCGGTTCGAGGGGCGGTGCAACTTGGCAGCACTGTTGGCGCCGGCTTTGGGCCCGCCATCGTCAATATGCCGGTGGTGGAGCAGAATCTCCTGAAGACCACCGTGGGCGTGGCGGAAGTGGAGTTCGAGGACAACAGCACGCTCCGCCTCGGACCCAACTCCGAGGTCCAGTTTGTGCTGCTCAGGCGAACCGGACAGGGTACCACCGTTTCCACCGTCCGCCTGCTCAAAGGAATCGCCTATGTCAGCATGGTGAAATCCAGCGGGAAGGTTGCGAATATCTTCGACCTGAACTTCGGCGACCGCAATCTTCACCTGCAGCCGGACACCCATGTGCGGCTCGAGGTCGAGGGCCAGCAGGCGCAACTCGCCGTGTTGAAAGGCAACGTTCAACTACCCCAGGCGGATCAACCACCCCAGGCGAATCAGCCCATCGAACTTTCGCGCAAGCACACCGCCACCTTCGCAATGGACGGCGATACCCAGCCCGAGGTGGCCAAGGGCATCGAATCCCTGTCGCTGCTCGACTCATGGGACAAGCAGTTGGACCAATATCATTCCAGGGTAGCCTCCCTCACCAACTTTGGCGGAGTGCCGTATAGCTATGGCGCGTCCGACATGCTCTACTACGGATCGTTTCAAAACATTGGCGGCTGTGGCATGATGTGGCGGCCGTATTTCGCAAGCGCTGCATGGAGCCCCTATGCCAACGGAACCTGGGCGTACTATGCCGGAACCGGCTATAGCTGGGTTTCGCCGTATCCGTGGGGTTGGACTCCGTACCATTACGGATCGTGGTCGTTCTGCCAGGGCGCCGGCTGGGGATGGATGCCGGGTGGATCATGGATGGGGCTCAACAACATCGCCGCCGCAACCACTCCGGCAAGGCGTTTGAACGCGTTCAAGGGTCCGGGACAACTTCCAATTGCGCCGCACCCGCCGACGGTTGGGCACGCTTCCCTGGTACCCGTGAACCGGACGGTGCTGGTGCATTCAGGACTCGACGCCCAGGGATCATTCGTCTTCCGCAAGGATTCCGCCGGACTGGGAGTTCCGCGCAACGAATTGGGCAATCTCAGGGGCTTCTCCCGCCACACCATGCAAAGAGGAGTGGCCACAACGCCCGTCTACATGACCATGGCCCCGCGCGACTCCAGCGGAATGCGTACCAACGGGATGCGTGCGAATGGAATGCGCGGTGAGAGAAATACGCTCGCCCCGACCGCCATCCATCGCGGCTACGCGCCCTCCTCAGGAGGCTTCCCCGCAGCCCGCTCCTCCGGCAATTTCGGCGGTTCTCCAGGCGCCGGAAGGGGTGCCTCAGCGCCCATGCAAAGCGCGCCCGCCATGCGCTCCGCACCCGCCGCCGCAGCCCCATCCGGCGGCAGAGGCCCTCGCTAAGTACTCAGACGGACTGCGGACATACCCATCTTGTTTGAAAGGCCGTCGACTGCTCCAAGGGCATAACAAAACTTCCCCCGGTTCATGCATTTCGTTTTGCGCCGCTGACACGATAAAGATAGGGATCAGCAGAAAGGACCGCCATAACGCGGTCCTTTTTCGTTGCCCGAACAGCTCGGGAAAAGCTCCCCGGTCTTATTTCTGACCTCGTTCAGCCTGACTCACAAAGGCGGCTGCCTGCCGCAGATCGTCGCGCAATATCTGGGTGTCGTGGTCGCGGTCCTCGTCAGTGCGGGCGCGCAAAATGGCCGAAGGATGCAGCGTAGCCAGCACGGGCGGGAGCCCTTCCGCCCGCTGGATTTCCCCATGCGCCTGCGTAACTCTAAACTTCGGCCCCAGCAGAGACTGCGCGGCCGTCGCTCCCAGGCAAACGATCAGACGCGGACGAACCATCTCCAGTTCCGCCTCCAGCCACGGCCTGCACGCGTGGATCTCCTTCAGCGTGGGTTTTTTGTGGATGCGAAGCTTGCCTCGCGGTTCCCACTTGAAGTGCTTGACCGCGTTGGTGACATAGACTTTCCGCCGGTCGATTCCGGCTTCCTCCAGGCACTTGTCCAGCAGCCTTCCGGCGGGTCCAACAAAAGGATGGCCCTCGCGGTCTTCGCGATCTCCTGGTTGCTCGCCAATCATAACCATGCTGGCCTTCGGCCTCGACGCTTCCATGCCGGTCTCCAGTTCACCGAAGACGGCTCGCGTCGCATTGCGGTACAGATCGCAGCCCCGGCACCGCTGCACAGCATCCCGCAGAAGCGGCAGGCTGCGATCCGCGGGCACAAATGGCGCGGCGCTCTGGGTGGTATTCGCCGGCACGGAAAGGGCTCCCTCTCACTGAGATGTTCGGATGAGGAGGGAAACAAGCGGCGGCCACGAAAGAAAGTTCGGCTTGAGCAGGGAAACGGGTGATGGCGGAGAGAGTGGGATTCGAACCCACGTTGGAGTTTCCCCCAAACACGCTTTCCAAGCGTGCGCCTTCAGCCACTCGGCCATCTCTCCAGCGCCTGTCTCGAATTTACCATAGGGCCGCACATCCTTTGGCGCGACGGGCGCTGTCACCGCTTTGCCTTCTCGCTGCATTCTTCGCCATTGTGCCAGCATGGTTTGGGCGGAGAAGCTTTTTGCGGGTCTCCGGTATAGCATCGAAGTTCTGGACTTTTTTCTGGGGGCAACCTGGCTTTGCGGATCCTTTTTGTAGGCGACGTGTTTGGCAGCGCCGGACGGCGCATTGTGCGCGAGCATCTGGCGCACGTGATCAAGGAACGCGGCGCGGATCTGGTCATCGTCAACGCGGAAAACGCCGCGGGCGGCTTTGGCGTGACGCCCGCCATTGCCGACGACCTGTTTGACCTGGGCGCGCACGCGCTGACTACCGGCAACCACGTCTGGGACAAGCGCGAGCTCATTGACTACATGCAGTCGGTTCCGGCGGAGAGCCACGAGCGCCCGCGCCGCATTATCCGCCCGGCGAATTATGTCGCGGGCACACCGGGGCACGGCTTCTACGAAGGCGCGCTGCCGGACGGCCAGTCCTACGCCGTCATCAACCTGCAAGGCCGCGTCTTCATGGCCTCCACCGACGACCCGTTTCGTACCGTGGACACGCTGCTCAAGCGGATCACGGCGAAGGTCATCCTCGTTGACTTCCACGCCGAGGCGACTTCCGAGAAGGTCGCGATGGGCTGGTATCTCGACGGGCGCGTGACGGCGGTGCTGGGAACCCACACGCACATCCCCACGGCGGACGACCGCGTTCTGCCCGGCGGCACCGCCTACCAGACTGACGTGGGCATGAGCGGGCCCTACGACAGCGTAATCGGCGTCGAGAAGGAACAGGTGCTGCAACGCTTCCTCACCGGAATGCCCGCCAAGTTCGACGCTGCCAAAGGCGACCCCCGCATGGCCGCCACGCTGATCGAATGCGACGGCAAAACGGGACGCGCAATTTCAACCCAGCGGCTGCTGCTGGGAGAATAGTTGCGTAATTACGAATCTGTAGTTACAATAAGGCAGTGAATGATCGAGTTCGAATGGGACCAGGCCAAGGCCAAAAGCAATGAACAAAAGCATGGGGTCAAGTTTGAAGACGCCATCAAAGTGTTCAGAGATCCAAGCGCAGTTTTTCGTGAAGATTTTGCGAATTGCGATGAAGAGCAATGGCAGGCTATCGGAATTGCATCAGGCATTACGGTGCTGCTGGTTGTTCACACGGTGAAGATGCGCGATCAAGGTCAAACAGAGGTGATCCGCATCATTTCCGCCCGCGCGGCAATGCGAAAGGAGCAGGCTATTTATGACCGGAATCGTTCGTAAAAGGCTAGAGGATATTAAGGACACGCCGGCTTCACGGCGCAGACTGGCCGCGCTGGCCAAACGGCCCGACAGCGAAATTGATCTTTCCGACATTCCGGAAATCACGGAGGATTTCTTTAAAGGAGCGATACGGAATCCCTACTATCGCCCCCTGAAAGAGCAGGTGACGGTTCGCCTTGACTCCGACATTCTCGCCTGGCTCAAGAAGAAAGGCGCAGGCTACCAGACGCGAATGAACGCGTTGCTGCGTTCCGCCATGCTGGACGAAATGTCGACGAAGCCGCGCACCCGCCACGCGCCTTAGGCGTTCTCCGCGTCGGCCTTCTTCTGCGGGCGCAGCAGCGGAAACAGGATCACGTCGCGGATCGATTTCGCCCCAGTCAGGACCATGGTGAGGCGGTCGATGCCGATGCCTTCGCCTCCGGTGGGAGGCAGTCCGTAGGCCAGCGCGCGGACGTAGTCCTCGTCCATCTGATGGGCCTCCTCGTCGCCGCGCTCGCGCTCGGCTAGCTGCTGCTCGAATCGCTTGCGTTGCTCTTCGGGATCGTTCAACTCGCTGAACGCGTTGCCCAACTCGAATCCCCCAATGTAGAACTCAAACCGCTCCACCCAGTCCGGCTCATCGGGCTTCTGCTTCGAGAGAGGCGAAACCGCGAGAGGGAAGTCGTAGATGATGGTGGGCTGGATCATGTGGGGTTCGGCGACAAACTCGAAGAGATCAGCGATCGCTCGCCCGAGTTCCGCACCCGACTCCATTTCGTCTTCCATCTTGCGGAGCTGATGAGCTTCCGGCAAGCCCATTTCCTCAGTCAGACTCATGTCCATCTTTCGGAGTTCGCCACCTTCCGGCAAGCCCATTTCGTCAGTCAGACCCGTCTTCATCTTTCGACTGAGTTGATTCTCTGCATGGACTCTCGCTACTACCAAGAAACGATGAAACTCGTTCCGGCTCGCGAACGTAGATTTCTCCGGTCGTGGCCCAAACCGATCTTCCGGCCAGAACTCAACAATCGCCTCGCGCATGGAATACCGCCGCCACTTACCCAGATCAATCTCCACATCGTTGAAGTTTGTGGTCAGCTTCCCATTCACTTCCATGGCCACGAACTGGATCAGTTCCTCGGTGAGGTCCATCAAATCGTGGTAGTTGGCGTAGGCTTGGTAGAACTCCAGCATGGTGAACTCGGGGTTGTGCTGCGTCGATATCCCCTCGTTGCGGAAGTTCCGGTTGATCTCGTACACGCGGTCGAGCCCGCCCACCACCAGCCGCTTCAGGTAAAGCTCCGGCGCAATGCGCAGAAACAGGTCGAGCCCAAGCGCATTGTGGTGCGTGGTGAAGGGCTTGGCGGCAGCGCCGCCCGCGATGGGCTGCATCATCGGCGTCTCCACTTCGATGTAGCCGCGCGTGTCAAAATACTGTCGAATGGCGGCCAGCACCTTCGCGCGCTTCACAAACACGTCGCGCACGTTGATCTCCGCCGCC
>Ga0134126_10007916_pt1 | contig 13337 bp, 15 predicted proteins | sample KB31752_FD_96881 | JGI IMG/M metagenome (GOLD analysis project Ga0134126, IMG submission 96881) | Terrestrial soil microbial communities with excess Nitrogen fertilizer from Kellogg Biological Station, Michigan, USA - KB3-175-2 | ecosystem: Environmental > Terrestrial > Soil > Unclassified ...
GCGATCCTGGATGCAGACAAAGAGGGGTTTCTGCGATCAAGCGGTTCTCTGATTCAAACCATCGGCCGGGCAGCGCGAAACGTTAATGGACGCGCAATTCTTTACGCCGATGTCATTACGGCGAGCATGCGGCGTGCAATCGACGAAACCGAGCGGAGGCGTCTCATCCAGCGGGCCTACAACGAAGCAAACGACATCACGCCGCAAACCATCATCAAGCCTATCGATATGAGTCTCGTTGCGGTAGCTGAGGGCGATTACGTTACGGTTCCGCTCGAACCCGAAACAGACTCCGAAACCGAACTGAGCGCCGAGCAGCGCGAGGCCCGTATTGCGGAACTCGAAGTGAGGATGCGGGAAGCAGCAAAGCTTTTCGAATTTGAAAAAGCAGCGCAATATCGCGACCGGATGAAAGCGCTGAAAGCGAGCGGGATCTATGAAGAAGCGGTTGCCACTCGGCTTGGTGGTGGAGGGTAATTCCACCTCTTCCGCCATTCTTCGTTTGCCGTCGGTTGGCGCGGAACTCGGGCCCGTTAAATCAGTCGCCATTCGTGTGGCTCGCCGGTTGTCGAATTTCCTGAAGGCGGGATACGCGGTCGCTACATACGAGGAGTTGCAGGTTGCCCGCCTGGTTCTCTTACGTGTGCCGGATTCCGCTGTTCCACGCTTGATTGGAGACCTCTGCAGCGCTGAACTCGTTTTCAAGGATATGTCGTTTGTGCTGTGCGAAAGCTGGCTGAGCAGCGACGTCTTGCACCCACTCGTTGAGCGCGGAGCAACCGTGGCCACAGTGGTATCCGTTCCAAGTTCCGGTGATAAGTGGTTCGTAGTCGAGGGTCAGTTATCAGCCGTGCGGCAGACGCGGCGCTTCATGGAACGAAACAATGCCAGAACCTTCGAGATCCGCCCTGGAACAAAGCCGCTCTATTTTGCAGCAGCCCTACTTGCCACGGCTCTGCCGGTGCCCCTCTTTTTCGATGCGCAACAGGCGCTTCGCGCAAGTGGGATCACTGGAAATCAACTGTACGGATTACTCGATGAGATGGCCAAGGACATGTTTCGGTCGTTTGTGAGCGGCGCGCGCGTCACCTGGGGCGGTACGCTGACGGAGTGTTCTGAAGAGACTGCAAATTCCTATTTACGCCTCCTTCACGGAAGTCATCCTCAGCTTGCCGAGGCGGTCGAAGATCAACTGGCATGGGCCCGGCGCAAATTCCCGAAGCAGAGGCATGCGGCCGAGCACGTTGGGGGAAGTTAGATTCCGAGCCGCTCTAACGTTATTGTGAGTTGCGCAATACTCCAAAGCTGAGCCGGACAGCCTCCTGGATTTCGCGGCGGATCTGCATCGTAAACTTCGCTGAGCGAACCCAGGCAGCAGGCTGTCAGTTGGCCCGACATTTTAGCCGCTAACGCCCGGCAAAATGAGCGCACTTCGTCTGACTCTCCGTATGCAAATAAATAGGCGGCGATAAAGGGTCCCATCAGCCAAGGCCACACCGTCCCCTGATGATAAGCGGAATCGCGCTCCATCGCCGAGCCTTGGAAGCGTGGATGGTAGGCGTTATCATCCGGGTCCAGGGTTCGCACGCCGACCGGAGTGAGCAGCTTTTCGCGGACGATATTGACGATGGATTGCGCGCGCCCGCGGCTTACCAGCGGAAATGGCAATGAGAGCGCAAAGAGTTGATTCGGCCGGATGCTGGCGTCGGGCGTTCCGTCCGTGACCACATCATACAGGCACCGTCGATCCGGGTTCCAGAACTTTGTTTCGAATGAAGTCCGCATTGCATCGGCTTCCGCTTCATAGCTATGCTGCTCGCGCGTGAGCTGAAGTGTACCGGCCCACGCGGCGGCCGTGCGCAGCGCGTTGTACCAAAGAGCATTGATTTCCACCGGTTTTCCATGACGCGAAGTAATCACCTGGCCGCCCACTTTAGCGTCCATCCAGGTGAGCTGGGTTTCCGGCGTTCCCGCTGAGAGCAGATGGTCTGCTGCGTCAACACGAATCTCGTAATCAGTGCCCCGCCGATACCACTCGATAATGTCCCGCGCGGCAGGGTAGAGAACGTTGCGCACGAACGCAATATCGTTGGTTCTGTAAACCAGATCGCGCCCGGCAATAAAAGCCCAGAGACTCGCGTCCACGCTGTTATATTCTGGCTGTGACTGTCGATCGGAAAACCGATTGGGCAAGAGCCCACGCCTCCTGCACTTGAGAAGGTTCTCCAGAATTGCGCGGGGCTCATCGTTCGAAGCTTTTCCGATGGAAAGCGCCGGAAGGCTGATCAGGCTATCACGGCTCCAATCGGTAAACCAGGGGTAACCGGCAATAAGCGATACGGCTCCGTCGTGGCGTGTAATCCGGAACTGATCGAGGGCTCTTTCGAGGATACGCCCAGCCGGCGTGTGAGCCGTCAGGCGGCGGTGTTCCGTTTCTTTTGCGAAAAGCAAATCAAACTCGGTATCGCGGATGCCCGGTTCGAAGGGTGCGCAGTCTATGGTAGTAAGCAGCCACGCGGCCTGGGCGGGCAGCAGATCAAACGTGATCGATCCAGGAGAAAAGAGATCTTCGGTAAAATCCAGTCCGCGGTCGAGTTCACGCAAATATTCATGCTCAAGAAACCAGATGCCCTCCGCCTCCCAAGATCGTCCCGAGTGAAAGATAGTGCACACCGGCATACGGGGATAGAGCTGAATCGCGATGCGGCCCGGTGATGTATCGGTGTTCCGTTGGATGCTGCTGTTGCGATGAGTCAACCCATGGTAATCACGAAATGCGAGACACGGCCGGACGCGCATCTGACATCTTTCAAGCGCTTCGTAACGGATCAGGACGGATTGCTTCCCCTCCAGCATGCAAACGCTCTTCTCAATTACGTTGCTGCCGAGCCGGTATCGCCACCTCGGGAATGGATCGATGGCGAACCCGTCCAAGAGTTCAAATCCACGCGGATGCACTGCGCCGGGATACTGCACGGTAGCTAACTCGAAGTTTTGGCTATTCCAATGAACCGATTCTTCCAGCCGCGGCAGAATCGAAACGCGATCAGCCGGCGGGCACGATGAGGCGATTAGCAGGCCGTGATAACGCCTGGTGTTTACGCCGGCGACCGTTCCCATTGAGAAGCTGCCGGTGTGATTGGTATCTAGCCATTCGAGGCGGGAAGCATGTTCAAAATCCCGGCAAATTTCCTTTGGAACTGAGAATAGTGCAATGCCGGATTCTGCCACACTCATAGTCTAGGGAATGCAAAAACATTATCAGTGGAAGTTGAAGCAACGGGATCTCATGCTTGGAGAGCGGACACTCTTGATGGGTGTCCTGAACGTTACGCCGGATTCGTTCTCAGATGGGGGCAAATATTCGGATCCCGACCGCGCATTTGCACGCGCCGTGGAAATCGAAGAGCAGGGGGCGGACATACTTGACATCGGAGCCGAATCCACGCGCCCCGGATCACAGCGTATTCCGGAAGCCGAGGAACTGCGGCGTCTGATTCCGGTTCTAAAGCGGTTGCGAGGGAACTTGGCAATTCCGATTTCGGTAGATACTTATAAATCCGGAGTCGCCGAAAAGGCGCTCGAGCACGGGGCTGAAATCATCAACGACCCGACTGGAATTCTGCTGGATCTGCAGCTTCCGAAAGTGGTCGCAAAGTATGATGCGGGCCTGATCATAAACCACATGCGCGGCACTCCCGAGACCTGGGCGAAGCTGCCGCCATTAAAAGACCTGATGCGGTCAATCGCTATCGATCTAGAGGCGGCCGTACACAGGGCCCGCCAGTCCGGAGTGCAGAAACATCAACTGGCAATTGATCCGGGCTTGGGCTTTGGAAAGCGCCGCGAGCAGAACTCTGAGATTTTGGCGAACCTGAATGCATTCCGTCCTTTCGATATTCCGATTGTCGTTGGTCCATCGAGAAAATCGTTCCTGCGGAAAGAAGAGGAAGGGCTTACCGAATTTGCAACGGCTGCGGCGGTCGCAGCAGGCATCCTGAACGGAGCCCATATCGTTCGGGTACACGATGTGAAGACAATGAAGAGCGTGGCTGAAGTCGCAGACGCAATTAAACATGCAACCGCCGGTGGGGAACCGGACCAGCCTGTGTCTCATGGACGCTGGCAGCGCGGGCAGTAATGAGTAGATCGCTGGCCCAGCACGATTCGGCGAATCAAGGCGCCACATCGCGTGCAGGATTCACCCGCGCGCCCGTATACGCAATGTAAAACTTGGAAGCCACCGCGCTGCCCGGCTGTATCGACGTAGTCGGAGATGGAAGAGCCGCGATGCTCAATAGCTGCGTGAAGGATCGCGAGAATACTGTCGTGCAACTCTTTTGCTCGCTTTTCCGAGATACGCCGAACCGAAGCTCGCGGGTGAATGCGCGCGGCAAAAAGCGCTTCATCAGCGTAGATGTTCCCAATTCCGCAAATGAATGTCTGGTTGAGCAGAAGCGGCTTAATCAGCCCGCTGTGCTTCTTCAAGCGCGCGTAAAACTCTTCAAAGCCCACCTGCAGCGCATCGGGGCCGACCCGTTCCAAGGAATCGGGCATCTCCGGAAAGAACTCTACGCGGCCAAATTGGCGAACGTCATCATAGAGCAGGGTTCCGGTATCCAAGTGAAAGACGGCCCGCGTGTGTTTACCCGGCAAACCATCCCAGAGAAGCTTGCCTGTCATCCCCAAGTGAATGTAAAGAACGCCCCTATCAAGATCGAAGAAGATCTGCTTTCCGCGCCGGCGAATATCCCTTATTACCAACCCGCGAAGCGCGGCCGCCGTCTTTCTCAGACCTCCACGAGTAACTCGAATAGAAAACAGCTCAACATCCAGAATGGTTCGCCCGAGCGCGTGCGGAGCAACGGAGCGAACGACGGTTTCAACTTCGGGCAGTTCCGGCACAGATCTTCAGGGCAGATGGACGAGCCCATTTCCGTCGGGCGAAATCGAGGACAACATACAGCTTTACAATAGCGGGCCGCACAGATAAGCACCCGGAGTGGGAACGTACGTTAAACTGAGAAAGTTCAGGGCCACCCTAGCTCAGTTGGTAGAGCGGCTGATTCGTAATCAGCAGGTCGCCGGTTCGATCCCGGCGGGTGGCTCCAGGATTTCAAGCTTTTACAAGCTAGCGCATTTTCGAGTTGGGTTCAAATGGGTTCAATTCGCCGGTGACTGTGAACCCCTCGGCTTCTTCTTCAACAACTGATCCAACGATTCGACGGCAACGCGGACGCTCTCCGGCACCGATTTGATGTAGTGCTCCAGCGTGGTCTTCGCATTCGTGTGCCGCAGGTGGGCCTGCACGTCCTTGACGCTGGTGATCTGTGCCATGTACGTCGAGCATGTGCGACGGAGCATTTGATGCGTTACGCCATCGATGCCGGCGTTGCGGCCGCTTCCTTGAGGACGCGGAATAGAAAATTGTTCGTGTTGATCGCGGTGCCACGGCTTGAGGGGAAGATGAACGCATCCGGGTTCGCGCTGGTTGTTGTTCCGCGCCAGAATTCGAGTTCGGTGTCGATCGAAGCCGGAAGCCAGACGAAGGAGTCGCTGCCTTCCGTCTTGGTCTCGACCTCCATGCCGTCCGTGATGCTGCTGTCGATACGAAGACTGTTCCCTAGCTTGTCATTCCACCGAAGCGCGAACATCTCGCCGGGGCGCAACCCGAACACCAGGAACATGCGGACGATGAGCCGGTCACGGTCGCTCAGATGGAACAGGATTTGCGGAATCTCTTCAGGCGTGAGGTGCTTCGTTACCCTGCGTTTTCCGGACTTCGGTACTGCGAGTTTGGCGGCGGGATTTTTCGGCAACATCTCCAATTCGACCGCTTCGTCGAGCATGGAATTGAAGTACACGCGGATTTTAGACAGGACACTCTTCGAGTATTTCGGCGCCATCTCGTTGAGGTACGTCTGCAACGTAAACTTGTCCAGATCGCCGAGGAGCGTGTCTCCGAATCGCTTCAGCAGATAGTTCTCGATGAAGCGCTTCGTCTTAGGCCGGGACGTGACTTTCCACTGTTGCTCCTTCTGGGGCAGGAAGCGATTTTCGTAGAACCAGCGAAGCGTGACGCTCACCGGTACCGGAGCGACTTCCTTCGTCTCCCGTGCGATAATCTCACGCAGCTTGGCTTTGGCCTCGCCTCTGTCCATCTCCGATTTGAGACCAAGACGAATGTTGCGGTGTCGCCGGACCTCGGAACCGTCGGCCTGCTTCTGGTAGACGTAGAAATGGCCGCGCCATTTCTTGATGTGCTTGCCGACCAGAACAACCCGGCCTTCCTGGTATCGGTCACGACCCTTGTGACGCTCCGCCGACAGGATCGATTTTACCTCGGACTCATCCAGCCGATCCATTCGTTTTCACGTGCTCCTGAATAAAGCGCTCGATTTCGACGCGCCGGAACCGAGTCAATTCTCCGAATCGGACGCAGGGCAGGAATGGCCTCTTTCGTGTCGCGTGATCGTACACCCATGCTTTGCTGACCCAAGCCACGCCGCGACCTCGTTGATCGTCAACAAACGTTCAGGTTGACTTGCGCCCGTTGACCGAAGCACTCCTTGGGAGTCAACAGCCGGCGCGATGGAATTGCTCATATTGGTATTGAAATCAGGTCTTTCTCGTCCTCAGCCTTTGCCGGACTGTAATGAAAGCCTGGGTTCTTGGCCTGGCTGGTGCGGAAGTTGGCAAGTGGGTCGAAGCCGGGCGCGACGCTGCCGGGTGTGCGCGGGTAAGCCAGCGGAGGGCGCGCGTCCGCGATATTGGGCTCGCCACGGACGGCACCGGTATTGACGGGTGCCGATGTGTTTCCCGCCGTCTTATGCGGCTGACGTATGACGTCAGACTCGTGACGCCAAGGGTGATCCCGGCCTCTTCTGCCAGCCATGTGCAGATTGTCTTCATGCTTTGTCCTACAGCGAGAGCAGCTTCGATGTCCGGCCAAAGCGCTCGAATCTGGCCCGATTTGGTGGCCGGCTTTTCCGCGCGCCGCCGCGCGAGGCGGGTACGAGCTTGCATCACCCAGTCGGCCGAATTCATGACTTCATCTTTTCCGGGCACAGACCCTCTAAGTACTAAGCGACTCCCGGAGGCGATTGGGGATGGACAACAAAGAATCCCCGCACGTTGCGCAGTCGAGAAACCCTTCTCAAGAACTATGGGAATCCAGAAAGCCGGATCGGGACGCGGGCCGCGAGGATTCTTGGTTTGCGGCAGATTGCGACGGATCACGACAGAACACGGCATTCTTTGGCCCTCTTTGGCCATAAAGGGAGTGGGATGCGGCGCTGTCGGTTTGCCGGTCTCAGCGCTCCCATTCCAACGGCTTACTGCGGGTTGCGTTTCTCGCCCCATGCATCCCGTTTGGGATGCGCCGTCTTTTTTGAGAATTCTCGCCCCACAGCGTCCCGACATGCCCTCCATGAGTCACTTAGTATTTAGATGGTCCCCACATGCCGCAACGATCAATCAGGTTCTCTGACCGCGTATTGAAGGAGGTCGATGCCGTCTGGCGGACGCGCGGCTTCGCGTCTCCGACGGCTTTCATCAGGTTTGCCGTGAAGCAGGAATTATCAGAGCGGCAGGAGGGCTTAACGGCGGCAGAGGAACGCATAGCCGCGACCCTGATCCAGGTGAGAAAAGATGTGTTCCGCGTAGGGCGGGCGCAGCAAGCGCTATTCGCCTACGTCGATACTCTGGCGAAGGCCCTGCTGACCTACGTGCCGGAGCCACCAGCCGAGGCGAGGCCGCGAGCCGTCGCGTGCGCCAAGGAACGATACGAAAGGCTGATCAAGAGCGCCGGGCGTGCCATGGTCGGTGAATCCAAGCTGGCGATGGAAGACCTCGTCGGCGATCTCGACCGGCCCTGAGGGCAGACTGCACATTTTAAGATACAATGTACTAAGTACGGTACACCGTATGGCAGACGTACCCAAGCCGAAGAAAATCCCGCTGATCTTCTTCCGCACGCTAACCGGAACCGAGCCGGTACGGGAATGGTTGAAGGACTTGCCGGAAGAGGAAAGGCAGACGATAGGCAAGGATCTGTTGCGAGCGCAATGGCGTTGGCCGGTAGGAATGCCGCTGTGCCGAGCGATGGGAAACGGCCTCTGGGAGATTCGGACGGACCTGCCGACGAAGCGCACTGCGCGCGTGCTGCTTTGCGTCTACCGTGAGCACCTGGTCGCTTTGCACGGGTTCATCAAGAAGACCCGCGCGATGCCAGATGAGGATTTAGCGCTGGCGCGAAAGCGCAAGAAGGAGTTGGAGCAATGAGCAAGAAACACATGGGATCGAGCATCGATGACTTCCTCAAAGAGGAGGGCATTTTCGAGGAGGCACAAGCCCAAGCCGTTAAAGAAGTCGTGGCTTGGCAGCTCGCCGAGGCCATGAAGAAGAAAAAAATCTCGAAGAACAAGATGGCCACATTGCTGAAGACGAGCCGCACGCAAGTTGACCGACTCCTTAGCGCGAAAGACGACATTACACTGTCGAGCCTGCAGCGAGCGGCGGCGATGGTAGGCCGCCGCGTTACGATTGAGCTCATTTAGCGCTTGGGACATGCGGTCGGAAACCCCGTCGGCTCGAAGAGTTGATAGACTTATTCGTCTAGAGTGCGGACCACATGAAACGGCGCTTGCACTTCCTCTTTCGGAACTCGCGAGGAGAGCCCGTCTATCCTGACTCACCGGCTGGCGGGACGGGGGTAGGCCGTGCGCGACCGCCGCGGCCCACAAGTCTCGGCAACGATCACTTTGGCTGGGACTTCTTGCCCCATCCGGACTCACCCGCTGGAAGGTACGTCACTCACGCCGATATAGCCCATTCCGATACCTTGGAGCGCGCTGAGTGTGTGCGAGAGGCGGTAGAACGTGCGAAAGCGATAGTCGGCGGATACATTCTTCAGGAAACCGGCCAGGGACTGAAGGAACTGATTTCAGGTATCGTCCCAACACTGCTTCTTGGCGCTGGAATACTGGGGCTCACTACAGGCGTTGGAGCAGCAGGGGGAGCGGTCCTCGGGTCTCTCGGAGCAGGAGTCGGTGCCGTGCCCGGAGCCATGTTCGGCGCCTCCGTGGGTTTCGAAGCAGGGTCCGCCATTCTAGATGCACTTGGCCTTGGTTTCCTTTTCGTTTACATTTCGGACAGGTTGCCACGAGTTTGCTCGCTGGCCCGAAGCGGCGTCAGGCTGGCGTGGGATGCCCCCGATTCCTCGTACGAAGACTCTGCTATCGATGCTGCTGCTCGAGATATAGCTCAAGCCCTCGCGGTTCTGTTTTCTTTGATCATGCAAGCAATCGTGGCATTCCTGACCGCTAAGGGTGCGCAATCGGCGGCTGAGAGACTCCCGGAACTGGTCGGAAAGCTGCGCTCCAGTAAGTTGGGAGGCGGCTTTGCGAAATGGGTCGAGCAGAACTACGACGCAATCATTCGCGCTTCTGAGCGTGAGCGAGAGCGGCGAATGCAGGCGGGAGGCGGAGGCACAGTCGGCAATCGCGAGTCTGGATCTCGGTCGAATAGGCTCGAAGAAACATTGAAGGCAGACGCGGGCAGTCGCGGTGATTCAGAACACTTCAGGAAGATCTACAAGGCGGTTGAGATTCGGAAGAGAGCGGCCCGAGAAGGTCGCGAGTTTGACGACACAAGAGAAAATAGCAGTTTCTGAGGCGCGAGGGGAGTTGAATAGCTTCTTCGCCATCGATATGTTTGCACAAGGTGAAGCATTCCGGAATTACAAACAGATTCAAAGTTTTGGCAAGACAGACTCTCATAACTTCGACGGTGTTTGGGAAGACCCCAACGGAAATCTGCTCGTCGTAGAAAGCAAAGGTGGAGATAGCCACCTTGCAAAGTACCCCGATGTCGGAAGGCAAATGGGCTACGATTGGCTCGTAGACAGAGCTCAGAAGTTGGGGCCTCCTGTTGGTGACAAAATTCTCAAAGCGTTAGACAGCGAGAATAACCGAGTCCAAGGCATCGTACTGAGAACCCCCAAAGCGTCGGGAGCAGCTGTGAAGGTTGAAAATAATCCCAAAGAGATGGAGGGCATAGAGGATGTAGACCCTGACACCGGTTTGATTGATTATTCCGCTACTCACGCCAGACGCCAAGAGAATTGAAGCATCGGTCTGTGAGGATAAGTTCGAAAACGGCCACCCTCAGCTGAACAGGGAAGCATTGCGGTTTAACCGCATTGCCAATGCGCATGAAGTCATAGGGGACCCCTCCAAGGAGAGAATTTCAATCTCGGGAACTGTCATAATAAGAGCAACTACTCGTATTGCGACATGTCTCCGTCAGGTCGGAGATGGTTCCTTTTCTTCAGCAGCGAGCGCTCCCGGCAACGCCGTTGCATCCGTCTACCCAACTGGACGAATGATGAGCTATCCAGAGGCTCGGCCTTATTGATAAAACGGGAACGGGCCGATGGGCAAAAGAAAACTTCGCAGCGGAGTTAGGTTCAAAATCGGGTTCAATACGCGCCTGCCAAGCCGAAGTCGCTAACGCGCGCCGTCGGTCGCCGCTCACAGGATCAATAGAATAGGCCGAGACCCGGAATTTCGTAATCAGCAGGTCGCCGGTTCGATCCCGGCGGGTGGCTCCAGGATTTAAATTAATTAGCATCCTTTCTCAGCGGCGAGACTGTATCCCACAGCCGCAACGCGCTATTACAGTTAACGGTTTCAGCGTTCTGTCCTCAAAACGACGACAACAGTCGCGGACTTTCGGACTTTCGAAATCAAAACGGAATTTTGGCGATCAAATTCTTCCAATCATCCGCTCGGTCATCTGCCCAAATCATAATCAACGCTTCGACCACTTCGCGGATTGGGGCGTTCTGAGGGATGACGAGAAGCACCCCAGGGCTCGTGCCGCCCGACGCCACAAACGCGGTAAGAGCTTTCGGCGTCGTCCGCTTATCGTGGCTTACGAGAATTCGGGATTGTGCCGCCGCGAGACGCAAAACGGCATCGTCATCGAAGCCATCCAATCGGCACGTCTGAAAGTCGAGGCGCGGTTCGCGGCGCAGAGTCGCGTCGACGATGATCCTCTTCAGGTCGTTGTCCGCCTGAAAACGGATGCTCAAGGTTTCGTAAGATCCTGCGTCAAGATCTCGTGGCGGGCACGCTCAAGGCGCGCATACAGTTCGGGCCGGCTTTCGCTCAAAGGGGGGGACCGAGCGCTTGATCGCCGCTTCACCTTCACGGACGTTGGAATCGACCTCATGCTCATGAGCAAGATAGAAGGCAATCGCACCGTACACCTGCTCCAGGGTGAGTGAAGAGAAGCTTTGGCGAATGGTCTCCGGCGAGTCCCCGGCCTTAAAAGAATAGACGATGGAGTCCAGAGAAACACGCGTGCCGGCTACGTAGAATCCGCCGTTGCGCTGTTCAACGTACTCACCGTGCGCCATTTGTTCAGTATAGAATTTTCGGCAAAGAGGCGTCTGTTGCCTCCCCCGAACCGGATTTCAGCATTAGGCTGAGAAACGCGAACCGGAAGGAGTGGCAACTGTTGTACTGCTAATTACGGGCATTCTCGCGGGTTGATTCCGGCTGCGCGCGCTTCGTGGATCGATCCCATGACGGCGCTACGACAAGAATAGTATCAAAACACTTCCTGCAAAGGATCTCCGAGGCGAGCCTTTTCCTCACAACGTTGTATGATCCGCGACTATCTTGCGAACGACAATCGCTCAATTCCCGTCGCCTTACCGGTCGCTTCGTCCGCGTGAACGATGACGCCGTGCAGTTCGACCCCATGGCGTGCGGCTTCCATACGGCCGGCCAATCCCGTTAGAAAACGGCGAATAATCGTATCCTTATCCACACCAATTACAGATTCGTAGGGGCCCGTCATTCCGGCATCTGTCTGGTACGCCGTACCCCCCGGCAGCACTCGCGCGTCTGCGGTCGGAATGTGCGTATGTGTGCCGATCATGGCCGTTGCCCGCCCATTCAAATACCATCCCATTGCGATTTTCTCACTGGTCAGTTCCGCGTGAAAATCTACGAATCGAATTTTGATCGCTGCATCCAGCGAGCCAAGCAATTCGTCCGCTTTGCGGAAAGGGCAATCTATGTTCGCCATATGCGCGCGCCCCTGCAGGTTGATTACCGCGTAACGCGCGCCGTTTCGCGCGGTTCCAGTGTAAACGCCTGTTCCGGGCAACCCTGCCGGATAATTCGCAGGCCGCAGCAGGCGCGCCTGGTGCTCGTAATAGTCATGAATTTCGCGCTTGTCGAAACTGTGATTGCCGCCCGTTAGCACGTCCAGTCCCATCGCCAGCAGTTCTTCCGCAATCAGCGGTGTGATGCCAAAACCGCCTGCGCTGTTTTCCGCATTTGCAATGGCCAGGTCGATCTTGTGTTCGGTGATGAGCCGGTTCAAATTCTCCGCGACGACAGCGCGGCCGCCCGAGGCGAAAATATCGCCAATAAAGAGGATGTTCATCAATTCCGGAAGCGAAGGAGAGAAACGTTCCCTGCGAGAGCCTCTGGCTTAGCCTCCGTCATTGACCCCTAAGAGAGCAGGGGGGAATCCTCCGAGCACCTTTAGGCTTCTCCAATCGCATCGTGAGATGCGGGAGCCTGCACACCAGCACTTAATTCGAGTGGGACTCCATGACATTGACTATCGGATCAATTATTTGGAGGCCGGCAAGATGCTCTCGCAGGGAACGCTTAAGGCTTCAGAATACCAGAAATGGCGGATTTGTGGGCTCTCATTGGGTCTTCATTCGCGACGCGGATTATTGACGAGCGGTTGGGCGAAAGAGCGAGAGGACTCGGGTAATCTGGTAGCGCCTATTCTCTCACACGCGCATCCACCCATTTGCGGACGACCGCCACCAGTTGTTCTGCCTGGAACGGCTTCGAGAGATAGTCGTCCATTCCGGCATTCAGGCAGCGTTCGCGCTCGCCGACTAAGGCATTGGCAGTAACCGCGATGATCACAGGCTGCCGTTGCTCCAGTTGGCGGATCTGGCGGCTTGCTTCAAAGCCGTCCATGGTCGGCATTTGGCAGTCCATCAAAATCACATCGTACGGATTTGCCCGGTGCGCTTCCAGCGCCTCGTTGCCGTCCGCCACTAAGTCGATGGTATATCCGGCGCGCTGGAGGATGAGTTTGCCCACCCGCTGATTGATCGCGTTGTCTTCCGCCATGAGGATCCGGAGGCACCCGTTACTCCGAGGATTCTCACCGGGCTTTTCGCCCGCTTGCAGACCGGTATTGGGGAGAGTCGATGGCATTACGCAAGTACAGCGGAATTCTGGCATGGTATCAATAAACGAACCACGCCTGAAAAACAGGTCCTGTAGTGCTTA
>Ga0134126_10007920_pt1 | contig 13334 bp, 12 predicted proteins | sample KB31752_FD_96881 | JGI IMG/M metagenome (GOLD analysis project Ga0134126, IMG submission 96881) | Terrestrial soil microbial communities with excess Nitrogen fertilizer from Kellogg Biological Station, Michigan, USA - KB3-175-2 | ecosystem: Environmental > Terrestrial > Soil > Unclassified ...
ATGCTTGGCCGTTTCAACGAAGACGTCTCAGCACTCACAAAAGCGATCCGCAAGGGCGACGGCGAGGCGCTGTTCGAGCACTTCAAGCGCACGCGCGCCATCCGCAAGGGCATTATCGACATCGGTCAGGATTCGCCGGCGCCGGACTTCGGCCGCCCGCATCCCGACCTCAACCAGCCGCTGCCCAAGCCTTACGGCAGCGAGGACTAGAACAGCGCCGGCGTGTTGCCGATTTTGATCGGCCCCAGGAATATCGAACCGTCGTCGAAACGCAGCGGCAATGTCACCGCGGGCTTGCCTTCGAGCGTGGTCCGCTCGCCGAGCAGACTGATACCGAACGAAAGATTCGAGCCGGTGGCCTGCTGGCGCGCGACACCGCCCAAGCCCGGCAACAGGCGATCGAGTGCATTGGTGACCTTGTCCATATCCGGCGAGGTTTGCACCGCCTGCGGCGCATTGGTCGACGCCAGGAACGATTCGAGTCCGGCGACGGTGACGCGCAACTGACCGACCGGGTGCCCGCTCGCGCTGAGCGACAAGGCGCCATTGCCGACTGCAATAGTTTGACCCTGCTGCACACGCGCTTTGGTGATGTCGATGCGGCCGCCCGCCGCTTGCAACTCGCGGAACCGTGCCGCCCACGGCTCGGGCGCGAAATTGTCCAGGCCGCGCAATACCGCGGTAATGTCGGCATCGACCGGCTGCGAGGCGATGGGATGCAGCTCCGGCGCCGAGGCCGCCGAAAGCCGCAGCACCGTCTCGATCACCGGATTGTGGGTTACAGAGCCTTCGAGGATACGGCCGTGGATTTCGATGCGCTTGGCGCGCAGCACATTCTGCCGGTTGCCGCCGGCGACGCGCTCGACCACCGGCTTGTCGAATACCAGCGAGACGCGTTCCGGCGCGGCCGGCGTGCCGCGCACGCTCGACTGGGCCAGCTTCCAGTTGACGATGATATTCGGCGACTTTCCCGGATCGGCGACGGTGAGGGGGCCGTGGAATTCGGTGATCAACAAGTTCGGCTGATAGATCTGCGCGACAATCGACATGCCGCCGGCCTTGATTTCGACCGGCGGCTGATTGCTGCGAAACAACGCGGAGGCTTTGTCGCACTCCACCTCGATGCGGAACGGATAGCCGCCGATGGTCTGCGAGCCGCAGGCATAGACGCGGCCGGCTTTGGCCTCGCGCGCGCGCCAGCCGTCGATAGCGATTTGCGCCTGGCCGGCGGCGTAATGCCAGAACCAGCTCCAGCCGGCCACTCCCACGAGGACCAGAACCAACATACCGATATAGCGCCAAGTGCGCCGGCGCGCGGAGCGGGTTCGTCTGGATCGGGCGGCCATCGAAGCTTTAACACCTGCCAATAAGGCGTTTCTGCGCCCTTGTTCCGCGGGCATTACGCCTGCGAATGGGTTGCACCGGAACATAGTGCCTGTTACGCGACAAGTCGCCGGGCCCTGTCAACGGTATGCTCTTGGCCATGGTCGCAATCCAATTCCGATGAGCAAAAAATCCGACCAAAGCGGCGAAGACCTGTGGGTTTTCGCCTACGGATCGTTGATGTGGCGGCCGGGATTTAAATTCCTGGAGCGGCGTCAGGCCCGCCTCGTCGGCGCGCACCGGGCGCTCTGCGTCTATTCGTTCGTGCATCGCGGCACGCCGCAGCGGCCCGGCCTGGTGCTCGGCCTCGACCGCGGCGGTAATTGCCGCGGCACCGCCTACCGGGTGGCCGCCGCCAAGCGCGCCAAGACGATCGACTATTTGCGCGCGCGCGAGCAAGTGACCCTAGTTTATCGCGAGGCCTGGCGCACGGTCTGGCTCGATGACGACCCGCAGCAAACCGCGCATGCCCTCTGCTACATGGTGGATCGTGGCCACCGTCAATATGCCGGCCGCCTTAGCCTCGCGGAACAATTGCATTATGTGCGCCAGGGTCACGGACGTTCCGGCCCTTGCCGCGAATATGTACTGGCGGCAGTCAAGGAGCTCGAAGCCCACGGCTATCGCGACGACGGTCTGCGCCGTCTGGCGGAGCAGATCAAAGGCATCCACGAAACCGCCGCGCCGTGAGATCGCGCAAGGGGCGCAGGACGACGCCCGCGCACGGCTGAAAGCCATAGCGGAAGACGCCGATAAGAAGAATTAGCCGACGGGGCGCCCGATCATGGCTTCGGCGATCAGGCGCGCGGTCGCGGTCTCGACCTCGTCCTGCAAACGCTTAAAGAATGTATCCGCGTCGAGCCCGGGCGCGATGGGGTCGAGGATTTCCACCACGACAGTTCCCGGCAACCTGCGGATCGAGCGGCGCGGCCAGAACAGCCCGGAATTGAGCGCGATCGGCAGGCATGGCACGCCGGCCGCGCTGTAAAGATGCGCCACTCCGTGCTTGTAGCGCGGCTCGGCGCCGGCCGGCCGCCGCGTGCCCTCGGGAAAAATAATCAACTGCCGACCGGCGGCGAGTTCAACGCTCGCGCGCCTGGTCATCGCAGGTATCGCCTGCGAGCGCGCGCTACGATCGACCGGCACCATGCGGCCTTTGATCATCAGCCATCCGAAGATAGGGATCCACTCAAGTTCGCGCTTGACGATGAACAGCGGGTTGTCGAATAGCGTCAGCAGCGCGAAGGTCTCCCACGCCGACTGGTGCTTGGCGGCAACGATCAGCGCACCGTGCGGAATTTTTTCACGGCCCCTGATCTCGCAATCGACGCCGGCGACCGCGCGCAGCAGCTTGAGATTGGTGCGGCCCCACGATTTCGCCACTGCAATAATGGCGGGATAGGGCAGAAGGAAAGCCGGCAGCGCAATGATTAGATAGACAATCGTGTTGAGATAAAACAACACGTTGAAGACGATGGAGCGAACGAGAATCACGGGCGGCCATCCTTCACGCGTTGTCGGAGTCGAGGCGCATGCGGGAGAGCGCGAACAGATATTTCAGATATTCGGCGAGCAGCAAGCGCGCGGTTTCCAGATTGGACCACCAAGGCTCGTCTTTCACCCGCGGCGAGATCACCGGATAAGAAATCAATTCGACATCGGGAAGTTGATGCTTAAGTTCGGCCATCGCTCGCGGCATATGCCAGTTCGACGTCACCACGATCAGCGAGTTGAAATTGTGCTCACGCGCCCAACGCTTGGTCTCGAGCGCGTTTCCGAATGTGTTGAGCGCGGAGCGATCGAGATCGATGCAGCACGTGAAAAACTTGGAATAAAGCGGCGTCAGCCGCGCGATCTCGCGCGCCCTGGTATCGCGATGCACCCCGCTGATCAACAGCCGTTTGCCGCGCTCGGCGGCCAGCAACTCGATCGCGTCCGGGATTCGCGCCGCCGCCCCGGTCAGCACCACGATGCCGTCCGCCTTGCGGTCGAGCGTCACTTCCTCGGCCGGAATGTTCAAGACGAACCAGCAATATCCTAAGCCCAGCAGCACGGCACCAACCGCGCCGGCGGTCATGGTGAAAAAACCAACTAGGCGTGCGAAGCTTGTCAGCATGTCAGTCGATGCTATCGAGGGTCCGGTTCACGGTATGCCGGGATGTTGCCGCCGTCACCACCGCGATCAAGATGATTTGGCACAGCACCGCGATATAGCCGATAATGCCGATGGAAAACGATCCAAACATGGCCGCGGTCTGCTCGCCCGCCGCGGAGCCTGCAAACCAGCCGCTGATCACGCCGGCGAGCGCGAACAGCAGCATCGCGATGCCGCCGCCGATGGCGCCGCCTTGCAAGCCCAGTAGCAGGAAATGGCGCTGGAAACGCCCGGCGATGAAGCCGTTCTTGGCGCCGACGAAATGCAGCACTTCGATCACCGGTTTATTGGCCGCCATCGCCCCGCGAGTCGCAAAGGTAACCGAGAGCATGGTGCCGGCGATCACCAGGATCAAAATTCCGACGCCGGCGGCGACCGCGGTTCCGGCCATGGCGCGCATGCGATCGATCCAGCCGCGGTGATCGTCGAGCGTGGCGCCCGGCACCTGCTCGGCCAGCATCCTGCGAAGTTGCGGAATGTCGGGCGCGGCGCCTGCCGCTATTTTCACGACAATAAGCCGCGGCACCGGCAGCTCGTCGAGTTTAAGGCCGTTGCCGAGCCAGGGTTCGAGCAGTTTGGACGATTCCTCTTTCGAGTAGGCGCGCACGTCTCCGATGCCGGCAAAAGCGCGCGCGGCCGCCGCAGCCTTGTCGACGGCGGCGTCGAGATTGCGGCCGGGCGCCGGGATAATCTGAATGGTCATCTCCCGCGATACGTCCGATTGCCATTCGTTCGCGGCACTTCCGATCAACAGCACCGCCCCGGTGATGAGCGACGCCAGAAACGTCATGATGGCGAGGACGGCGATCAGCGCCCGCCCGGATATCGAATTGCGCGGCACCAGCGGCGTGTCGAAACGCGGCAACGCGTCGCCCGGCAGGCGCGGCGTTGCCGTCATGTCGTCCATCGTGTCCGTCATCAATCGCTCTCAATCGTAGATGTGCAGCCGCCCGTCATGCAGTACCAGCCGGCGTGCATCGTACTGATCCATCAGCGCGATGTCGTGGGTGGCGATGACAACCGAAGTTCCGGATTTATTGAGTTCGATGAACAGGCGCAGCAGCCGCTGCGCCAGGCTGGGATCGACGTTGCCGGTTGGCTCATCGGCAAGGAGCAATTGCGGCCGCGCGATCACGGCGCGCGCGATCGCGGCGCGCTGCTTCTCGCCGCCCGAAAGCACCGGCGGCAGCGCCCACATTCGTTCTCCAAGGCCGACCCAGTTCAACAGTTCGACCACCTCGTCGCGGTAGCTGTCTTCCGGCCGGCCCATCACACGCAGCGGCAGCGAGACGTTTTCGTAGGTCGTCATGTGATCGAGCAGACGGAAGTCCTGAAACACGATGCCAATGCGCCGGCGCAAGGTCGCCACAGCGTCCTTCGACAGCATGGCAACGTCATGGCCGAACTGGGTGATCAATCCACGCGTCGGTTTGAGCGACAGGAACAACAAGCGCAGCAGCGAAGTCTTGCCCGCGCCCGAGGGACCGGTGAGAAACTGAAAAGAATGCGGCTCGATGCGGAACGTGAGGTCGCGCAGGACCTCCGGCCCCAGGCCGTAGCGCAAACCAACATTCTCGAATCGGACCACACCCCTCTCCGATAAATTCCCTCAAACGCCCGTGGAATGTCCTGACCGGCAAGCCGCGAAGCCTTCCCCAAGACCGCCGGCGGCTTCGCTGACAGCCGGGAATAGCGCTTTTACAGGATTATCACGGCACCGCCAGCGTCGCGGGACTGCCAAAACGGGCCTTTCCTCTAAAGCTCAAGCTCCGGCATGGTTTCCAATCCGTTAACGGTCGGCTGCTAAGTTTGGTGGTCAAATCGGCCCCAATGACATGCTGATCGTCTGCCCAAGCTGCGCCTCGTCCTACATGATCGACTCGGCCGCGGTCGGCCCGGCCGGGCGTGCTGTGCGGTGCGCGCGCTGCAAGGCGAGTTGGCACGCCGGCGGACCAAAGACCGAGCCCGACGTTACCGCCTTCGTGGATAAGGTGATCGCGGAGGCCGAGGAGGAGCAGCCGGCGCCGCGGCGCGCCGACGCGCGCCCACCCCCCGCCGTGGAAACGCAAGATGCCGCCGAGGATACAAGTTCCGAAACTCCCGTTCCGGAACCCGCCGCCGAGAGCGAGACGCCGCCGCTCCCGCCGCCCGGCGAACCCGTTCCAGCGATCGCGCCGACGCAGGGGAACGAACCGGAACCGGTCGTGATCGCTAATGCGCCGCCGCTGGTGCCGCCGATCGAGCATGAACCGCTGCCGGAAACGGCCGATGCCGAGTTCGAACGCGAAGAAGCCGAAGGCTTCGGCGTCCGCCGCTTGCAATTGCTGGCGCGGCGCAAGCAGTCGCGCCGCTCGTCGCACTGGACCGCGGTCATTCTGGTACTGGCCGCCTTCAATGTGGCGCTGCTCGGCGCGCACAACGAAGTGGTGCGCTATTTGCCGCAGACCGCGTCGCTGTTCGCAGCCATCGGACTGCCCGTCAATTTACGCGGTCTCAAATTCGAGAACGTCAGGATTTCGAAGGAAGTCCAAGACGGCGACAACATTCTGGTGGTTGAAGGCGCCATTGTGAGCGAAACAGGCAAGCCGGTCGAAGTACCGCGCCTGCGCTTTGCCGCGCGTAACGCCACCGGACAGGAAGTCTATACCTGGACGCTGCCGCCGCCGCGCAGCATCCTCAATGCCGGTGAGCGGTTGCAATTCCGCAGCCAGATTCCCTCGCCGCCGGCTGAAGCCAGCAACGTGATGGTGCGCTTCTTCAGCCCGCAAGACGCCGGAGCGAAATAGCGCCGCGGCGAAGATCGTGATCGCGAAGAATCAGAAATCTTTCAGCAGCCGCTCGATGTAATCGAGTTCGAGTTGCGGGCGGGCGCTTTCGCCGAAGCGTTTGCGTAATTCTTCAAGGATGCGGCGGGCTCGCTGGGCGTCGATTTCGCCCGGCACTTTCACTGTAACGTCGTCACCATATTCGCGGCCGCGCATCGGCCGCCCGAGCGGATCGGTATCTTGCTGGGCACGCGCGCGGCCGTTGCGGCCCGGCTGGCCGGGCCCCGGCCCCATGCCCATCTGCTGCTGCATCGACTGTGCCATGCTTTGGGCGCCTTTGCGCATGGCTTCGAGCGCGCGGCCTTGACTGTCGACCGCGCTGTCGGCGTCGCCCTGGCCGAGTTCGCCTTCCGCCTCGCCCATGGCTTCGCCGGCGTTGCCGAGCTGATCCATGTCGCCCTCGCCCTGACCCTGCCCTTTCTGATCCTGGCCTGCTTCTGACCCGGATTACCGAGCCCGCGCTGGCGCAATTGTTCCAGCAGCTTGTTGAGCCGGTCGCGCAAACCCTGCTGATCCTGACGCAGATCGCCGAATTGCTGCTTGCCCGGGCCTTGCTGCTGACGTTGGCGATCGCGCCGCATGTCCTGACCCTGCTTGAAGGTCTTGTCGCGCAATTGCTGCTGCTTGCGGATCATGTCGCCCAATTCGTCGAGCGCCGACATCATGTCGTCGTCGCCTTCGTCATATTGCGCGCCCGGCCGCGCCGTCTGCAGATTCTCCATCATCGACTGCAATTCTTCCAGCAGCTTGCGCGCGGCCTCCTTGTTGCCGGAGCGCGCCAGGTTCTCAAGCCGGTCGAGCATGTTCTTAAGATCCTGCGGGCTGACCATGCGGGTATTGCGGTCGAGTGGACGCGCGAGCTGCTGCGGGTTCTTCTTCATTTCTTCCGCCAGCGCTTGCAAATATTTGTCCATCGCCGCGCGCAGCTGATCCATGAGCTTTTTCAGATCTTCGTCGCTGGCGCCGCGCTCGAGCGCCTGGCGCAGTTGATCCTGCGCCTGGCGCAGGGCGAGTTCGGCCTGGCTGACATTGCCGTCCTCAAGCTGCGTCGCCATGTCCCACATGCGCGCCACCACCTCGCGCAACTGGTCGTCGCTCTTGGCGTGGTCGAGATCGAAATAGATCGAGCGCAGGCCGAGATAGACCGCGGTCTCGGGCGTAAAACGTTCCGGCGCGATCGTGAGCGCGTCGAGCGCCGTCAGCACAAGCGGCTTTGTTTCTGCGTCGAGCGCCAGAATGCGGCGTTGCTCGATCAGGGCGCGCGCCACCGGCTTGACGAAGATGCGTTGCGGAAGTTGAAACTCGGTGGGTTCGCTGCGGCCCTCGTTGCCGGCCTCATCGCGTGCCACCAGAGTGACCGTCACCGTCGCGCCAGCCCAAGGGTGCGCGCTAAGGTCGCGCGTGGTCTGAGCCGCGCCACTGCGGGTGCGCGCCTGCGGCAGCGTAAGCGGGAATTCGGGCCGATCATAGAGCGGATGCGCGGATTTTTCGCCGTCGGCGTCGGCGTCCTTGAGCGCAAATTCGGCATGGGCCTCGACCACGCCGTAGTCGTCGTCCATTTTGTAATCAAGCCGCAGCGATCCGCGCGCCTGACGTTCCGGGTCCTTGATCAGATCGATCGTCGGCGCCCGATCGGGGATGGCGGTGAAATTCCAGGCTAGATCGCTGCTGCCGACACCGTGCAACACCGCCGCGCCGTCGCTCTTGATGACGAAGCGATGCTCCTCGCTGCCCGCCGGCAAAGCGGCGCGCGCCTCAGCGGGAGCGTCGTCCAGGCCGCCTTTGCGCACGATGGTGAACCGCACATTGCCGGTGGAGCGCACCACAAGTTGGCTGCCAGCCGGCACCGATACCGCCGCCATCGTTTGCGCGGTCCCGCCCGGGTGCAGACCCGGCAACATGACCGGCGCACGGCCGGTATAGACCGGCGGCGTGACCCAGGCATCGATACGGAAATTCGCCGGCGCAACCACGCCGCTCCAGTCGAAGGCGGCGGTGATGCGCTTCCAGCGTTCGCCGCCGGCGGCGAAAAAGCTGGCGACCGCCAGAATGAGCACCAGCGCGCGCAGCGCCATCGGATCGCGCAGCGCCAGTTTCGGCTGCGGCCATCCGGCCTTGAGCCTGCGGGCCGACATCAGCGCTCGCTCGACATGGGCGCGCCAGAGCGCCTGCGCTACCGGATCGTTTTGGTTGGCGGCCATCTCGTCGGCGACAGCCGTGGCCGGACGATGGGTTTCGCCGCTGTTGCGATCAAGCCGGCGCAATCCGTCATGGGCGCTCGGCACCCGCAACAAGATCAAAGGTACGGCCGCGACGCCGATGACAATCGCAAAGACGAAAAAGACGATGGCGTGCGCGATCGGCGGCAGTGCCAGCCACAGTCCGGCCCAGGACAATGCGAGGAATAGACCGAGCACGGTCGCCAGCGTCGCCAGAGCCGGCCACAGCCGCTCCCACAAAAGACTGCTGCGGGCGCGCTGGAGCGCCCGCGCCAGCAAAGCCCGTGTTGGATGCCGATGCTTAGGTTGCTCGTTCAAATCGTCCAAAAGCCGCTCCGTCGCTCAGCGCTTGGAGAATCTCTCGGCATTCAAGTATCACGCAAGCAATTCCCAGGCCATGCGCGGGTTCTTAGGCCTTGAGCCATTCCGGCATGCGATCGAGCGCGAGCAATTGGTCAACTTCAAGGCGTGGGCGAACGATGGCCCATTCCGCGCCTTTGACCATCACCTCCGGCACCAGCGGGCGGGTGTTGTAAGTTCCGGCCTGCACCGCTCCGTAGGCGCCCGCCGACATCACCGCCAGCAAGGCGCCGGCCGCCGGCACCGGCATTTCACGATTGAGCGCGAGAAAGTCGCCGCTTTCACACACCGGCCCGACGACGTCGGCGTGGATGCGGCGCACCTTGGCGTCGGGCTGCGCGACCGGCCAGATCGCATGATGAGCATCATACAATGTCGGGCGAATGAGATCGTTCATGGCGGCATCGACCACCACGAAATCCTTCGCCTCGCCGCGCTTCACGAGCAGCACGCGTGTCACCAGGATGCCGGCATTGCCGACGAGCAGCCGGCCCGGCTCGAAGATCAGCCGGCAATCGAGATCGCGCGTCGCGCGCTTGACCATCTTGGCGTATTCGTCCGGATGCGGCGGCGGCTCGTTGTCGTCCTCGTAGGGAATGCCCAGGCCGCCGCCGAGATCGACATGCGAGATTTTGTGCCCATCGCTGCGCAGTGTGCGTACGAATTCGGCCAGCAGCTTGAACGCATTGTCGAAGGGATCGAGATCGACGATCTGGCTGCCGATATGCATGTCGACGCCGGTCACCTTGATATTCGGCAATTTCGCCGCCTGCGCATAAACTTCGCGCGCGCGGCTGATCGGGATACCAAATTTGTTCTCGGCCCTGCCGGTGGCGATCTTGTGGTGCGTCTTCGGGTCGATGTCGGGATTGACGCGCACCGAAATATTCACGGAGCGATTCTTCTGCGCGGTGATGGACGACAGCAGTTCGAGTTCCGGCTCGGATTCGACATTGATGCAAAGGATGCCTTCGTCGACCGCGAGGCTGAGTTCGCGCGCGGTCTTGCCGATGCCGGAAAACATAATCTTGTCGGGCGGCACGCCGGCGAGCCGCGCGCGCCGCAATTCGCCTTCCGACACCACGTCGGCACCGGCCCCGAGTCTCGCGAGTGTCGCGACCACGGCCTGGTTTGAATTCGCCTTCATGGCGTAACAAACCAGCGCATTCACATCGGCGAAGGCGCCGGCGAACACCTTGTAGTGGCGATCGAGCGTCGCGGTCGAATAGCAATAGAACGGCGTCCCGACCGCTTCAGCGAGCGTGTCAAGGCGGACCGCCTCAGCGTGCAACACGCCGTCGCGATAAGCGAAGTGGTGCATCACACGCTCAGTTTAAGAGGCCGTCGAGGAGAAATTGTTTTTGCGGACCTTTCGGGGCGGCCTGCTGGCCGGCTTTGGCTTGGCCGTTCTGCGTTGCCGGCTCCGTATTCATGACACTAGGCATGCTCGGCTGCGGTTGGCCCGTGAGCGAGGCGCCGGGCGGCGGATCGAGCGGTCCCTTGCGGCCGCACGCCATTAAACCGAGCGACGCGGCAAGCGCAGCCGCGAGAGCGAGACGGAGAAACGTGCGGTCGAACAAACGGCTCAAGAACAATCTCCCAAGGTCGACGGCACCATATCAAATCAGGCAAACAAGGCCAAACCTGGCTGGAGAAAGTCAGGATTTCTCTTTTTCCAGCTTGCGCAGCCATTTCTTCGCCTGACCGCGCACGTTTTTAGGGGCTGTACCGCCAAAGCTCACTCGGCTTTTCACTGACTTGTCGACCGAGAGCACGCTGAATACGTCGTCGCCGATTCGCGGCTCGACTTCGCGCATGGCAGCAAGCGGCAGTCGGTGAAGCGGCACACCAGCCTCGGCCGCCTTGACGACGATGCGGCCGGTCAGGTGATGGGCGTCCCGGAACGGGATTTTCAGGCTGCGCACCAGCCAGTCGGCGAGATCGGTGGCGGTGGCATAACCTTCGCCGGCCGCTTTCTTCATGCGCGCTGTATCAGGCTCGAGATCGGCCACCATGCCGGTCATCGCCGCGATCGACAGCGCAAGCGCGCCGAGCGCGTCGATTGTGCCTTCTTTGTCTTCCTGCATGTCCTTGGCATAGGCGAGCGGCAGGCCCTTCATCACGATCAGGAGCGCATTGAGCGCGCCGATGACGCGGCCGGTCTTGGCACGCACCAGTTCGGCCGCATCCGGATTGCGCTTCTGCGGCATGATCGAAGAGCCGGTGGTGAATTTGTCCGACAACCTGACCAAATTGGTGAGCGGTGAGGTCCAGATCACGATTTCCTCGGCGAGCCGCGACAAATGCACCGCCGCGATTGAAGCCGCGGCCAGCGTTTCCATGGCGAAGTCGCGGTCGGACACCGCGTCGAGCGAATTCGCCGCCGGCCGGTCGAAGCCGAGAGCCTTCGCCGTCATGTCGCGGTCGATCGAAAACGACGTGCCGGCGAGCGCGGCGGCGCCGAGCGGCGATTCATTGAGACGCTTGCGCGCGTCCGCAAAGCGGCCGCGGTCGCGCGCCGCCATCTCCACATAGGCGAGCAAATGATGACCGAAGGTCACCGGTTGCGCCGTCTGCATGTGGGTCAGACCCGGCATCACCGTGCCGGCATGCTCAAGCGCCTTCTCGGCCAGCGCGCGTTGAAAGCCCGCGAGCGCGCCATCGAGCGCGCCGATCGTGTCGCGCATCCACAACTTGAAATCGGTCGCCACCTGATCGTTGCGCGAGCGCGCGGTGTGCAGCCGGCCGGCCGCCTCGCCGATCAGCTCGCCGAGCCTGCCTTCCACATTCATGTGGATGTCTTCCAGCGCGCGCTTGAAGGAGAACTTGCCAGCCTCGATCTCTGACAGGATCGTGTCTAGACCGTGAGCGATCTTTTTCGCATCGTCCGCCGTAATGATGCCTTGCTTGGCCAGCATGTCGGCATGGGCCTTGGACGCGGCGATGTCCTGGCGGTAAAGATGGCGGTCGAAATCGATGGAGGCGTTGATTTCCTCCATGATAGCGCCGGGACCGGACGCAAACCGCCCGCCCCACATTTTGTTGCTCATGACGTCACCGGGATATTAACCGCCTAAAATCCTTACCGCCTATGACCGAACGACCCGCAACCGGCTTCACAAAAAAGCACCTGGCCATAGTTCTGGCCGGTGGCGTCGCCGGCGTGATCGCCGGGCTTGCGGGGGTATACGGGATTGGTGCCCTGACAGGCAATGCGGGCCGCGGTGAGGCAAGGGACGCAGCTTGCCGGCCGGCGGTCGAATTGGCCCGGAAACTGGCGCCTTTGGCGCGCGGCGAGGTGGCCGCCGTTAACGTTGCCAAAAGCCCGCTGCGTGTACCCGACCTCGCCTTTCATGACGCCGGCGGGAAGCCGCTGACGCTCGATCATTGGCGCGGGAAGACGGTACTGCTCAATCTGTGGGCCACCTGGTGTGTGCCGTGCCGCAAGGAGATGCCGGCGCTCGACGCGCTGGAGCAGCGGCTGGGCGGTCCTGGCTTCGAGGTAGTGGCGATCAATATCGACACCCGCGATCCCGACAAGCCAAAGGCCTTTCTGAAAGAAGTCGGCGTCGAGAAGCTCGCTTATTACGCCGACCCGCAGGCCAAGGTGTTTCAGGATTTGAAGGCGATCGGCCGCGCCTTCGGCATGCCGACGACCTTGCTGGTCGATCCGCAGGGCTGCGAGCTCGGCACTATCGCCGGTCCTGCAGAATGGGCCAGCGAAGACGCGGTCAAGCTGGTCCAGGCCGCCATCGGAAAATAGCGCTTGTCGCGGCTTGACAGACGTTGGCGCCGCCCTATACTTAACCATATGGTTTACTATAGGACCGCAACACTCGACCGCACCTTTGCCGCGCTCGCCGACCCGACGCGGCGGGCGTTGCTTGCCCGCCTGAGCCGATCCGACGACCTCTCGGTGAGCCAGCTCGCCGAGCCCTTCAAGATGTCGCTGCCGGCGGTGATGAAGCATCTCGACGTTTTGTCGGACGCAGGTCTTGTGACCCGCAACAAGTCCGGCCGCATCGTCTCCTGCAAGCTGCGCGCCGAGCCGATGCGCGACGCCAATGAATGGCTCAATCGCTATCAGAAATTCTGGAACGACCGCCTCGATCAACTTGCCGCTTTCCTGGAGGAAGAATCATGTCAACCACCACCGTCAAGCCCAGCCTCACCATCAAGCGCCGGTTCAACGCCTCGCCGGCGAAAGTCTTCGCCGCCTGGACCGACCCGGAAAAGGTAAAACATTGGATGGGCCCCGGCGCGGTCGAAGTGCAGAGCGCCGAAAGCGACGCCCGCACCGGCGGCCGCTATCGCTGGGTGATGAAATCGCCCGATGGTGAAATTCACGACGTCAGCGGCACCTATCGCGAAGTCATTCCGAGTGAAAAGCTG
>Ga0134126_10007921_pt1 | contig 13334 bp, 13 predicted proteins | sample KB31752_FD_96881 | JGI IMG/M metagenome (GOLD analysis project Ga0134126, IMG submission 96881) | Terrestrial soil microbial communities with excess Nitrogen fertilizer from Kellogg Biological Station, Michigan, USA - KB3-175-2 | ecosystem: Environmental > Terrestrial > Soil > Unclassified ...
CACTTGCGGGCGCCTTCGATGCCGTCTTCTCACAGTCGGGTTATCGGCTCGAGCCGCTGCGCGGTGGTCGCTTTCTCGTGAGGGGTCCCGCGCCGAGCGGTGAGGTGCAGACCACGGAGCCTGCGCGCATCCTCGGAACGAGCATCGTCGATGCGCTGCCGAGGGGCAGCGGTGCAGGCGCACTGCGTGCCCTCGGCTCCGAGATCGAGATGTGGCTGCATGAGTGCCCGCTCAATGCGCAGCGCGCGCGCGAGCACCGTGCGCCGATCAATGCGCTCTGGCTGTGGGGAGGTGGACCGCCTCTCGGTCCGGCCGCTCGGGCCGCATCGACCGATTCGCCGAGCGCGGCAGTTTTCGGCGATGATGCCTTCATGGAAGGACTCGCCCGACTGTGCGGAGCACGCTTCGCCACCGCGCCTCCCGCCCTGCCGGTGCTGGCGACCGCCGGCGCCTCGCGCCGCATCGTCGCCCTCGAGCTTTTGCGCTCCGAGCGGAGCTCCTCGGAAATCGACCCGCTCGCTGCGCTCGCGCGATTTGAGCACGACTGGGTCGCGCCGGCCCTCGAGCAGCTGAGAGGGGGTGAGCTCGCGCGGCTTACGATTCTCGCGAACGATCGACGCCTTTCGATCGGCCCGGGCGACCGCTTCAGGCTCTGGCGTCGCCCGCGTTCAGCGCTCGCGGTGCTGCGATGAAACGTGAGATCCGGCGGCGCGGGAGCGGCGGCGGCCCGGTGGATCTCGGCGCCACGCTCCATCCGGTCCTGCAGCGGGTCTATGCGGCCCGGGGCGTTCGAGCCGCCGCGGAAGTGGGCATCGGCCTCGACCGGCTGCTTCCGGTCGGCACGCTCGAAGGCGTCGAGGCGGCCGCCGAGCTCCTCGTGCAGCATCGGCAGAGCGGGCGCATTCTCATCATCGGGGACTTCGATGCAGATGGCGCGACGAGCACCGCGCTCATGGTGCGCCTGCTGCGTGCGTGGGGATTCACCGGTGTCGATTTTCTCGTCCCGAACCGTTTCGAGTTCGGCTACGGCCTCACGCCCGAAATCGTCGCGCTCGCAGCCGAGCGCAGTCCGACGCTGATCGTGACCGTGGACAACGGAATTTCCAGCAATGCCGGCGTCGATGCCGCGCGTGATCGCGGCATCGACGTGCTCGTGACCGACCATCACCTGCCGGGTCGCGAGCTGCCTCGAGCGAACGTGATCGTCAATCCGAATGCGGGGACGAGTGCCTTCGGCAGCCGAGCGCTCGCAGGTGTCGGGGTGGCTTTCTACGTGCTGGCCGCGCTCAAGCGGCGGCTCGACGCGGAGGGACTTGCGCCTCGCGGTGCGCCGAGTCCCGCCGAGCATCTCGATCTCGTCGCGCTCGGCACCGTTGCCGATCTGGTTCCGCTCGACGGCAACAACCGCGTGCTGGTCGCCCAGGGCCTGAAGCGCATTCGCGCGGATCGCTGTGTGGCCGGCATCCGAGCACTCCTCACCCTTGCAGGGCGGCGGCGTGGCGAGCTCACCGCCTCAGATCTCGCGTTCGGCGTCGCCCCGCGGCTCAATGCCGCGGGGCGTATGCACGACATGACGATCGGCATTCAGTGTCTGCTCGCCGATGACCCGCAGCGCGCGGAAGAGCTCGCCGCCGAGCTCGATCGACTCAATGAGGAGCGGCGGACGATCGAAGCGCGGATGCAGGCCGAGGCGCTCGCCGCCGTGAAGCACCTGGGCGAGGCGCCGGAGCCTTCCGTCCCCACGATGAGCGCGTGCGGTATCACGCTTTTCGATGAGAGTTGGCATCAGGGCATCGTCGGCCTCGTCGCGGGCCGCGTGAAGGAGCGAACGGGCCGCCCGGTGGTCGCCTTTGCGCGAGCAGGCAGCGGGATGCTGCGCGGCTCGGCGCGGTCGATCGCGGGGCTGCACATCCGGGATGTCCTCGATGCCGTCGCCGCGCGCCACCCCGACCTCATCAGCCGGTTCGGCGGCCACGCGATGGCGGCGGGGCTGACGCTCGAGGAAGGCAATCTCGATCGCTTCGCGCGTGCATTCGACGAGGAGGTGGCACGTGTGAGCGGCGGCCTCGCAGGTGGCGTTTGGATCGAGACGGACGGTGAGCTCGAGGTAGATGAGATCGCGCTCTCGACGGCGATTGCGCTGAGGGGCGGGGGCCCGTGGGGCCAGGCCTTCCCCGAGCCGTGCTTCGATGGGCTGTTCACGATCCGCAGCGCCCGCATCGTCGGAGAGCGGCACTTGAAGATGTGGCTGGAGGTTCCGCGAACGGGCCGCACGTTCGACGCGATCGGCTTCAATCTCATGCAGGAGGCCCTCGGGAACCCCACGGACCCCGCGCCTCGGCTGCCGGAGGGGGCGGCGCGTCTCGTGTACCGGCTCGAGGTGAACGAGTACCAGGGGGAGCGGCGACTGCAGCTCGTGGTCGATCACGTACTGCCGCCGTAGCGTGGGTGCCGATATATCGGCGCCCACGTTGCTCGGCGACATCGGTAAAATGTCGCGCTTTACGCGGGAACGACACCATGGAGCTCAATCCGCTCAAACGCCGGCTCGAGGACCTCGATGAGCGCACGCGCTCGCTACGGGGGTTTCTTTGAGTACGACCGCAAGAAGGAGCGCCTCGAGGAGGTCGCCCGTGAGCTCGAGGACCCGGCGGTGTGGCAGAAGCCCGATCGGGCTCAGGAGCTCGGGCGAGAGCGGGCGCGGCTGACGACCGACATCGGCGAGATCGACCGTACCTCGAAGGGGATCACGGACGCCATCGAGTTGCTCGAGCTCGCCGAGAGCGAGGGCGAGGAGGCGGCGGTTGTCGAGATCGAGCGCGATTCGACGCGGCTCGCCTCGGACGTGCGCCGGCTCGAGCTGAAGCGGATGTTCCACGGCGAGATGGACTCGCACGACGCCTTCCTCGACATTCAGGCCGGAGCGGGTGGAACCGAGGCACAGGACTGGGCGCAGATGCTGCTGCGGATGTATCTGCGCTGGTGCGCGGCGCGCGGCTTCGCCGCGGAAGTGATCGACTCGAGTCCAGGCGAGGTGGCCGGCATCAAGAGTGCGACGATCGAGGTGCATGGCGAGTACGCCTACGGTTGGCTGCGCACCGAGACCGGAGTGCACCGCCTCGTGCGCAAGTCGCCGTTCGACGCCGGAAACCGGCGGCACACCTCGTTCGCCTCGGTGTTCGTCTCCCCGGAGGTGGACGAGGACATCCAGATCGAGGTCAATCCGGCGGACCTGAAGGTCGATGTCTACCGCTCCTCGGGCGCGGGCGGCCAGCACGTCAACAAAACCGAATCCGCAGTCCGCATCACTCACGCGCCCTCAGGGATAGTCGTCGCCTGCCAGAACGAGCGCAGCCAGCACAAGAACCGTTCGACGGCGATGAAGATGCTGAAGGCGAAGCTCTACGAGCTCGAGGTCAACAAGCGCAACGCGGCCGCCCGGGTGCTCGAGGATTCGAAGTCCGATGTGAGCTGGGGCAACCAGATACGCTCGTACGTGCTCGATCAGTCGCGCATCAAGGACCTGCGCACGGGCGTCGAGGTGGGCAATACGCAGGCGGTGCTCGACGGGGACCTCGATCAGTTCCTGGAAGCATCCCTCAAAGAGGGAGTGTAAGTGGAGGACGAGAACAAGCTCATCGCGCAGCGGCGCGCCAAGCTCGCGCGGCTGCGCGAGCAGGGTCCGGCGTTTCCGAACGACTATCGGCGGACCGCGCTCGCCGGGGAGCTGCACGCGGCGTTCGACGAGCGTCCGACCGAGTGGCTCGAGGCGAACCCGATTCAGGTGAGCGTCGGCGGGCGGATGCTGCTCAAGCGCGTGATGGGCAAGGCGAGCTTCGCGCAGATCGCCGACCGGACCGGGCAAGTCCAGCTGTTCTTGAAGCAGGACGCGGTGGGCGAGGCCGCGTACGAGGAATTCAAGAGCTGGGACGTGGGCGACATCATCGGCGCGAGCGGAACGCTTTTCCGTACGAAGACGAACGAGCTCTCGGTGCGGACGACGAGCACGAGGCTCCTCGCGAAGTCGCTGCGGCCGCTGCCCGAGAAGTGGCACGGGCTCGCGGACACCGAGATGCGCTACCGCCAGCGCTACGTCGATCTGATCGTCAACGAGCAGAGCCGGAACGTTCTCAAGACGCGCGCTCGCATCATTCGCTATTTGCGGGACTTCCTGGACGCGAACGACTTCCTCGAGGTCGAGACGCCGATGATGCAGCCGATCGCGGGAGGCGCGGCAGCCAGGCCGTTTGCCACGCACCATCATGCGCTCGACATGGACATGTACCTGCGCATCGCGCCCGAGCTCTACTTGAAGCGCCTCGTGGTCGGCGGCTTCGAGCGGGTGTACGAGATCAATCGCAACTTTCGCAACGAGGGTCTCTCGACCCGGCACAACCCCGAATTCACGATGCTCGAGCTGTACCTCGCGTACGCCGACTACCGCGACTTGATGGGCTGGGTCGAGAGGACCTTCGGCGGCCTCGCGGAAGCGATCTGTGGCAGCACCCGCATCGAGTATCAGGGACGTGCCTACGAGCTCGGCAAGCCGTTCAGGCGCTTGACGGTCGAGCAGGCGATCGGTGCGGCGAATCCGGGCATCGACGCGCGCGCCCTGCGCGATTCCGCGAGCCTGCGCCGGCTGTGCGCGGAGCGGGGCATCCCGTTTCACCCGCAGGACGGCCCCGGGAAGCTTCAGATGGAGCTCTTCGAGAAGACCGCGGAGGACACACTGCTCGATCCGACCTTCATTCACGCCTATCCGGCCGAGGTCTCCCCGCTCGCCCGCGCGAACGATTCCGACCCGTTCGTCACGGACCGTTTCGAGCTCTACGTGGCCGGTCGCGAGATTGCAAACGGCTTCTCCGAGCTCAACGATCCGGAGGAGCAGGCGGCTCGCTTCCGGGCGCAAGTGGCGCTCAAGGAGCGCGGTGACGAGGAGGCCATGCTCTACGACTCGGACTACATCCGCGCGCTCGAGTACGGCATGCCACCGACCGCCGGGCTCGGCGTCGGCATCGACAGGCTCGCGATGCTGCTGACGGATTCGCCCTCGATCCGCGACGTGATCGCATTCCCGCACCTTCGGCCCGAAGCCTGACGGGGCGGCTCAGGCGGGCAGCTCGTACGGAAGCGCGAGGGGCTCGGCATCGAGCATGCGTGCGGGCGCGCCCGCGGCATTCGGCACCGCCGCATCCTGCGCGCTCACATCCGGCACGCCGCCGCCTCGCGCGGCGATCGGTGCGACGGCGAGGAATTCCGAGCGGCCGTCCGGCAGGGTCGCGGCCTCGACCACTCGGACCGCGAGGCCACCGGGGAGCGTTGCAGTCTCGCCGGGTGCCAGCGCCGCGGGGGCAAGCGTGCGCCAGCGCTGCATCCTGCGTTTGATGCGGCCGCGATAGTGAGCGCGTGCGATCACTTCCTGTCCGGTGTAGCAGCCCTTCGAGAACGAGATCGCATCGATGAGATCGAGGTTGAGCATCTGCGCGACGAACTGCTCGGAGGTGCTCACGTATACCTGCGGAAGGCCCGCGGCAATGTCGAGCAGGCGCCAGTCGCGGCGCGCATCGGCGTTTGACTGCGCTCGCTCTTTGCCGGCACCGGGTGGCTCATCGGCATCGCGCGGCGTCGCAACGATCCAGCGTTCAGGAGCGTTTCCCGCCGGCTCCAGCGCGCTCGCAATGCGCGCGGCAAGCCCCGACGGCTCCGCCGAGGGTGCGGACATCGCGGCGCTCGGAGCGACGCCGATCACGCGCCAAGCCGCGGACTCATCGGAGATCCGAACTTTCGAACGCAGCACGTAGCGTCCGAGCCGCTGAGCGACGGAGGCGGTGATCTCGCGCGGCACCACGGCGAGCACATCGTGCGCTTCCATGCGCAGCAGGCGCAGGATAGCGAGCGTACGTCCCTGGGGATTGTGCAATCCCGCAAGGAGCGAGCCCTCGCGCTCGAGACGGCCGAGATCGTTCGACAGCTGGCCTTGCAGGAACGTCAACGCATCCGTGCCGCGGATGCGCAGCACACCGAGATCATCGAGGGCGATCTGATCGGGAAGCATGGGGCTCAAGAAATCAGGCCATTCGCGCGGCTCGAGTCTGGCCCGCTCAATGGCCTCGAGCGCTGAATTCTGGCAGAATTCAGCCACTCCTGGGAGCATTCGTGGGCGCAACCGAATCCAACGGCGCGCCGGCACGCGGACGGCCGCTGTCGCCGCACATGACGATCTACCGGATGAGCCGGTACTGCCTGCTCACCTCGATCTCCAACAGGATCGCGGGCGCAGTGACGAGCCTCGGGCTGCCGCTCCTCGCATATTGGCTGATCACCCTCGCGAGCGGGGAGCGAGCCTACTCGAGGGCGCAGCCGGCGCTCGCGCATCCGGCGCTTCGGGCCCTTTACGCGCTGCTGCTTCTCGCGTTCGCCTACCACCTCGTCGCAGGCATCCGCCATCTGATCTGGGATACGGGCCGCGGCATCGAGCGCACGGAGTCGCAGGTGAGCGCGTGGGTGGTGATCGCATGCTCGTTCGCGCTCGCCGCGGTGCTCATCGGGTGGGCGAATTTTGGGCGATGAGCACCGCCGAACGATGAGCACCGATCCCAAGGCCGAAGTCCCACGCCGCTCCGCACTCGGCCGCGTGCGCGGTTACGGGTCGGCGAAGGAGGGAGTCGGCCACTGGTGGACGCAGCGCCTCACCTCCGTCGCGCTCATCGTGCTCGGCTGCTGGTTCGTCGTCTCCATGCTCTCGCTGCCGTCGTACGACTACGCGACGCTCGTCGCGTGGATGCGGCGCGGTTGGACTGAGCTCCCGCTGATTCTGTTCATCGCGATCGCCGCCTGGCACTCCGAGATCGGCGTGCGCGTGATCGTCGAGGACTATGTCGAAGAGGTTGGAGCGAAGACCATCGTGCTCGCGCTGTCGACGTTCATCCATGCCGTGATCGGTGTCGCAAGTGTTCTCGCGGTGCTCCGGATCGCATTCGGGGGCGCAGCGTGACGGGGCTGCGCGGGACCTATCCGCTCATCGACCATACCTACGACGTTGTGGTGGTCGGCGCGGGAGGGGCGGGCCTGCGGGCAACGCTCGGACTCGTCGAGGCGGGCCTGTCGGCGGCCTGCATCACCAAGCTCTTCCCGACGCGCAGCCACACGGTGGCGGCACAGGGCGGCATCAGCGCGGCGCTCGGGAACATGGGCGTGGACGACTGGCGCTGGCACATGTACGACACCGTCAAGGGCTCGGACTGGCTCGGCGATCAGGACGCGATCGAGCTCATGTGCAAGGAGGCGCCCGCGGCCGTCATCGAGCTCGAGCATTACGGGGTGCCGTTCTCGCGCACGGATGCGGGCCGCATCTATCAGCGGCCGTTCGGCGGCATGACCACCCACTACGGCAAGGGCATCGCGCACCGCACCTGCGCGGCGGCGGATCGCACCGGGCACGCGCTGCTGCACACGCTCTATCAGCAGTCGATCCGCCGTGGTGCGACGTTCTTCGTCGAGTACTTCGCGATCGACCTCCTGATGGAGAACGGAGAGTGCCGGGGGGTCGTCGCGCTCGATCTCGCCGAGGGCACACTCCATCGCTTTCGCGCGCATGCGACGATTCTCGCGACCGGCGGGTACGGACGAGCGTACTTCTCGTGTACTTCGGCGCATTCCTGCACGGGCGACGGGAACGCGATGGTGCTGCGGGCCGGCTTGCCGCTCCAGGACATGGAGTTCGTGCAGTTTCATCCGACCGGGATCTACACGGCCGGCTGCCTGATCACGGAGGGCGCGCGCGGGGAGGGCGGGTATCTCACCAACTCGACGGGCGAGCGCTTCATGGAGCGCTATGCGCCGAACGCGAAGGATCTGGCCTCGCGCGATGTCGTGAGCCGCGCGATGACGATCGAGGTTCGCGAGGGTCGCGGTGTCGGTCCCGAGCGCGATCACATCCTGCTGCACCTCGAGCACCTCGGGAAGGACGTGATCCACGAGCGTCTGCCCGGGATCGCCGAGACGGCACGCATCTTCGCGGGCGTCGACGTGACGCGCGAGCCGATCCCGGTGCTGCCGACCGTGCACTACAACATGGGCGGCATCCCGACGAACTTTCACGGCGAGGTGATCGCACCGCGCGGCGGGGATCCCGATGCGCTGGTGCCGGGGCTGTTCGCCGCGGGCGAGGCCGCGTGCGTCTCCGTGCACGGCGCGAACCGGCTTGGATCGAATTCGCTGCTCGATCTCGTCGTCTTCGGGCGCGCGGCCGCGCGCCGGTGCGCGGATGTCGTGAAACCCCGTGCGAGCCATCGGCCGCTACCCGACGATGCCGCGGAGCCGGCGATCGAGCGGCTCGATCGCTTCCGGCACGCCGCGGGCTCGCGTCCGACGTCGGCAATCCGGCTCGAGATGCAGCGGATCATGCAGAGCGACGCCGCGGTATTCCGCACCGGTGAGACCCTGCGTGAGGGCAGGGCGCGTCTCGCGCAGACTTTCGCCTCGATGATGGACGTCCGCGTGAGCGATCGCTCGCTCGTCTGGAACACCGATCTCATCGAGACGCTCGAGCTCGACAATCTCCTGATTCAGGCCACGGCGACGATCGCCTCGGCCGAGAACCGCACCGAGAGCCGGGGTGCGCACGCGCGGGAGGATTTCCCCGCGCGCGACGACGAGCGCTGGCTCAAGCACACGCTCGCCTGGGTCGACGGCGGCGGCCGCGTCCGCTTCGAATACCGGCCGGTGCATCTGAATACGCTGAGCGGCGACGTGGAGACGATCGCGCCCAAAGCGCGGACGTATTGAGCGGCCGCGACGGAGAGAAGATGGCGCAGATATTTTTGCCGAAAAACTCTCGCATCAATCCGCGCGGTCGCGTACACAGGTCCGCAAGCGGCGACGCCGCGCGCACTTTTCGCATCTACCGCTTCGACCCGGACTCCTCCGAGGGGCCGCGCATCGACACCTTCGAGCTCGAAGCGAAGTCGTGCGGACAGATGGTCCTCGATGCACTCATCCAGATCAAAGACGGGCTCGATTCGACGCTCACCTTCCGTCGATCGTGCCGCGAGGGGATTTGCGGTTCGTGCGCGATGAACATCAACGGCATCAATCGCCTCGCATGCACCACGGCGCTCGCGGATCTGAAGGGCGAGGTGAAGATCTACCCGCTGCCTCACATGCCGGTGGTGAAGGATCTCGTGCCCGATCTCACGCAGTTCTACGCGCAGTACGCCTCGATCGAGCCGTGGCTCAAGTCCGAGACACCCGCACCGCCCGATCGGGAGCGCCTGCAATCGAAGTCCGAGCAGGAGCGCATCGACCGTCCCGCGGCGTGCATTCTCTGCGCCTGTTGCTCGACGGGCTGTCCCAGCTACTGGTGGAACAGCGACCGGTTCCTGGGCCCTGCGGCGCTGCTCGCGGCCTACCGCTGGATCGTCGACACGCGGGATGAGGCGACGGGCGAGCGGCTCGATGCGCTCGAGGACCCGTTTCGCCTGTACCGGTGCCACACCATCATGAACTGCACCGACGTGTGCCCCAAGGACCTGAATCCGGCCAAGGCGATCGCGGAAATCAAGAAAATGATGGTGATGCGCCGGTATTAGTTCATGCTCAGCGATCCCCGGCTTTTGTGGCGCTGCCGGCGCGGCCTGAAGGAGCTCGACCTGCTGCTCGAGCGTTTTGCAATGGATCGCTTGGAAAAAGACTCGCCCCGGCTGCAGAGCGCGTTCGCTCGGCTGCTCGAGCTGCCCGACCCGGTCCTGGTCGAGCTGCTCCTCGGTCCCGCCGATAACGTGCCGAGGTTTCCCGGGGACCCGGAGCTCGAGCACGTGGCGGCGCTGGTCGCCGCTCGGGGGCACCGGTAGACTCGGAATTAACCGTGACAGGCTTCACATTCGCATCCTCGTGCGCCGCGCCTGAACTTCCTAAGGCGCCCGGGGTCTATTCACCGCGCGGTACGGCGAGCTTCCGGCCCCCTGCGGAGGGATAGAGGCCGCCCGTGCCCACCGATACGAGCGATTTGAGCCTGGTCCGGCGCGTACAGCGCGGGGACAAAGGGGCGTTCGACGCGCTGGTACTGAAATATCAGCACAAAGTAGTCAAGCTGGTCATGCGTTATGTACGCAATCCGGCGGAGGCCGAGGATGTTGCCCAGGAGGCGTTCATCAAGGCTTACCGTGCGCTCCCTCAGTTCCGGGGCGAGAGCGCCTTTTATACCTGGCTCTATCGCATCGCAATCAACACCGCCAAGAATGCCGTCGTCTCGCGAGACCGCAGCCCGGTCGAGTTCGATCTCGATGCCCAGAATTCCGATGAGGCCTACGACATGCAGGGCCGCCTGAAAGACTCGGAGACGCCGGAAGGGCTCGTCCTCACGGACGAGATCCGCACCACCGTCAATTCCGCGATCGACGCGCTTCCCGAGGATCTGCGCACGGCAATCGTGCTGCGCGAGCTCGAGGGGCTCTCCTACGAGGAAATCGCCGCGGCGATGGGCTGTCCAGTCGGCACGGTGCGCTCACGCATCTTCAGAGCGCGAGAGGCGATCGATCGTCGGCTGCGCGAGGTGTTCGAGGGCGGACTCGGACGAACGGAGGAGCTGGGATGAACAACGAGGAGCTCGATAGCCAGCTGTCGGCCATGTTCGATGATGAGCTCCCGGAGCCGGAGTGTCAGCTGCTCGCAAGACGGCTTGCGCGCGACGAGGGGCTCAAGGCCCGTTGGGGGCGCTACGCCGTCATCGGCGCGTGCCTCCGTATGGAGCGCGGTGGCGAAATCGGTCAGGTGGGCGCATCGAGCGGCGCGACGCCACCGCCGGGCCGCGAGGACCGACTCCCGCCGATTCGGCTGCACGGCGATCTCGCAGGCCGCGTGAGCCGGGCGCTCGCTGCGGAACCCGCGCTGCTCGCCGGCGCGGGTGTGGGAAGCAGCGTGCGGCGGCTCGCGCATCCGGCGATGGGCCGCTGGTGGCAGCAGATTACGGGGGGCGCAGTCGTTGCGGCCGGGGTGGCCGCGGCTGCGATCCTCTGGCTGCGCGCGGGCTCGCCCGATGCACCGACCGTCGCGCGGACTCCCATTCTCGCGAGGACCGCGGTTCCCGTCGCGACGCGCCTGATCGCCCCGTCCGCCGTAGCTCAGGTCGCGGTATCTAGCCTCGCTGCGCCGAGCGCCGTCGCGGGTCATCGAGGTCCCTCGGCTCCGGACAGCTTCGTCGTGCCGCCTCCCGCCGCCTCCTCCTCGTTCGCGCCGCCGATCGAGCTCGCAAACTTCATGGTCGTCCATAGCGAGTATTCGATGCCGCTTCCGAGGCGCAGTGCGCTCTCGGCGGTCGTCGCGGACGAGCCGTCCGAGAACGACGCGGCGGAGAATTCATCCGCTTCGGGCTCGAGCTCCGATGCCGACGGGGCGGGGAACGCTGCCGATGCGCCGCATGCCGATTCTGCACGCTAGCGATCGGCTCACCTGGCTGGCGCTCCTCCTTGCCGCAGCGGCGGCCGGTTCGACCGCGGACGGCGCGCCGGCGGTTCCGCGCCCATCCGACGCCATCCCGGCCCGGCACGGGGCCGGCTCGGATCGCCCTGCCGAGCCGCAGATGTGGCTCGACCGCATGAACAACGCGCTCACGACGCTCGACTACGACGGCGTCTTCTCGCATGTTCAAAACGGCGAAATCGAGACGCTGCGGATCATCCACCGCGTCGAGGATCGCCAGGTGATGGAGCGCCTCGTCTCGCTCGATGGGTCCGGGCGCGAGTTCATCCGCAGCGGCTCGGAGCTCGCGTGCTATCTGCCCGATCAGCGCAAGGTTCTCATCGAGCAGCTGCCGCAGCAAAGTCTGCTGCTCGGCAATCTGCCCCGTTTCGATGGAGCCATGCGCCGCTTCTACGACATCCGCATGGGACACCGGCACAAGCGTCTCATCGGCCGGCGCGCACGGCTCGTGGTGGTGACTCCGAAGGATCAGTATCGCTACGGCTACCGCCTGTGGATCGATGAGGCATCGGGCATGCCGCTCAAGACTCAGCTGTGCGACGGTCGAGGCCACGTCATCGAGCAGGTGGTGTTCGCGAGTCTCACGACGCCGCGGGAGATCCCGGACTCCGCGTTCAAACCCGATATCTCGACCGCGGGATTCGTGACAATGCGGGAAGTGCCCATGGCGGCCAGTGCCGACGCGGCAGTCGCCTCGTGGCATGCGCTCAAGCTGCCGCCGGGCTTTCACATGTCCGTGCGAACCGAGCAGGTCATTCCCGGAGCCGCAGGCCCTGTCGAGCACATCGTGTACACCGACGGATTCGCGACCGTGTCCGTTTTCGTCGAATCTCACATGCACCCCGACCACACACTCTCGGGGGGCAGCCAGCTCGGGTCCTCATCCGCCTATGCCACGGTCATCGATGGCCATCCGGTCACAGCCGTCGGTGAGGTGCCCCCGGTCACGGTGCGGTTCATCGCGAGCTCGGTGCAGGCGCGCCCATCCGGGCGCTGAGCGGGCTCGAGATCGACGATCCGCCCCACCACGCGATGAACGCGCGACTCACCGTCATGCACCGGCACGGCTGCGAGCTCTGCGATGACATGCTCGTCGCGCTCGAGCGGCTGCGAGCTGCGGTCGACCTGCCGCCGGTCGAGATCGTCGACGTGGACAGCGACTCGGAGCTCAACCGCCGTTACGGGCTCTCCGTGCCCGTACTTCTGCTCGATGGAACGGTCGTCTGCCGGCATCGCCTCGATGCCACGGAGCTCGTCCGACTTCTCGGACAGCGCTCCGGCTGAACTCCGTATAGAATCGCCCGGCCGCTCGAGGAGCCTCTCCGAGCGGGGCAATCCTTCTCTCGATGCGGCTCATACGTAACTTCTCGATCATTGCACACGTCGATCACGGCAAATCGACTCTGGCGGACCGGCTCATCCAGCTCTGCGGCGGCCTCGAGGCGCGCGAAATGCAGGAGCAGGTGCTCGATTCGATGGAGCTCGAGCGCGAGCGTGGGATCACGATCAAGGCGCAGAGCGTGACGCTGCACTACGCGGCCCGCGATGGCGAGCGCTACCAGCTCAATCTCATCGACACGCCCGGACACGTCGACTTCTCGTACGAGGTCTCCCGCTCGCTCGCCGCTTGCGATGGCGCGCTGCTCGTGGTGGATGCCTCGCAGGGGGTCGAGGCGCAGAGCGTCGCCAACTGCTACACGGCCATCGAGCAGGGGCTCGAAGTCGTGCCGGTCATCAACAAGATCGATCTGCCTTCCGCGGACCCCGAGCGGGTGGGTAAGGAGATCGAGGAAATCATCGGCATCGATGCAACCGATGCGGTGCGCGTCAGTTCGAAAACCGGCGAGGGAGTACCG
>Ga0134126_10007922_pt1 | contig 13333 bp, 12 predicted proteins | sample KB31752_FD_96881 | JGI IMG/M metagenome (GOLD analysis project Ga0134126, IMG submission 96881) | Terrestrial soil microbial communities with excess Nitrogen fertilizer from Kellogg Biological Station, Michigan, USA - KB3-175-2 | ecosystem: Environmental > Terrestrial > Soil > Unclassified ...
AACCAGTTCTACGATAGTTACCCGTTCGACGTCAGGCCCGTAAGTGACAACCGGCCGTTCTTTTTCTTCACGGTTCAGCCGCGCGATGTGTGGCAGTTTGTTCTGCACGCTTCGCGTGCAACCGCCGATTACAAGATCAATAGCGCGTTGCCTGTGCTGTTTGCATTAGTCGCTGTCAGCATTATCGCCACTCTGGTGATCCTCTCGCTGCCACCGCTTCTGCTGGGTCATCGCCTGCCGCGAGAACCCGGCGCTATTCGCGCTTTACTTTTCTTCCTGTTTATCGGCGCGGGCTACATTCTGATCCAGGTTGCGTTGATTCAGAAGTTTGTCTTGTTTCTAGGCCATCCCACCTATGCGCTGACGGTGATCATCTTCTCCATGCTGCTCTCCAGCGGCTGCGGCAGCTTTGCCAGCCGGAAATTAGTCCGGGGCAGCATTCCCCGGCTGAGCCGCGTGCTGCTCATGATCGTCGGCGCCATTTTTGTCCTGTCCTTCATCGTCACGCCTGTCTCGGAAAGCGGCGTCGCGCTTCCGTTCCCCGTAAAGGTTCTGATTTCAGTCGCGTTAATTGCTCCGGTCGGGTTCGCCATGGGTATGCCCTTCCCCACTGGTCTGAGCCTTCTGGAACGAATTATGCCGGCCTCCATCCGTTGGGCATGGGCCATCAACTCGGCCTCCAGCGTCATGGGCTCCGCGGCAGCCATGTTTCTGGCCATCTATCTGGGGCTGCACGTCACGCTTATCATTGGCGGGCTGCTTTATCTCGGCGCGCTCTTTAGCGCCGTGCGTTCGCCGCTGAACCAGAAACAGGGCCGACAATTGGCGCGTGCTGTTTAATAAATAGCGTGACCACCGGGCGCGGCGAACAGAGCGATCTGCACGGTAGTGCCCCGGACAACCATCACACCGCGCTGCTGCTCATTGATGTCATCAATGATTTTGATTTCCCGCGCGGGGATGAGTTATTCCGGAATGCGCTGCCGATTGCGAACCGTATCGCCGCGCTGAAGCGCCGGGCGAGGAACGCCGGGATTCCTGCCGTATACGTCAACGACAACTTCGGACGGTGGCAATCGAACTTCCAGCAGACGGTGGCGCACTGCCTTCAAAAGAAATCGCGAGGGCATGCCTTTGTCGAACAGTTGGTTCCCGGCAAGCAGGACTACTTCGTCCTGAAGCCAAAGCATTCCGGGTTTTATCAGACTCCCCTCGAACTGCTTCTGAAGCACTTCGGAGCAGAACGTCTGATTCTCACCGGTGTTTCAACGAACAGTTGCGTACTGTTTACGGCGAGCGACGCATACATGCGGGATCTCGAACTGATCGTTCCTCGTGACTGCGTCGCGGCCTGCAATGATCAGGAGCAGGAATTCGCTATCGAACAGATGCAATCAATGCTCAAAGCGGATGTTTCGCCCTCGACGAAACTCGACGTCGAAGGCTTCAAAGCCGCTCACTGAATCAGTGGCACAGGCGTTCCGCGGGGCTGCCATTTCAGTGCTTCCTCCAGCGCCTCCAGAAAGAAATACTCGCCCCACATCACGGACTCGCCCACTCCCAGGCCTTTGTGAATGTGATAAACCCCGCCTTGCAAGACGCCTTCCCATTCAGGATCTGCGTTCGCCAGGTACTTCGTGCAAAGACTGCGCAAAATGTGGATAGCGGTGGACCAATAAAAATGGCCCTTCATCGGATCTGGAATGTGTCTGCAGAGGCGGAGGAGCCCGGCAGCCGCAATAGCTCCCGCCGAAGTGTCAACCAGCAGCCTGTTTTCCGGTGGAGCGTTATAGTCCCACGGCGGAACGCCATCGGACGGGGTGTGGGTGATGTAGTAGTCGGTACAAGCTTCCGCGCTGTGGAGGAACCGTGGATCGCGGCTGTATTCGTACGCCGTAGTGAAGCCATATAACGCCCAGGTCAAGCCGCGCGACCAGCACGAATCTCCCCGGAATCCCTGCTGCGTGGACTGGCGTAGAAACTCTCCGGTTTCCAGGTCGAAGATACCCTCATGCGCGGTCGAGCCGTCCCCCCGAACCAGGCACCGCCGCGTAGTAATGCAGTGCCGAACCGCGATATCGCGCAGAGCCCGGTCGTTCGTTTCGCGCGCAGCGTAGAACACGATCCCAACGTTCATCATGATGTCGATGAAAATCGAATCCTCGGCAACGAACGATCGAAGAAACTGGCCCGCCTCGTTGAATCGATCAGCTAGCGTCCTCCCCGCCTGGATCACCACGTCGCGGATCGCGTTATCTCGCGTGATGTGATACCAGCGGTAATAAGTGGAGAGAAAAATAAACCCGAGGTCATGCACATCGCTGTCGTTCTTGCGCGATTCCAGCGGCCTGCTGTACCGGATTGCCTGTTCGAACCAGAACCTTGAATCGGGCTTGTCGGGCCCCAGGTACTTGTAGAAGAGCCACATCATTCCGGGCAGAAAACCATCACACCAGTGCGTCCATGCCGGGCCCTCATGCTTCCATTTGCCGCCCGCCGTATACATGGGGTAAAAATCCGGATGCTGCACAATCAGGCGCTTGAGCTGCGTTTGCGCAAAGTCGATAGCATTCTCAAAGAGTCGCCGGTCAGATTCGTAAATGAATTGGATCACGTAAGATACCCGCGACCACAATTATAAGTAGCCAAGCCGAATTGCTCTGCTACCATGCAGATGAAAATGGCTGCAAAGGTCACAATCGTCAACAACGGCCCCATCCGGATTGAGGGAGAATTTGTCATTCAAGACTCGGAAGGTAATGCATACGGGATGAGCGGACGGACCACCATTTCGCTGTGCCGCTGCGGTCTGGCCGAAAATAAGCCCTTCTGCGATGGCTCCCATGGCCGTAATGGCTTCAACTCACAGTGTAAGGCGCGCGATCTGCCGCCGCCGAAGCCGAAGCCCTTGTAGGTGTCCAGGCATGCCCGAACCCTACGTGTCCAGAATACGGATATCGCGTAGATTGCGGTAATCTTCCGCGTAGTCCAGCCCATAACCAACGACAAACTCGTCTGGAATCTGGAACCCGACGTACTTCACGTTAACGGGTTGAACCCGGCGCTCTGGCTTGTCGAGCAGCGTAACAATCTCCAGCGACCGCGGTTTGCGCTGTTCGAGCAGACGCCTGAGATAGCTCAGCGTGACCCCGCTGTCGATGATGTCTTCCACAATCAGCACATCATGGCCTTCGATATTCACATCCAGGTCGCGCGTCACTTGCACCTGGCCTGAGCTGGTTTTGGCTTTGCCGTAGCTCGAGATCGCCATGAACTCAATGCGAACACAAGGCCGGTTGAGGGCGCGCGCCAGATCGGCCACGAACATGAACGCGCCCTTCAGCACTGACACCAGATAGATGGGCCCATCCGGATAATCGGCTTCGATCTGCGCGGCGATTTCGCGTATTCGCTGCTCAATCTGCCCGGCGGAGATGAGCACGGGGCCAGCCGCATCGGGCCTATCCGGAATCGAAACCGCGTTATTGCACATAAAGCAGTGCAATCGCTAAGAGCGGCGTCAGAAATGCAAGATTCCAAGGCACGCGAGCCAGCACATTCCTCATATGGCGAAGTACTTAATTATGTCAAGCTTTGGCCCGATACAATGATTCTGCGGGCTGAACGTGAGCTCGCGATTCCACTCTGGAGGGCTTTCCTTGCGATTTCTTGCTCTTCTTCTGCTGCCGTTCCTTGCCTTCGCGGATGAGCCCCACCCCATTCTGCCCATCGGTTCGCCTGCTCCTGATTTCTCGCTTCCCGGAATCGACGGGAAGATCCACAAGTTAAGCGACTATTCCGAAAGCAAGATACTCGTCATTGTCTTCACCTGCGACCACTGCCCCACCGCCCAGCTCTACGAAAGCCGCATTAAGAAGCTTGCCGGCGATTACCGCGATAAGGGCGTCGCGCTCGTAGCCATTGAGCCGAATAATCCAAACGCGATCCGGCTGGACGAGCTCGGTTACACCGATGTCAGCGACAGCCTCGACGAGATGAAGATCCGGGCAGCCTATCGCCATTTCAATTTTCCTTACTTGTATGACGGCGAGACGCAATCGGTGGCTCGGGCTTATGGACCGCAAGCCACGCCCCACGTCTTCATCTTCGACCAGCAGCGGAAGCTTCGCTATGAGGGCCGCGTAGATAACAGCCAGCGCGAGTCCCTTGTCAAAACACAAGATGCGCGCAATGCGATCGATGCTCTGCTGGCGGGCAAGCCCGTGCCGGTCGAGCGCACCCGCGTCTTCGGCTGCTCCACCAAGTGGATGTCGAAAGAAGCTGATCGAGCGGAAGAATTAAAGAAAATCGAAGCCGAACCGGTCAGCGTTCAGGAGGTTTCCGCCGAAGGCCTGAAGAAGCTCCGCGCCAATTCAACCGGCAAAGTGCTGCTGGTCAATTTTTGGGCCACCTGGTGCGGTCCCTGCGTACATGAGTTGCCGGACCTGGAAACAACTTGGCGAATGTACCGCTTGCGCGATTTCGACATGGTCACGGTCTCCACCAACATGCCGGATGAAAAGGCCGGGGTCATCAAGAGACTCGAACAACTGCACGCCTCCGGCCGCAACCTGCTCTTTGGTTCCACTGATACGGATGCGATGGAAGCGGCTTTCGATCCCGAATGGCAGGGCGGAGTCCCCTACACGGTTTTAATTGCACCCGACGGCAAAATCCTGTATCGCGAACAAGGCGAACTGAACATTCTCAAGCTGCGCCGGGTGATTCTTGGCAACCTGCCGGACCCGGATTATATCGGTCACCGCGCGTACTGGGCGGCGAAGTAATTGCGCACCTACTTCGATGCAATGTAGTCAATCAGAGTATTGATCTCGGAATCGTCCAGGCGCTTCCCGAACGCGGGCATCAGCGCTCCGCCGAATTTGATCCTGATCTCTACATACTGCCGGTTCGGCTTCGCATGGCTCAGCGGCATGCGTGCGTTCTTGAAGAGATGATTCAGGCTGGGCCCCAGCTTTCTGGAGTGCATTTTGTCTTTGTCGATGTCATGACACACCGCACAGTTGTCCCGAAAGAGATCGCGTCCGATCACAAGGCGCGAGGTCTCCCAGGGTGGAGTCTTCACATCTGCGGCGGAAAGACTGCTGACGGTAAGGGCCGCGGCGAGTAGCCATCTCCAACTCATAGCGGCTCACCAATTCGGCTGATATCGTTCGCCCCGGCCCGATCGAGGCAGCGGCTCGCCCCGTCCAAATCATCTTCTCTGCAACGGACACGGATACTAATGATCCCGGGCGTCACGACCGGAACTGGCATCCGGCGATTCCTTCGCAAAATGCCGCTCTCCCCGAGGAAACAGGCCAGAGTCGTCACAATGCCACCTAACATCGTCAGCTCGTAAAAGATCACACCCGTGGCCCAGAAGGAGAAGATTGGCATCCCCCCGGTAGTTAGCGGGTAATTGTACTGCGTGAAATAAACGAAGCCTATCGTAAGTAAGCACAAAGTAACTGCGCCTGTCACGACGGTGAGGGACATATGCGAGCGCCGGTCCAATACGCCGTGCGGAAGCTCCAGCGGCTCGGCGGAAAACACATCGAGGTCGGCGGCACGGAACCCATCCGCCTGCAGTGCGCGGAGCGCCTCAATCACCGAGCCCCTCTCCTGAAAATCGCCCTTCAGATACACGCTTTCTAATCCTCTGGAGCCACGTGCGGCTCGAATTCCCAGACCGAAACAATGGGAAACACTTTTGCGAAAAGCAGGTACAGCAGCGCCATCACTGCGAAGGTCGCGGTTGTAATGGAGATTTCAACCCAGGTCGGTGAGTAGCTTCCGGAGACCGCGCCCAGCCGGGTAACCGCCAAGGTCGGAACAATGATGATATATCGCTCCAGCCACATGCCGATCAGCACCGCAATCGAGGCAATGGTCGCGGTACGAATGGTGCGCAAGCGCTTAATACCCAGCAGAACGAACGGCACCACGAAGTTGCAAAACACCATCGTCCAGAAGTAGACGGAGAACGTACCCCGGGTGCGCGCTCCGAATACGTTCATCTCCTTCGGCTCATTGCCGTACCAGACCGTCAGGTTTTCGGCAAAGCTGAAGTAAAGCCATAACAAGCTCATCAGGAGCAGCAACTTCGCCAGGTTATCGAAGTGGTGCGGTGTCAGGTATGCTTCCAGATGCATGGCCCTCCGGATGAAGGACATCACCAGAAGCAGCGCGGCGATGCCGCTGAAAATTGCGCCGACGACAAAATACGGGCCGAAGATGGTGCTGTGCCACATGGGCGCGATCGCCATCGAAAAGTCCCACGCCACCACCGTATGAACCGAGACCGCCACCGCCAGAATCATTGCGGCCATTAGTTTCATGGCGCGTTCCAGAGCGTGCCACTCGCGGTCGCTGCCGGTCCAGCCGAGCGAAAGAGCCCGATACAATCTCCGGCGCAGACCCGTCGCATGGTCGGCCAGTTGCGCCACATCGGGGATCAGCGGCAAGAACAGATAAATGGTGCTGCCGGTGAGATATGTGGATATCGCGGTCAAGTCCCACAGCAGAGGCGACCGGAAGTTCGGCCACAGCAGCCTGGAATTGGGATACGGAATCAGCCAATAGAAGATCCAGGCGCGGCCTAGGTGGATGATCGGAAACATGCCGCCGATCATCAGCGCGAACACCGTGATGGCCTCCGCGGCGCGCGTGACGGGCTTGCGCCACTGAGCCTCGGTCAGGCGGAGGATCGCGGAAATCAGGGTTCCGGCGTGCGAGATGCCGATCCAGAAAACAAAGTTGACAAGATAGAAGCCCCAAAAGACGGGCCTCCGTATGCCCGCCACGCCAATGCCTTGGTGAAGCTGGTATCCCCAGCAGAACAGGCCCCACAACGTGATCGCCAGCAGTAAAGAGACGACAGCTACGTAGCGCCGGCTAACGCCTGCAAGAGGCCGCCACAAATCATGGCGCACTTGAGAATAGGGAATAACTTTCGGAACGGCCGCCACGCTACTCCGCCTTCTGCAAATAAAACACCTTCGGTTGGGTTCCCAGGTCTTCCAGCAAGCGGGTAGCCCGCCCGCTCTCGGCTAAACGTGAAACCTTGGTCTCGCGATCATTCAAATCGCCGAACACCATCGCTTCCGCGGGGCAGGACTGAACGCATGCCGGTTGAATTTCGCCGTCCGCAACGGGGCGCTTCTCTTCTTTAGCTCCTCTTTCGGCGCGCTGAATTCGCTGGATGCAAAACGTGCACTTCTCCATCACGCCGGTCATGCGGATGGAAACGTCCGGGTTGTGCTGCAGATTGAGCGGCGCCGGCCATTTCGGGTCGAACCAGTTAAAGAAGCGCACCGAATACGGACAGTTGTTAGCGCAATAGCGCGTTCCTACGCATCGGTTATAGACCTGTACGTTGAGCCCTTCCTCGTTTTTGTAAGTAGCGTAAACCGGACAAACGGGCTCGCACGGGGCTTCATCGCACTGCTGGCAGAGCACCGGCATGTACTTTACGCGGATATCGGGAAACTCTCCTTCGTAGTAGCGATCCACTCGAATCCAATGGACGGCGCGCCCTTTCGCCGCAGATTCGGGATCGGAGACCGGCAGATTATTCTCCGCATGACAGGCCGCCACACAGGCCTGGCACCCGGTGCAGCGGTCTAAATCGATTGCCATCCCCCATCTGTGCTGTTTCTCGGGCTCTGTTTTGGCCGGTTCGTTCACCTGTACCCCCATGGTCCTTGCTCGCGATCGTTCGGAGAAAATTGGGCCAGTTCCCGCGGCTTTCTGTCCAGACGCGCGAGCCGAACGCGCGTTGCGCCAAACGCAAGCGAACCCGTCGAATTCTCCCAGACTGGCGCAAGAATCGAAAGCGGATTCACTCCCCTGCCGGATGCATAGCGGCCATACCGTGTATGTCCTTCGCCAATCGCCATGCTGACCACTCCCGGAAGCGCGGCCGGATGCACGTAGGCAGCGGCCTCCAGAGTTCCCGCGGCTGATTCTACGCGTACCCAATCGCCGGTAGTTACGTTCAGTTTGGCCGCCGTCTGTGGGTCGATTTCGAATGGAAGATCCCACATCGCACTTGAAACCGGGTCCGGCAATTCCTGCATCCAGGGCAAATTCGCGCTGCTTCCGTCGTGATATTGCACGGATAGGTACGGCTGAAACAGCAGTGGAAAGCGTTGCGCATCTCCGGCGAAGGCCGCATCGCTCAATTCCAACTTTTCACCGGATACCTTTGCCGCTGCCGGGTTTTCGTTGTTATCGCGCCAGAGACCGCCCTGGCGAACCACATCGTTCCAGGTTTCACCGGACGGCAAAAGCGGCTCGACAAAACTCTTCGGAGTTGCGGGTTCGAACGACACGTTCAGTTTGCGTGCAATGTCCCCCAGCGTTTGCTCCATGGCCCGTGTGTCGTATAGCGGCTGCACAAAGGGCATTGTCACGTTGACTGCGGGACGCGGCGAAACAGCGGGCACAATCGCCGCCGCCGACTCCAGCATGTGATGCTCGGGAAGAATCCAGTCCGCATAGGCAGCCGAATCGTCTACGAATCCACCAAAACTCACGATCATTTCAAGACCGGAGAGTGCCTGATGGATGCCGCTTGCCTGTGGCAGGCTGTACGCCGGATTGTCGCGATCCAGCAGTAGCACTTGCGCGTTCTTAATGGACGCGATCAGGTTTCCAGTCTGCGGAATTTCCGACAACTCAGGATTGGGTGGAAATACACCGCCGGGCCTGCCGGTGTTTCCCAGCATGGCATTCAAATAGTGCGCCGCCTTCAATCCTTGGAGGGAATTGGTGTGAACGGTTGAAGCGCCTGCAATCACCAGCGGCGCTTCCGATTCGCCCAACTCGCGTGCAATACGCTGCAGACGTTTTTCGTTAATTCCGCACGCGCGAATTAGCGCGCTCAGATCGGTAGCCTGGATGGATTCGAGCACTGGAGCGGGCAGTTGCTCCGGATTCCGCGCGAGTTTGCCATCCAGCAGCAAGCGCATAAGCGCAACCGTGAAATGCGGCTCGGAGCCGGGCCGCACCGGAACCCACTCGTCAGCGCTCGTCGCCGTTATCGACATTCTCGATTCGGCGTGTACCAGCCTGCCCCGCAACCCTGGACGGCCCTGGCGGAAATGCCCGAACTGCCGGGCATAGTAGACCGGCGAAGCCCAACCGCCCAGGAAATCCACTCCGACGCCCAGAGCGTAACGCGCGCCGGCCAGATCGTAACGCGGCACTCCCTTCCAGCCGAAAACCTCCTCACCTGCCTTTCGTTCGAGCGCGAGACTGGCAAGCGAGCAGGTCCGTGCGGCCGGAGCGCCCAGAGCCGCCAGAAATCGTTGAATGGTGAGCGCGCGGGAGCCGGCCTGCGCGCCGGTTAAAAACAAGATCTTCGCTGGGTCGCTCGACCTCACCTTTCCCAGAGCTTGCGCGGTTGCATCCAGGGCCTCATCCCATCCAGCCGTCTTGAATTCACCGCGCCCGCGTGCACCGCTTCGCCGCATGGGGCCTTCCACGCGATCAGGGTTGTAGAGGGACTGAACCGCAGCCTGCCCGCGCGCGCAAAGACGTCCTCCGCTCACCGGGTCCAAAGGATTGCCTTCAATTTTCTTTATGCACGCGATTCGCTCACGAAATTTTTCCCCATGCCGCTCAATGATCCGCTCGCCTTCCATGACCCGCGCAATTGTGCCGCACGCTCCCGGGCACTCACCGCAGACTGCCGCATGCCACTGCTCGTATCCTGGTACGATCTCCCGATCCGAAACAAGCATCGGAATCAATGTGTCGCTCTTTCGCTCACATGAAGTTGCGGCAAGACCGGCTGAGACGGTCGAGAGAATCTTAAAAAAATCGCGGCGTTCCATAGCGAGGATTAAAGAGCTGTGCCCGTCATTAGTAATGGCATGTAGTGCAGTCCTGCGGCGCGTTCCTTTGGCGGTGGCAGCTCACACATGTGCCCATCGTGAAGTTGACAGAGCGCGTCGCAACGGTTGCTTTGGTCAAATCGCCGTGACAGGTTGCGCAGGCTATGTTGGCGCGGTAATGCGGCGCGTGGCGGAATTTGACATGGGCATTTTGAGAAAAGCCGTACACGCGCTGCCAGGGAATTTCTTCCTTCTTGTCAGCGTAGGCAATCACTTTCTTCACCTCTGGCTTTCCTCTTGCCAGCTTTGCATGACACAGCATGCATTTCGTAACGGAAGGAATGCCGGCGTCGGCGCGAATGTCGGCGCCCGTGTGGCAATCGATGCAGGCCAATCCCAATTTCATGTGAGTGCTATGGGGAAACTCCACCGGCTGCGCGGCAAAAGCAGCAGTGCAAAAGCTAATCAGGCACAGAAATGCACCGGCGCGATCCTTGATTGCATTTCGAGCCACGCCAAGCATAACGGATAGCTTATCTCAAGCTGCAATCGGAGGCCTGTTTCAGTCATGACAAAACGGATCGAGCATGCCCGACCCCTACAAAACAGCGATTTCATTCTACCGATGCCGTCACCGGCTCGGCCTTGCCTTCAATGCTTTCCTGAATGCCACTTGTTTTTATGAAACAACGCAAAACTTCAGCTATGCTCCACGCCTGTGCGCAACAGCCGCGGGGGGTGAACGGCGGCTCCGCATCGAAAATTTCGCTGATCTGCCCCACGCACGCCTGAGATAACTGCCCTTTGAATCCCTCCAGAAATCCCCGCGCGGTCGCGAAATCCCCTGGATGGACTTTCAGCCACGCATCAATGAACGGTCCAATCAGCCATGCCCATACCGTGCCCTGATGATAGGCGGCATCGCGAGCGCGAAGATCGCCATCATATCTCTGTTTGAAGTCCCGGTCTCCCGGGGCAAGCGATCGCAGCCCTACCGGCGTCAGCAGCTTCTCTTTCACTACCTTCAGCACCGAGTTCCAGCGCGCTTTGTCGAGAATAGGATGGTCCAGAGAGATCGCAAAGATCTGATTCGGGCGTATCGATGCGTCCGGTCCTCCGGTCTCTCCGTCTATCACGTCGTAGAGGTAACCGCCTTTCGAATACCAGAACCGTTCATTGAACGACTTCTTCGCTTTGGCTGCATGTGCGGCGATCCCGTTCGCCTCATCATCTCGGTGTGCGTGCCGCAGCCAACCCTCCAGAAGCCGGAGCGCGTTGTACCAAAGCGCATTGATCTCCACCGCTTTGCCTCGCCGCGGAGTCACGACCCAGTCGTCCACCTTGGCGTCCATCCAAGTAAGCTGATAACCTTGTGCTCCCTGCGAGAGCAGACCGTCGTGGGGGTCCACGTGGATGTTAAAGCGCGTGCCGCGCAGATGATGTCCCACAATATCCAGCAGCTTCGGGCACAGTTGGTTTAGCAGATGCCGGTCATTCGTGTATTCGGTATACCGGGCCAGTGCATGAAAAAACCACAGCGTCGCGTCCGCGGTGTGATAGAGCCCATTTTTCTTTCCTTCGGGAAACATGTTTGGAATCAGGCCGTCACGAATGTAGTGCGCGAAGGTCCGGAGAATGTAACTCGCCTCCACCTGACGCCCGGTCGCCAGTGTCAGGCCCTCCAGGCTAATCATGGTATCGCGGCCCCAATCGGTAAACCAGTAATAACCTGCAATGACGCTGCGAATCTCATCGCCCGCCGCACGCGCCCGCGCTGTATCCTCTTGCCTCCCCACCGGAGTGAAAATGAATTGGTCAGCGGCCCACACCAGTTCCCGGCACTCGTCTTCGCAGACTGCCGGATGCGCATCTATCAGCAATCGCCGCTTTCGTTCGTGCTCCGCGTCCTGCGCCTGCCGCGGATCCAGCGCCGACATGATGTCCCAGGGTTCCGTCGAAGCGACAAGCGTCGCATCATGTCCGGGGCTTACTTCAACCGTCAGATATCCAGGGCTCCATAAGTCGCCTCGCCAAATGTACCCTCGCCTTCGCTCAACTTCATAAGTGACATTGCGAATTTTTTGTGCATCAATCGCGATCGCGCCTTCCTTGCCCAGAAGCCTCAATCGCAGCGGCGGTATATCATCCTCTAACTTCAGTTCATAGTGATGATCGCGCACGGTGAACGTATAAAGACCCAGTTTGGTATTCACGGGCTCTTCGTGCTCGCGCATGTTTACTGCCGGCCGCAACTGGAGCTTGAACGGTCCTTCGCCAGCCACCACACGGTAATCAAGATATGTCGTATTTTGCCGGTGAGGCAGAATGATTCGCTTTTCAATGGTGACGCCTTCAATTTCGTACGTCCAGATTGGAAGGCCCGCATCCAGGCCGAAATTCGTGAGGTACTGCGAACCGCCGCGGTAATTTCCGCCCTCCGTTTTGAGCCCGTTTAGTTGGAACCTTCTGCCGTCTCGCAGGATCACTTCCTCCAGAACGTCGTTTAACATCATCGTCCGGCCGAGCGGCGCCTGTAATGCTGAAATCAAATAGCCATGAAATACGCGAGTCGGCGTCCCCCCAATGGTCCCGGACGCGTATCCGCCCAGCCCGTTCGTCACCAGCCACTCTGTCTCGTTAAGCACTTGTAAATCTTCGTCAGAAATCGGTGTACTCGAATTGTGCGTGTATATATTGTTCATTCGCTGTTAATGCACGGCAAGCATAGCCGCCTTTACTCCAGCCTAACGGGGACGGGGTGTAACAGAACAGCCGCCCGCGCTGGAATCCTCCAATTTTCGTCGCTATCCAGAGGAGCGGTTCCACACCCGCCGTAGCCGGCGTCCTCGCTCGACCACAATGTCTTCCATTGCCTTGATGCCGGCGGTCCAAGCAAAGGCTCTGGCGCGGGATTCAGGTCCAGATCCATGCCCAGATTCACAACCAGCAGCCGGTCGCTTCTATAGCCGGGTGAAAAGAAGCGCAGCACAAAGGCCGATGCGGAAAGAACTGCGCCATCGAGCCCGTCTTCTCCCTGGCGTGAAATAACCGGATCTTCGCGCCGCAGCCGCAGCAGATCACGGTGCAGCAAATAGATCTCCCGGTGACTCTCTACCTCTGAGAAATCCAGCAGTGATCTTTTGAATGTTTCCCAGTCGCCTGGATCCGCAAAACACGCCTGCATCTCCGGCAGCTTGAGCGATCGCCATTGTTCCAGAAACTCAATCCGGCCCTCACGCACTTTCTTCGCTAATGCCGGCTTGAGATCCGCGAAGAACAGGAACGGGCTGGAAGCGCCGAACTCCTCACCTTGGAACAACATGGGGGTTCCCGGCCCCAGCAGGGTCAGCGCCGTAATGGCTCTGAAGACTCCTGGCGCGCTCAATTCATGGGCGCGCACGCCGCGTACGGAATTCGCGACCTGGTCATGATTCTGGATGAACGTGATCATGCTGCCGCGCGGCAAGCCCAAGGTAGAGGTTCCGCGCCGC
>Ga0134126_10007923_pt1 | contig 13333 bp, 14 predicted proteins | sample KB31752_FD_96881 | JGI IMG/M metagenome (GOLD analysis project Ga0134126, IMG submission 96881) | Terrestrial soil microbial communities with excess Nitrogen fertilizer from Kellogg Biological Station, Michigan, USA - KB3-175-2 | ecosystem: Environmental > Terrestrial > Soil > Unclassified ...
ATCCACGATCGGCTCAGCGTGCGCGCGTTGACCTTCTCGAATGGGGCGACCCGCGCCATGATCCTCGTGGCGGACATGCTCCACATGGAGGAAGATCTTGTAGCGGAGGCCAGGACGTGCATTACGGCCGCGCTTCCCCAGGTGACGATCGGACCGATCTGGCTGGCCGCCACCCATACGCACGGTGGGCCAGAGGTTGGGGGAGTGTTCGGCTATTCAGCCATCGATGCAACCTGGCGCGAGCACTTGATCGGCGCTTTGATCGATGCGGCCTCGTCCGCCATCGCCGCCGAGCGACCAGTCGAGCTACACTGGGCCAGCGGTTCCGTCAGGGGGGTGGCGACCAACCGCGATCATCCCGAGATGCCGGCTGATATCTCGCTCGATCTTCTCATCCTGCGCGAGGTTGGCAGTGACGTTCCCGCCGCCATTTTGGGAAGCTTCCCCGCTCATCCCACCGTTATGGGGGCGGCCAACCTGGCGATTACCGCCGACCTACCCGGTGCGTTCCGCCAATCGCTGGCCTCTCGCCTGGCTGGCGCCCCGCCATGGATCGCGCTCGCGACCGGCGCCGCGGCCGACATCAGTTCGCGGCATGCCAGGCGCGGGCAGGACTTCAGCGAACTGGAGCGGCTTGGCGGCATTCTAGCGGCGCGCGCGGAGCAGATCATTCCCCAGGCCGCGACCGTCGTCGATCGCCAACCGGTGATCATTGATTGGTGGTCTTCCCGGACCCCCGTCTCGATCAAGTCTTTTCCCTCCGAGGCAGCCCTGACGGACATGGCGCGGCGGCTCCAGGCCGCGCGGCCTACCTCTCCTCGCGAGGCGAGAACGATCGAGACCACATATCACGGTATCGAAGGCGTCCGGCGGCTAGCCGAGAAGGCCCACTTGTTGCCAAGGACAGCGGAGCTCGGGGCGCTGCGCATCGGACCGGTAGCGCTTGTCACGATGCCTGGTGAACTCTACAACGCACTGGGTACTCGTCTCCGCTCGGCCACCGGACAACCGGTGATGCTTCTCGGTTATGCGAACGGCCATGTGGGCTACTTACCAAGCGTAGATGCGTACACGCGCCCGGATTATGAAGTGCTGGTCAGCCCCATGGAGGCCGGCACCGCCGAACGGCTTGTAGCCATCCTGGAGAGAGAGCTTGAATCGCTCTTCCAGGAGTCCGAGTAGTACGAATCTTGACAGGGCGGCTGGGGCTTGCTACCATCCCTATTCGTGGCGCTAAACCGGGCGCGTGCCCGTGCCTAGATCTGTCATGTAATGAGGAAATTGTGTACGCAGTTCTGGTAACGGGCGGCAAACAATATACCGCCAGGGTCGGCCAATTGCTGACGATCGAGAAACTCGACATCCCTACCGGCCAGGAAGTGCGGTTCGACCAGATTTTGCTGGTGCAGGACGACGCGGGAACCACGGTGGGGACACCGGTGGTGGCTGGGGCCCAGGTGACTGGCAAGGTTGTCCGGCAGGATCGCGGTCCCAAGATCATCGTCTTTAAGTACAAGCCCAAGGTACGGTATCGGCGGAAGACCGGGCATCGCCAATTCCGGACCCAGGTACTGGTACAGTCCATTCAGCGAGCGGACGCCTAAAGATCCGTATCGCGCCGCCTGGTCCGGCATGTGGGACTTGCGCGGCCTGTCTTGAGTAAGGTAGAGTGAGATGGCGCATAAAAAGGGCGTAGGGAGTTCGCGGAACGGACGCGATAGCGAGTCGAAGCGGCTTGGAGTCAAGCGCTACGGCGGAGAAGTGGTTCGTTGCGGACATATTCTCATTCGTCAGCGCGGAGCAAAGTTCAAGCCTGGTAACAATGTTGGCATGGGCCGCGACTTTACCCTCTTCTCGCTGATTGATGGTGAGGTCTTCTTCGAGCGTCAGGTCAAGAATCGGCAACGGGTGAGTGTTCGCCCAATCATCGCGGCGGAGTCGGCGTCCTAGCGGGACATCACTCCGTTTTCCCTGGGCCAGTGGCGCAGTTGGGAGCGCGTCTGAATGGCATTCAGAAGGTCAGGGGTTCGAATCCCCTCTGGTCCACCCGAGTTTTGAGCGCATTATGGCGTCGGTTCGGTGACTGTAAAGTCCCGGTCGGCGCCGTTTTTGCAAGGTCGCTTTTGAGCCACTATCGGAGCTGCTGAGTGTTTCTTGCCACGCAGGCGCTCGATCAGCAGCGCCTCAGAGTTGCCCTCAATGGCAGAAGTCGGCGAGTCACTCGCTAAGGAGTCTTGCCGATGAACCAACGAGATACCGACGGCGCGACGTCTGAGCCGTCTGCTCAACAGAGCAACTGATTGAAGAGGGGATCGGCCTCATGTACGACACGAATATCTGCCTTGCTACACTCATGAGCCCCGAATAGCTTCACCTGGAGGCCGCATGTGCGCGACGTTGCCGCACGCGGTCGCACTCCTAGATAGCATACGTGGTGCCAGAATGGGGTACATTATCCGAGGAGGATCCAAAATGGATAGACCCACGGATAATGCCGCGCTGGAGCCGCAATTCCCGCCGCCGCTAAGCCCCGAGACAGTGCGCAGGGCACGTGAGCAGGTGGAGCGCATTCATGAACAGATCAAAGCGCGAGGGGTGGATATGTCTAGGCTGCCTGATCCCGTTGAGGCCCTGAGCAAGGCCCGCGAGATGGGGAGTTGGGAGTAGAGCCGACTTGCCGCTCCCTCGCGCGTATGTCGTTGACGCATCCGTAGTGGTGCGTTGGCTTGTAGGTGGACCCTATGCACAAGAGTGCCAGACGTTGCTGGTCCGCTGCGGCGACCTTGACGTTCGCCTGCTGGCCCCTACCTGTCTCTACTCTGAAGTAGCCAACGCACTCTACCGGCTCTGCTTGGCGAAGCCCCCAATCTCCACGCTGCTGCCCGAGGAAGCAATCGCCCTCGTGCATGCCGTCGCGGCGTTCGACATCGCGCTGGTCGACCGCGTTCATCGGCTCGATTCCGGCGCCATCGCGCTCACGCCACAGTGGGAGCAGCTTGGCGACGGGCGGGTGCGCGACTATCGTAGCGCCATCTATGCGCGTGGCATCGAATTGAGTTATCCGACGCGACGCGGGTCGCTCTTCGATATGTCGTATGCGGCGCTGGCAGAACAGGCGGGAAGTAGCCTGTGGACCGTCGATGAACGTTTCTACAATAGCGCGCGAGCAAGTGGACTCGCGTTCGTGATGCACCCCGGCCGAGATCCGCTGCCGTAGATGACAGCCCACTGGATTTGTGTAAGATTTCTCCAATTGGGTGGTCGTTTTCGTGTCTGGTTCAGATGAAGAGGAGGCAAGGATGCCTGAGCCCGGTTCGGCGTTGTATGCCGGCATCTTCAGTCAACCGGCGGCCTTGCGCGCCGTGCTGGGGGACTCGGACGCGGCCGCGCGAGCGGCGGCGGCGCTGATCGGGCGAAGGGTCTGGCTGGTAGGCACGGGGACCAGTCATCACGCCGCTCAGGTTGGGGCATATATGCTCACACAGGCCGGTCTGTTCGCCGTGGCCGTGGGAAGCTTTGAGTTTGTCAGCTATCCGCGCGCCCTCGGAGCAGGAGACGCCGTGGTGGTGATTTCCCATACCGGCACCACTACCTACGCCCGCTCGGCCCTCGACCTGGCGATCGCCGCCGGGGCGGCTACCGTCGTGGTGACGGGGCTTGACTCGTCGTTCGGCGAGGGAACGCCCCGGCTCCTCACGACCATACCCGAAACCTCCGCCACTTACACCGTGAGTTATCTGGCGGCTCTGGGGGCGCTCGCGCTCACCGCGGGCAAGGTAGCCGACCTCCTCGGACGGTCCCTGGACGGGTGGCAAGAGGCTCTACGCGCCCTGCCGGAGGCGGTCGGAGATGTGCCGGCTCTCACCGAGCAGATGTGGGCGTCCGCCGAGATTCTGGCGACACAGGGACGGTTGGTGCTGGTCGGAGCGGGCCCTAACGCGGCCACCGCCCGTGAAGGGGCGCTGAAGGTAAAGGAATCGTGCTACCTGGTCGCCGAGGGCTTCGAGGTGGAGACCTTCCTCCACGGCGGTTTGCAAGCAGTCGAGGCGGGCGATCTGGCGGTGGTGATTGCCGTCGCGGGGCCAGGGCTACACCGCGTACGTGACGCCGCCCGCGCGCTCACCCTGGTTGGGGCGCGCTTGCTTCTGGTGGTGGACCGGGCGGCGGAGGCGGCACTGGCGGAGGCTATCGGTCCCGCCGTGTCGATTGTGCGAGTGCCCGACCTACCGGAGGCGCTGAGCCCGCTGGTTACCACGGTCCCGCTTCAACTTCTGGCCGCGCTTACCGCTGAGATCCTTGGCACCGACGCGGACGACTTCCGCTGCGGGGAACCGCGTTTCGGCAAGGTGTATGCCGGCCTAACTCTTTAGTCGTCCGTCAATGTTCATTCGGTCCACTCACCGACCGCAGTCGGCCCGGCGCTACCACCCGACTACAGTCGGGGGCTCGTCCAGCACGGGTACACAGCTCAATGCCCCCTGCCGCCGGCCGTTCCCGGTTACTTCACCATCCCTATTCGGAGGGCCTTGACGGCAGCCTGCGTACGATCCGAAACCTGCATCTTGGCGATAATGTTCTGAACGTGCTTTTTGGCCGTATCCTCGGTGATGTAGAGGACCGACCCTATATCCTTATTGGTCATGCCTTCCACCACCAGGCGCAGCACGTCGGTTTCGCGCGGGCTGAGCGGGTCGATGCCGGCGCTGTCCGCAGCCGAATGCTCGCGGAACGCCGGTTCGGCGCCACCCTGGATCGAGCCGGCCAGCGCCTTCTGCAAGGTGGTGCTCCGAATAAGCATCCCCCCGGAATTGACCTCATGGATGGTATGGCTGATTTCATCTCGGCTACTGGTCTTGAGGAGATACCCGGCCGCCCCTGCCTTGACCGCCTCGACCACGTATTGCTCGTTGTTGTAGAGGGTGAGGATGACCACGGCCACGCGGGGGAATCGCTCCTTGATTCTCCGGGTGGCGGCGAGGCCATCCATCCGCGGCATATGGATATCCATCAGCACCACGCGAGGATGGAGCGTGGCCACCTTTTCCAGCGCGTCCAGTCCGTCCTCGGCGTCGCCAACCACATCCAGGGTGGGATCGGTCTGCAAAATCGCCTGCAAGCCGTGCCGTACCACTGGGTGATCATCCACGAGCAGGACGGGAATGGCTACCTCATCACCCATGTTGACATTCCTCACAATCGCCATAATGCTACATGCGTTCGGCTCCGCGCGCACTAGCCCAATGGTACTGCTATCTCCCGCCCGCCTGGTAGCGGGGCCGAAAATGGCCGACATCGGACACATGGGTTATCGCGACGCGAGGCATACGGGTAGGCGAACCCATGGTATGATGATTCCACGATGGAAACCCTGTGGGCACCCTGGCGTCTAGAGTATATCAAGGGACCGAAAGCGGTGGGCTGCATCTTTTGCGCGGCGCTCGCCGCGAATGATGATCCCGAGAACCTTATTGTCTGGCGCGGGGAGACCTGTTTCGTCATGCTCAATCGTTACCCCTATAATAATGGTCACTTGATGGTAGTGCCCTACGCGCATCGACCCGGTATAGACGATCTCTCGGCGGAGATCGTGGCGGAGTTCATGGCCCTTACCCAAAGGGCGATTGGCGTCCTGCGGGACGTGATAGCCCCAACCGGTTTCAATATTGGGATCAATCAAGGCGTCTCGGCTGGGGCGGGGGTCGCCGATCACGTACATCTTCATGTAGTGCCGCGATGGATAGGCGACACGAATTTCATGCCGGTCCTTGGGGCCACACGAGTGCTGCCGGAATCACTGGCGAGCAGCTATAGGCTACTTGCCGGCGGTTTCGCTCGTGCGCGTGCGGTGACATCCGAGTAAGGCGGTTCGGAGCATGGCTATGTATTGCCCTTCCTGTGGAGCCACGATCAAAAAGAAAGACCAGCGATATTGCCAGGACTGCGGTACGACTCTCCCAGATGCTCGCGGCGGCGTGCCTGCCCTGCGCGGGCAAACCACGCCCGCCAGCCCATTTGGGGCCGGTACGGGCTCCAATATCGTCAACTCGAGTCCCGACACCATCCTTGGCCTGGTACCGGCCACCATGAAGAACAGGATGCTGGTGTATGGTGGCGGCTTCCTGGTAGCGGTGGTGGCGATTTACGTCGTGGTGAGCGCGATCGTCGGTCTTCTGATCTCTTTGATACCCGTGTTCATCGTGGCGGTATTGGCGTTTCTCGGGTTCCAGGTTTGGCGGTCGCGCGGCCGGTGACGGCCCCGCGGCGCCCCATGAGTTGCCGATGGATGGCGCTCCACGGTAGGGGGAGCGAGCCGAATGCGCATGGATGAGGAACGCGATCTTACGCCGCGAGAGCGGACCGAGGATGCTCAAGCGGAACTCAGCCTCCGTCCCGAGCGCCTCGCCGAGTACATTGGCCAGGATAGGGTAAAGGCAAACCTGCGTTTGCTCCTGGACGCCGCTCTGGCCCGCAAGGAACCGCTGGATCATATACTGCTCTATGGTCCCCCCGGCCTGGGCAAGACGACCCTGGCCAGCATCGTAGCCCGCGAGATGGGGGTCAATATCAAAATTTCCTCTGGGCCGGCCTTCGAGCGACCCGGTGACGTTGTCTCTATCGTGAGCAACCTTGGGCACGGTGACGTCCTGTTCGTGGACGAGATTCACCGGCTCAATCGGGTGATCGAGGAGACCCTCTACCCGGCCATGGAGGATTTCGCGGTGGACTTTATTATCGGCAAGGGGCCAAGTGCACGAACCATGCGCCTGCCGCTCAAACATTTCACGCTTATCGGGGCCACTACCCGTCTTGGGCTGATTAGTAGCCCGTTGCGCGACCGCTTTGGGGTTCACTATAACCTGGAACTGTATGATCAGACGGCCCTGGCGGAAATTGTCCGCCGCTCGGCCCACATCCTGCAGGTTACCCTTGAACCCGGCGCCACGGAGGAGATTGCCAAGCGAAGCCGCGGCACGCCGCGGATTGCCAATCGTCTCTTGAAGCGGGTCCGCGATTATGCTCAGGTAAAGGCGAATGGGGTGGCCACGCGCGAGGTGGCCGCCGAAGCCCTGGCCATGCTGGAGGTAGATTCCCTGGGCCTGGACGCCACCGATCGCCGCCTCCTGGATACCGTAATCAGCAAGTTTGATGGCGGGCCCGTGGGACTGGATACGATCGCCGCCGCCACCAACGAGGAGGCCGACACGATCGAGGACGTCTACGAGCCATTTCTCCTGCAATTGGGCTTCCTCCAGCGGACGCCCCGCGGACGGATGGCCACGCCTCTGGCGTACGCCCATCTAGGAAAGATCATGCCTCGGAGGAACGCTGATCCAACCACGGCGCAGCCAACCCTCTTCAATCCCACGACCTGACCCCGGCCGATCAGGCGATCCACCGCTCGCGATCCTCGCCGACGTGGACTATCGGGCGAATCCTGGCAACTGGCAGACATCCTCAGGCAACACCGCTATCCCCGCCATGCTGGCTGGCTGATGAAAGAGGCGGCCACCTGTGCCAAATGCTTCGCATCGGCCACCGACGAGTCGAGTCGATAGGCTGGTGCCGAGCGCCAAATCCCTTGACCCTTGACACCCCAGGTGGGGTGGGATACAGTATTGTTAGGTCTGATCCCACCTGGGGTGGGGTAGGCGATAATTGACATCGGCTAAGGAGGAGATTGATGCTCCCGGAATACAAGAAAGAGGCCGCGCTCCGGCTCAAGGTGGCGGCAGGCCATCTCGAGGGCGTGCGCCGCATGGTGGACGAGGACCAATATTGCGTGGACCTGATGAAGCAGCTGTCCGCCGTGCAGGGCACCCTGCAGCGCGTGCAGCAGATTTTGCTGCGCAACCACCTCTCGAGTTGCGTCTCGACCGCCATCCAGAATGGTATGGGCGAAGGAATCATCGACGAACTGATGGGCGCGCTCAAATATGACACCAGCCTGATCGATGGCCGCGGCACCATCGGGACCGACCTATTGCCGGCGCCGGAGACGCTCGGGCCAGTGCCGGCGTCGCTGGGGACGAACTGTTGCGCGCCGACCGCGCGGACAGATGCTTCGGCCAGTACATAACTACAAGACACAGGATAGACGATGAGTACAACCATTGATCCGCGTTTCCAGGTACTGGAGACGGCCGCGCCCATTCAAGTCCTCGAGCGGCCGCCCGCCCAGGCGGAACTTGCCATCGGCGGCATGACCTGCGCCTCATGCGTGGCTCGTATCGAGCGCAAGCTGGGCAAGCTGGCGGGCGTGCAATCGGCCAGCGTCAATCTGGCCACCGAGCGAGCCAGCGTCGCCTACGATCCGGCCCAGGTCAGCCCCGCGCAACTGATCAGCACGGTCGAAGCCGCTGGGTACGGGGCGGCGCCGGCGGTCGAACGCGCCGAGGCGCGGGAGGATGAAGAGGCCACGCATCGAAAAGCCCTAGTCGGCCGACAGCGTACCTTGCTGCTTGGCGCCGTGTTCAGCGCGCTGGTGCTCGTGCTGGCCATGGCGCCCGGGCTGATGAACTTCCCGTCCAGCGGTTCCCACAACTATCTCCTGGCTCTCCTGGCCCTGCCGGTCTGGGCCTACGTGGGTAAGGGTTTCCATCGAGGGGCACTGCTCAACCTGCGGCATGGGGCCGCCAACATGGATACCCTGATTTCCCTGGGGTCGTCCGTCGCGTATCTCTATAGTCTGGTCGTTACCTTCACCGGCTCCAGCCAGCCTGTGTACTACGACACGGCGGCGTTGATCGTCACCCTTATCTACCTGGGCAAGTACCTGGAAGCGGCCGCCAAGGGCCGCACCGGCGACGCGATCCGGCGCCTTGCCGGTCTGCGGCCCCGCGTTGCCCGCGTGGTGCGCAACGGAGCCGAGCGCGACCTGCCGATCGAGCAGGTGGTCACCGGCGATAGTGTGTTGATTCGCCCCGGTGAGCAGGTGCCGGTGGACGGCGTGGTGGATGTGGGCGAGAGCAGCGTGGATGAGTCAATGCTGACCGGCGAGAGCCTGCCGGTGGCCAAGGGGCCGGGTGATGGAGTGGTTGGGGCCACGATCAATGGTGCCGGGCTGCTGCGGATTCGGACCACGGCCGTGGGACAGAACACCGTATTGGCGGGGATCATCCGCCTGGTGGAGCAGGCCCAGGGCTCGAAGGCCCCGGTGCAGCGGCTAGCCGATCGCATCTCAGCCATCTTCGTGCCCGTGGTACTTGGGCTGGCCGCGCTGACCTTCCTGGGCTGGCTTACCACGGGCCACGGCTTCGGGCAGGCGATGGTCCCGGCGATCGCGGTCCTGGTGATCGCTTGTCCCTGTGCCCTGGGCTTGGCAACCCCAACTGCGATCATGGTCGGCACTGGCCGAGGGGCCGGCATGGGCATCCTGGTCAAGGGCGGCCAGAGTCTGGAGCGGATCCAGGCTCTCACAACCGTTCTCCTGGATAAGACCGGTACGGTAACCGAGGGGAAGCCGCGGGTCACCGAGATCCTCGCGGCCGCGAACTGGCCGGTTGAGGAAGTGCTGCGGCTGGCGGCCGGCGTCGAGCGGGCCAGCGAGCACCCGCTGGGCGCGGCGGTGGTGCGCGAAGCCGAGGCCCGTGGTCTGACCCTGCCCTCTACTCCCACCATCTTCCGCTCGATCACCGGCGGCGGAGTCCAGGCAACCGTCGATGGGCATGATGTCCTGGTCGGCTCCCGCCGATTGCTGAGCGAAAACGACATCGTCACAACGAGCCACGCCACCGAGGTGGATACCCTTGAGGGCGCGGCCAAGACTGCCCTGCTGGTGGCCATTGATGGCCAGTTGGCGGGGATCATCGCGGTCGCGGATACCATGAAGGATGGCGCTCGCGAGGCGGTCGCCTCTCTCCGCGCTCTCGGGCTGAAGGTCGGACTGGTCACCGGTGACAACGCTCGCGCCGCCGCGGCCATTGCCCGGCAAGCCGGCATTGAGCAGGTGGTGGCGGAGGTGCGCCCAGAGGAGAAGGCCGCCGAGATAACACGCCTCCAGGCCCTTGGGCAGGTGGTGGCGATGGTGGGAGACGGAATCAATGACGCGCCGGCTTTGGTCACGGCGGACGTGGGTGTCGCCCTGGGCACTGGCACCGATATTGCCATGGCCGCCGCCGATATCACCCTCGTACGCGGCGACTTGCGCGCCGTGCCAGAGGCGATCGCTCTCTCCCGAGCGACCATGCGGACGATCAAGCAGAACCTCTTCTGGGCTTTCATCTACAACGTTCTCCTGATCCCGCTGGCCGCCTTTGGGGTCGTCAACCCCATTTTCGCCGCCGCATCGATGGCGCTCTCCTCGGTCAGCGTGATCGCCAACAGCTTGCGTCTGGGCCGCTTTGGCCGGCGCTCGCTGGGCTCGGGCCTGCCGCGGCCGCGCCCACGATTGGTGCAAGGTTAGGGGGGCGACCATGGACGGTATCCACGCGATCGGTCAGGCCCTCGCCCAAGCCGGCGACATGTTCTGGCAGGTGCTCTGGCCGCTGGTTCTGGGCTTCGGCCTCTCGGCCGTGGTACAGGCGTTGGTTTCGCACCGGACCATGGCCCGGCTGCTGGGCGATGACGCGCCTCGCAGCCTGGCGCTCGCCACCCTGTTCGGCATGGCCTCCAGCTCCTGCTCCTATGCCGCCGTGGCCCTGGCTCGGTCCATCTTCCGCAAAGGCGCGAGTTTCACGGCGGCGATGGTCTTCGAGCTCGCCTCCACCAACCTGGTGATCGAACTGGGGGTCATCCTGGCCGTGCTGCTCGGCTGGCAGTTCACCGCCGCCGAGTTTGGCGGCGGCATCTTGATGGTGATCATGATCGCCCTGATCCTCCGCGTGACCCTCACGCCACGGCTTGTGGAGATGGCTCGGGAGCACGCGGAACGTGGGGCGCGCGGTAGGATGGAGGGTCATGCCGCGATGGACATGAGCGTCCAGGGCGGCTCCTTCTTTTCCCGGTTGCTCAGCGGGCGCGGCTATACCGCCGTCAGCCACCTGTTCGTGATGGACTGGGCCTCGGTCTGGCTGGACGTGGTCGTGGGCTTCCTGATCGCCGGAGCATTGGCCGCGTGGGTGCCGGAGACCTTCTGGGGGAACTTCTTTCTCAGCGGCCATCCCACGCTGGCCAAGATCGAGGGGCCGTTGGTAGGGCCGCTAGTGGCGATTGTCAGCTTTGTCTGCTCGGTCGGCAACGTGCCGCTGGCGGCGGTGCTCTGGCGCGGCGGCATCAGCTTCGGCGGCGTGGTCTCCTTCATCTTCGCCGACCTGATCGTGCTGCCCGTCCTGGACATCTACCGTCGCTATTACGGAGGCAAGGTGGCCCTCTATATTCTGGGCACTTTCTACGTGACCATGGCGGTCGCGGGCTATGTGGTCGAGATCGTGTTCGGCGCCCTCGGCCTTATCCCCACCAGCCGGTCGGTCGGGGCGATTGGGCAGGGGCCAACATGGGACTACACGACCGTCCTCAATATTGTATTTCTCGCATTGGCGGCCGCCCTGATCGTCCACTTCCTACGAACCGGCGGATCGGCCATGCTGAGGATGATGAGCGCGCCCGTGGACCATATGGCTGACGGCGAGGATCACGCCGGAGTTCAGGGGGAGACGCACCATGCGCATGATCACGGTGGGGAGCCCGCCGCGCGGAGGACATAACGGAGGAACATTCGTTACCCGCCACGGCAAGCGGTCCCTGACCACGCACCGGGGTATCGGTGCGCGGCGTTACTATCAGTTGCCATACCTTATAGATCAAGAAGGAGTACAGCATATGGAAACTATTATCTATATCGCCCCAGACATCTCCTGCGAGCATTGTCAACGCGCCATTGAGGGAGCCCTTGGGGATCTTCCCGGCGTGAGCCAGGTCCAGGTGGATATTCCCAGCAAGCGGGTCGAGGTGCGATTCGACCCCACTTCCATCGATAGCGCGCGTCTTGAGGCGGCCCTTGAGGAGGAAGGTTACCCGGTCTCACATTAGCCAGTTTCAGACCATCAGGGAGAGCTGGGTTCCGGGGAGCTCATGACGCCGTGAGCCAGTATAATTAAGGTTCGACAAGGCCCGAACAGGGCTTAATTACGTTCGGAGACACGAAGGGAGAATCCAGGCACCGGAGCATACACGACTGTTCATTCTGGCCCATGGCGTAGTACATGAAGAGGTGTGTTATGGCTATGAAGCAAGATGATGCGCCCGCGCAGGCAAGCCCTCGGGGGCATACCGATCAGGCAGCCGTTCCTTTGGAACCGAGCGCCGATCAGGCGACATGCGTCGCCGCCAGCCCTTTGAAGACCCCCGTGTCGCGCGGGCGGTTACTTCAACTCACCGGAACCGGCCTTAAGGCGGGTGTCGTGGCTTACATTGGCCTCCAGGCGCTCGACAAAGCGGAACCGGCGGCAGCCGCGCCGGCTCCCGCAGCCGTTACCCCGCCCTCCCTCCAGACCGGCACCGCCGCCCAGATGCACCATCGGCCGCTGCGTTTCTTTAATAGCGCCCAGGCAGCGGTGATCACGGCGATGGCCGAGCGCATCTTCCCCGCCGACAAGACGGGCCCAGGCGCTACCGATGCCCATGTCTCCGACTACATTGACGGCCAGCTTGCCGGTGACTGGGGATGGGGCGCCAGGATGTACTTGCAAGGCCCGTTCTTCGTGCCGGAAACCAGTGGCCACGGCTGGCAAATTCCCATGAATCCCCGGCAGGTCTATCAAGACGCGCTCAGTGCCATCGAGACCTATTGTCAGACGAAGTACAAGGATTCCTACGACCAGCTCACTACCCAGCAGCAGATCACAGTCCTTGAGGAGATCGGCGCCGGCAAGGTACCGATGACCTATTCGTCGGATCAATTCTTTCTCATGTTCCGGCAAAACGTCCTGGAAGGGCTTTTCGCCGATCCTATGTATGGCGGGAACTACAACTTCATTGGCTGGAAGTGGGTTCGCTTCCCCGGCAACCCCATGGCCTACGGCGATCCGTACGGCTATTACATCGACAAGTTCAATTATCCCTACAACGTCGCGCCCAAGGGCCTCGCCGATCAGGCGTTCTAACGCATCCACGAAGTGGGGAGGACTACATCGTGGCCAAGACAATCAACAAAGAAGTCGACGCGGTGATCATTGGCGTTGGTTGGTCAGGCGGCATTCTTGCCGCGGAACTGGCAAAGGCCGGCATGAAGGTGGTTGGCCTCGAACGGGGGGAGAATCGCAATACCGAGGACTGGATGAAGGACCACGACGAGCTTCGGTATGCCATCCGGTACGAGATGTTTCAGAATGTCGCGCGCGAGACCTGGACCCTGCGCCACAATCTGAAGGAAACCGCGCTCCCGTTCCGTCAGCTC